>Ga0194044_10000781_pt1 | contig 15978 bp, 13 predicted proteins | sample JunL4417m_MetaG_FD_155460 | JGI IMG/M metagenome (GOLD analysis project Ga0194044, IMG submission 155460) | Anoxic zone freshwater microbial communities from boreal shield lake in IISD Experimental Lakes Area, Ontario, Canada - Jun2016-L442-17m | ecosystem: Environmental > Aquatic > Freshwater...
CTCGTTTGTAGTGCCGGTTTTACCGGCTATGTCAGGCCTGCCGACTATTTTTTTCAGGTTTGTCGCTGTGCCCTCCTGAATGACTCCTTGCATTAATGACGTCATGATGTACGCGGTTGACGGATCTATTCTCCGTTGAGCCTGACCTGAACTTTTTTCGGGCCGGTCCGTTTCAAGTGATACCCTCTGAACGGGCGCCTCGTTGTCCTTTACGGGGTCGTTAAGAAATACTGCAGGAAGGTTCTCTTCAAGAACTTTACCATAGCGGTTAACGATCTTTTTGACATAAATATGTGGAGCGAGATAACCCCTATTTGGAAATACTGAATAAGCCGCCAATTGTTCTTCAAGAGAGACGCCCGTTGAGCCAAGAGCCATTGTGAGATTCTCTGTTGGGGTCGATGTGTACCCAAGTCTTCTTGCGTAATTCTTGGTATAATCTATTCCAATTTGCTGCAGGATTTTTATCGTTGGAATGTTTCTGGACTTCACGAGACAATCCCTCAGTGTTACTGGTCCTGCAAAACCGCCCCTATAATTCTTGGGCCGCCACACTTCCCCTGTACCTGGGACAGTTAGAGCGAGAGGGGAATCGATTATGACGTCAGAAGCTGTAAAACCCTTGTCAAGCGCAGCGGCATAGATTACTGGCTTGAATGAGGAACCGGCCTGTCTCCTTGATTGAACAGCCCGGTTATATTTTGATTCAGAATAGCTGTATCCTCCCAAAAGTACCTTTACGAATCCTGTCCGGTTTTCCCGAAACATCAGGGCAGACTGGACCACAGGTTCCTGTTCAGGTTCAAGAAGGAAATAGGGAGATATGTCCTCAGAATATTCTTTATAATTCTTCATCTCAGGATCCGTCTTACCAAACTTTTTCAGGTAAAGCTCTCGGCGTTTGGGATTTGGATCCACGATTCGGACCTGGATGAGGTCTCCTACCTGAAAAGGAAGTTCGCCAGGTGCGAAGCTTCTAGTTCTGAGTTCTGTCCTTATGAAAGGTTGGCGCCCCCACCATTTAGGATCTGGGTCAATCTTTATCTGCCCCAAATATTCTTTTTTGACGCCATTTTTTTCGTAAGTTCCGAGCCGCACATAGACATTGTCTCGATCCAAATGTGTGATTACGCCTTCTGTAATTGCGCCATATTTTAGAGGAGATTCCATACTCCTAGATTTTTCTTCAAGAAACTCCAAAACACCTTTAACGTTGAGCGTTTTTATAGGACCTCGGAATCCCTGTCTCTTATCCAACTCCCTCAAACCGATGTCCATCGATTCTCTGGCCGTTTCAGTTAGGTTAAGGTCAACGGTGGTATGGATCTGAAGCCCCTCTTTATAAAGAGCGTCCGAGCTGTATTTTCGCTCTACGTATCTTCTAACATGTTCAACAAAATCTGCCGCAATTCGAGCATTTGGATTACTACCCTGATGTATTTGAGGTTCTTCCTGATTCGCTCGTTCATATTGTTCTTCATTGATGAAACCGTCCTCGAGCATACGCTTGAGGACGTAAGAACGTCTTTCCACAGCTTTTTTTAGGTTTCGTTTCGGAGAGTGGGTTGTAGGCGCTTTTGCAAGTCCAGCTAGCAAAGCGCATTCAGCGATCGTCAGATCTTTGGCATGCTTGTCGAAATATATCTGAGCCGCCGCTTCAACCCCGTAAGCGGAACTTCCAAGATAGATCTGGTTCAGGTACAAATAGAGAATCTGCTCCTTTGAGAGTGATTGTTCTATTCTTGTGGACAGAATAGCTTCCTTGATCTTTCTTGTGAATTTTCTCTCGGGTGTTAAAAGAAAAGTTTTGGCCACCTGTTGGGTTATAGTGCTCGCGCCCTCTTTCAGAGAACCCGAAACAAGGTTTTTCTTTATCGCTCTAAGTATGGCTTCCTTGTCAACCCCGGAGTGTCTCCAGAAATTTTTGTCTTCAGCCGCGACAAACGCGTCTTGAAGTTCTTTGGGAATTTGCTCCATAGGAACCAAAAACCTTTTTTGGTACGCAAATTCGCCTATCAATTCTCCTTTGTCCGCATATACAGCACTCACTACAGGTGGTTCATATTTACGAAGCTTTTCGACATTTGGAACGCTCTGGGTAAAGTATATGTAGCCTTGAGCCGCGACCCCTGCCATCCCTGACATTACTCCAATAAGGATTAACAAACCGAAACGGGTCAATCCCCCCAACAGTGACCATCTGTTTTTGTCTTTCTTATAAGGTTTAAGCACGTCCTGAAAAGGATCCGACGGCAAAGAATTGTGTCCAGATTCACTCAAGCTGATCCTCCTCATGAGATTTTTGGAACGCGTGATACGCCAACCATGAGGTCCGTAAGGCTATATATGTAAATGTAGAGTTGATTTCAACATAATTTGTTCCAAAGCTGTTACTGAGACATCAAATAAAAAAATGGTGGTGTCTTGTTTAATGAAAGTGATTGTTTAATAAAATACATTTGACTGTCCGTTGGATCATCCCATGCATTTATTATTTATACATTATTGGTGTGTGTTCCTGTTTGGTGACTAGCCATCATATAAACGTTTTCTAACGAATCCTGAGTATTCTTTATTTGTCAATTGTTGAAACAAAGAACTTTTGATAATAATCCTTCACATCGAATTTTTTGAGCATAGGGCGAAATGATATCTTGGGTGAACTTGTTCAAGTTCGAGACACGAAGTTTCGAAACAGATAGCTGTTCGAAAAACAATCCCGGCATCGCGGATAAAAATGGAATCGGATTTTTGTCTTGGGAAAACCCTGTTTGACAAAAAATGTGCTAAAAAGATAATAAATTGGAAATCGCGCCAGTTTCAAAAATTGCAACAACACACTAGTAAATTTATCTAAGGCGGCAATTCGCATGAGACAAATATGGGAAGCCATAGTACGCCAATTTGACGAGAAAAGAAACTTTGCTCTTGCGACTATATTGTCTGTAGAGGGCTCGTCTCCCCGGAAGGTTGGCGCAAAGATTCTGGCTCTAGACAACGGAGAATTAGTGGGAACCATCGGTGGAGGATTATTTGAAGCGAATGTGTGTGACGTGGCCAGAGTTTGTCTGAACAGTGGCGTATCGGTCAGACGCAGGTTCGCTTTTCTTGGAAAAGATATTGAGAGCGATCAGATGATTTGCGGTGGGTCTGTTGAAGTCTTGATAGAATTCGTAAGCGCGGACTCCCAAATCAAGGAAAAGATATACAGGAAGTTGCTCGGCAGCCTTGATGCTAGAGTTTCTTCATTTCTCCTAAAAAAAATTAATCTTGCCGAGGGGGAATCGATTTCAGGAGAAATTCAGCATTTATGTGTAGATGATCGAGGGTCCCGCTTCGGAGATTTCCCTGACGCTGACGAATGTGTTGGTTCAATCCCTCCCAGACGACTCATAAAGCCGGCTCAGTTTCTCACAACGTCAGAAAAAACCCCCCCTGTATTACTGGAATGGGTTTTCCCGAGGAACGTGGTTTATATCTTTGGCGCAGGCCATGTAGGGGCTGCATTATGCCACCTGGCTTCTTATGTTGATTTTGAAGTTGTGATGATAGACGATCGTGATGAATACGCAAACCCAGAAAATTTGCCTGATGCGAGTGAGACAATTGTCGCCAACTTCGAAAATGCATTTTCAAGTATATCTATAGACCAGGATAGTTATATTGTAATTGTTACCAAAGGGCACGCTCATGACAGGACAACTTTGTCTCATGCTTTGAAAACTAAAGCATGCTACATTGGAATGATAGGATCGCAACGTAAAACAAAACTTATATTCGATTCATTAGTCAATGAAGGATTTGCAGAATCCGATCTGGAAAGAGTTCACGCTCCAATAGGTTTGAATATTGGAGGGGAAACGCCTCAAGAAATAGCCGTTTCAATCGTGGCTGAGTTGATTCAGGCACGAACAAACAAACTGAACCGAAGACGCGATCAGAAAAATGCTTAACAGAAAAAAGATAGTAGTAGTACTTCCTGCGTACAACGCTGAAAAGACTCTCGAGAAGACCGTGTCAGAGTTGGACAGGGACGTGGTCGATGAAATTCTTTTAGTTGATGATTTCAGCAGAGATGAGACGATCAAGTTAGCTAGAAAAATCGGTATTAGATCGTTTCTTCATGACAGAAATTATGGGTACGGGCGAAATCAAAAGACCTGTTACTCCGAAGCCTTGAAATTGGGAGCTGACGTGATCGTGATGCTCCATCCCGATTATCAGTACTCCCCCCGATTGGTTCCAGCAATGGCTGCCATGATCGTATCAGAAGAATATGACGTTGTTCTTGGCTCGCGCATTCTGGGAGGGACAGCTAGAAAATCAGGAATGCCAATTTATAAATATGTCTCAAATCGATTCCTTACATTCATTGAAAACATTGCACTGGGGTCCAAGTTATCTGAATTTCACACAGGATACAGGGCTTTTTCCAGGGAAGCTCTGGAAACTCTGCCAATTCATCAAAATTCAGACGACTTCATCTTTGACAATGAAATGCTAGCCCAAGCCATATATTTTGATTTGAATGTTGGTGAAATTTCCTGCCCCACAAAATATTTCGAGGAAGCGTCGTCGATAAACTTTCAGCGTTCGGTTGTTTATGGTTTTGGAGTTCTATGGACAGCCACCAGGTTTAAACTCCAAAGACTTGGAGTGAAAAACTTTAGTATTTTCGATGACGTTACAGCTAAGCCTAACCTAAGCTATTATTCAGAAGTCAAATAGTCTCCGGGGTCGACAGGAGATACCCAACCCGAGAAGCTACATATAAAACAACTGTATATTGAATAGTTATCAGGCTGAATTAAAGCTAATCAACGCTACATCCCGGTCATGTCCCCAAGCGTCCAGCAAATCATAGCCTTTTCTCGTCCACACATAATCCACTTAAATAACAGCCTATTACAGCTTATGATGGCTTCTCGTTTATAACGCGCAGTGAGTTCTGCGCGTTATTTGGCCTGTTTTAGGTCTGATAGAAGACGATTCATGACTATTTCTAAACAAAATTCTAGCAAATTACGATATCAATACGATTTAGCATAAGTTTTTTGTTGACAAAATAAAAAAACCAGCTAATCTCCACCTTGCAATAAACAGAACCCTGAGGGAGGGTGTTATGCTAAGAAGGTGTCTAAATTTTTTATGTATTTTGACTGTTTTGTTGGTGGTGGGGGTCGCCGGCGCATTTGCTCAGTCTGTTCCTGGAGCGCTGGATTCTTATGCGGCAGCCAGCCTGGATGCCTCTCCCAACTTCAAAGCAATTTCCAAGGTGAAACCATCTGAGCCGGTAGCCACTAAGGTTCGTCCGGGAATCATGTCCAGGTTCGAGGGGCTGTCAACGTTAAATCCCATGCGCTGGGGAGAGGAAAGCATTCTTCCTGCGCCTGCGCCGGGGCAGTTTCTAGCAGGGCCTCGAGTTTGGTTCGGTAGAGTTTCAGGAGAAGCCAGGAGGACGATTGGAGCGACAGCCATTCATGATAGCGCTGTAAATTTCAGGGACCATTTGGGAATTGGCCAGAGTGCTTCAACAATCTGGGGCGTTGACGTTCAATATCAACTAAGACCCAGATTCGGTCTGAGATATTCCTTCACTCCAATTAAAATGGAATCCCGCTATACCACGCCGGCGTCATTTACATTCGCAAACCAGCTGTTTGCAGCCGGGAGTCAGGTTCAGTCGAAGTGGGAACGCTATGAACATAGAGCGGGCGTCACGTTCAATCTCAGCAACAGTACGAGTTCTAGAGCGAGTGTTTTTGCCGAGTGGATGTATCTACAGGACAAGCTTTCAATCGGTAGTGGGATTGGCGCTATAACACCGCTAGTATGGGATGACGTTCGAAATCTGGCGGTTGTAGGCGTCGAATTTGACAAATGTCTCAAGAACTTTAGAGGCAACAGTTTGAATCTTAGCTGCAAAGCTGATGTAATGTTCCTGAATGATAGTTTTGGCTTTGACGCTGAGACGGCATTGAACTACATGATACCCATCAGAACCGGTCGATTCGGTTTTGTAAAAGGCGGATATAAGTACTCTTATTTTCAGAAAGAAAACGACAGGGACATGTTTAACACAGCAATCGGGGGACCGTTTGTTCAAGTTGGCTTCCTCTTCTAAAATGTCGGTATAGCCGCAAGCAGGTCCCAAATTCCCCCGATAAAACCTGACCAAAATTTAATGCCCTCCAAAGTCCGGCCCTAGGTCGGACTTTCTTTCGTGAATAATAACAATTTGAAGATTTTCTGTTTAAGCTCAGGAAACCCATACAGTCTCAATATGACAACTCGCCATATCAACTATCAACTTAGGCTGATTCGATAAAATATCCCATGAAACAAATACACCTGAAGGATCTGCCAAATTCTGACTTTCCATACCGACAGCCTCCTTCATTTTCTCGAAAGCTCTGGCCACTGTGCGAGTTATAATCCTTTCTATCCCAAGCTCGTTGTTGAGTTGTTTCAGAGAAGGACTAGCCTGCATCTGTTCAATAGCTTCCTCCCAATGAATGCCTGCAACCTTCTTCCTCAATACATAACCATTACCCCTATCTCGAATTATAAGCAGTGGGGGGTTGAATCGCATCTTGGTAGTACGGAAAATTACGACAGGTTCTTTGTCGGAAGCTTTGGACAAAAGCACTCTTTTGTTTTCCATGAAATTCAGCGTTCTCAACTGAATACGTTCAAAAATGAAATTTTTCCCGTTGAGTTCTATCTCTTTGAGTCTAGTTGGATCAAAACCTAGATCAATCATATCTCCCAGGGTTAATGGATCGTGGATCGTTTTTCCGTTTCGTTTCAACCAGAAAACAAAGCTTGGTCTGTTATAGTTTGGCAATGCTTCAATGAAACGCGCAGGGTTGGATTTCAGTTGTTCCGGTAAAAGTAGCCAAAGTTCACGGTCTCCAGAGACAAAGCAGGTCCGGCTTTTGAATTCTATTGGGCCATATGATTGGGCTGGCATGTCCCTGATCGCCGGGTCCAGAGAGATCTGTTCCATAGACTCTCCACCGGTATATCCAAGCAACTGGGAGATTCTCCTCCTGAACCCTAGGAGTTTAGTGATGTAACGCGTGAACATAAACCGCATCAGAGAATCATGATTACCGGAAGCGACCTGAGTCTGAAAATAGGTCAGAAGAGCCTGATAGAGTTCCTTGAATTCTTCAATGGTCCTTTGAACCATGAATTCATTGTCCCTCATGTCAATGGCCGGCCGTTTTCTTTTTATGTGATGAACCAGCTTAACAATTGAATCTTTCAAATCTTTACCACTGAAAGACGGGGGAACGTAAATCATGTAGGCGTCATCGGCTTCGTTTGAAAGGGACGAACATTCGGAGATCTCTTTTAAGGGGACCCAGTCGAGCTTCCGATAAATTTCAAAAGTTGGATCATCTCTTGGTATTATATTGTCAAGAACCCCAATCGCCGATTTCTCAACCAAAAAGTTCCTAAACTCTTTTAAAATAAGGTTTCCAAGTCCCTTGTTTCGGAATGGGGCCCCAACCTCGACATAGACAAGATAAAAGCACGGAACAGGTTTATTCAGATATAGCATATTCATTCGACCCAGGTTCTCACCTGATTCTGAATTGATTTCAAAGGTTTTGAAGCCCTTGGTTGACCTGTTACCTCTTAGCTTGTCAATTTTGGCCCCGGAAACAGTCGCATCCACCAAGTTCCACAGCTCTTCATAAAGATTTGACGCAACAGGGTTGTCTGTGCCACCGTGACGAATGCCTTCGTGAATTAAATTGATGAGCGACAACCTGTCGGTGATACTAAGTTTCCTAAGTGAACCACAGTCTGTCGAGTTTTTTTCCAAAGCAACTTTTTCCAGCATTTTTGAATTCCGTTCATGTTTTTCTTAAAAAAACGGGTCTGAAAAATAAAAAAGCGGAGTTTGCGCTCCGCTTTGGTTTATCTATTTATAATCTTGCCCTTAGCGAAGACGCGCCATATTCCTTCCGCAAAAATAAAAGTAAAAATATATTTTGGAAAAATTAATCATTATATTCACCTGTATATTGTCTTTTACTGTCTGAATCTGTTTTTGTCAACAGTAATTGGCGGCTTATGTCGGAGTTCGCTCGCAAATCTTCCGCTTGTAACTTCCTGAGTGGATAAGGCAGGAGAAATGAATTCCAGCTATTGCGCCGATATAGAATTGTGGAATACTAATAAGAGATATCATCAAAAGAGGGGCTGAAAATGCAGGGACCGGTAAACGTGGCTGAAGAAATACTGAGAAAAAGAAAAATAGACCATTGGGAAATTTTTTTGCAGAATTCTGAAAGTTTTCGCGCCGAAACAAAGGAGCTAGAAGTTGATTTTTTGCAAAAAGCCAATCTTTCGGGGATAGCTATAAGAATAATAGATGATCAAAAATTGGGTTTTTCATTTTCATCTAACCTTACCTACCCGAGCGTAAGAAATGCTGTGGACATGGCGGAATCAATTGCAAAATACTCTTCCAAAGATCCGGATCATTGTTTTCCCGGGCCTGAGATTTTGCCTGTTGGCGCAACAACATTTTTTGACCCCGGGATCATTGAGACTGAAGAACAGGAAAAAATACGTTTAGCCAGAGTCCTGGAAGAGACAGTATTTTCCTATGACAAAAGAATATCCGCAGTGCGTTCATCAGGATACTCAGATTTAGCTTTGAACATTGAAATTAGAAATTCCAATGGGCTACGAGTAGCCGGCAGAGCGGGGTTGTCAAAAATGTGGGTAGATGTGATGGTTCAGGAAGGAGACCATCAGGAGATGGGCTATTGGAGTGAACAGTCGAGAACCCCGAAGACTCTGGATCCAATTAAGATTGGCAGGACTGCCGCGGAGAGGGCTCTGAGTAAACTTGGAGGACAAACGATTCCATCTACCAAATGTCGCATCCTGATCGAAAACGTGGTGGCTGCAAGTTTGCTCGAAACACTTTCAAATTCGTTCTTGGCGGAGAGCCATTTCAAATCTACGGCGTCTCCCAAGGTTCAGATCGGTTTGAAATCCTTTTCTCCGCTTCTTGAGATATTTGACAATGGTCTGGACCAAAGAGGGAGTCATGCCTTTCCTTTTGATGGAGAAGGAGCCCCTTCTCAGGACACCACCTTGGTCAGATCTGGAGTAGTTCAGAGTCTGCTGGCAGATCGTTATTACGGAAAGAAGATTGGATCGGCGTCTACCGGAAATTGTCGGCGATCCGGTTTTGATAGTCCTCCTTTTAATGGAATTACGAATCTTTTTATTGGCCCCGGGAATATTGGCAAATCCGATTTGCTGAAAGAAGTTGGATCCGGAATAATGATTACGGAAGTCATGGGATTGCACACCGCAAATCCGATAAGTGGGGACTTTTCAGTGGGAGCGTCAGGTTTCAAAATTTCGGGCGGTCGATTGAGTCATCCTGTGAGAGGGATAGCAGTGGCTGGTAACCTTATAGATCTTTTCAGACAACTTTCCGGAATAGGAAACGATCTGGAATTTTTCTGGAATGTGGGCGCTCCCTCCCTGATAGTTGAGAATCTTTCCATCAGCGGAGAATAGTTTTTTAGGTTTGCGTACTGGTCGGTTCATTAAACCACCAATGGTGGCGCAATGAAATGTTTTTCGACGCTATCAGCTCTTGATTACCACAGTCCTCAATCTGGGTTGCGATGAGATTTTGTCGGACCTCTTTTTCTAGGTTTTTCCGACACTATCGCAGCAGAGAGTTGCTGTATGATCCGGTCTATCTTTATTCTCCATTCGCGATCCGGTTCGAATTCAAGGGCCTTTAGGAGATTTTCGATCGCCGATTGATTGTTTCCCGACAAATGGTAAGCCATTCCTAAATTCGCCCAGGCCTCATGATCTCGGGGATATCTCAATAACAATCTATTGTAATCCTGAATTGCCATTTCATAATTTTCCATGGCGGTGAACGCCAACCCTCTGCCTAGTAAGGCCGCCCTGGAATTTGGTAAAATTCTTAGCGCTCTATTATAATCCTCTACGGCTGCCTTGTGGTCCGAATTGAAATTGTTGGTGTCAGCTCTTTGAATAAAACCCTCGGGATCTTGAGGCCTAAGTTCTACATATTTGTTGAGATCCTGAAGGGCCTTCATCGGCAAACCCATCCTGTCCAAGGCTTCTCCTCTCAAAAGATATGCTTCAGCCTGTCTGGGGGACTTTTTCAAGGCTTCATTCAAGTGTCGCACAGCCATTGGAAAATTGTTTTTTTCTATGTAAATCTTGGCTTTGGAAATCAAGGATCCCGCCTGGACGTTATTTGGGGTATCCGACCTGGAATCTGACTGCGCAAAACAGTAGCTGAGAGAATCGCACGAGAACAGATTAAAGGAGACAAGCGTCAACGTCAAAAAGGGGACCCAAAAATAAGTTAATGAAATTTTTAGCATACCCATCCCAATATCATGAACCGGAGCGTTGGACAGAAAGCCACGAAAAAATAATTGATTCGGTTATCCAACAATGTCAAGATCTTTAAGATAATATACCCATGTATCCAATGTCGAAATTTCAAGACAATGAACATTATCGGTTCGTCGGCAACCGAGAACCATCAAACGAAGGGGATATCTTATGGAGTACAAAGACATCATACTCGACTGTGCGAATTCAATTGGATCGATTACACTGAATTCTCCCAAGACAGCCAACGCGCTTTCGAAGAGCATGATTTCGGAAATTATTTCAGCCCTTAAATTTTTTCATGAAGATTCATCAGCAAAGGTCATAATAATTAAAGGCAATGGTAAACATTTCTGTTCAGGCCATGATCTCAAGGAAATGATTGATCGCGGAGTCACGGAATATAAGTCTATATTTGAGCAATGTTCCAAGATGATGCTTTTGATTCATGAGATCCCGCAAATTGTGATTGGCAGGATTCACGGGGTTGCAACTGCCGCTGGATGCCAACTGGCAGCGCAGTGTGACCTGGTGATAGCCGCCGAGTCCGCGCGCTTTGGCACTCCAGGAGTAAAAATAGGTCTGTTTTGCACTACCCCCATGGTCCCTCTTAGCAGATGCGTGGGCAGAAAACATGCCCTGGAAATGCTGTTGACCGGTAGCCTAATTACGGCAGGGGTTGCCAAGGAATATGGTTTGGTCAACCATGTTGCGCCGGATTCTGAACTAGACGAGATTACAATTAAGATGGCCGAAACAATATCCGAGGCAAGCCCATTGACACTAGCCATAGGTAAAAAAGCCTTTTACACCCAGATCGATATGCCTGAAACCAAAGCCTACGAACATGCGGTCGAAGTAATGTCCTTGAACTTGATGACACAGGATGCTCAAAATGGCATCAAGGCCTTTCTTGAAAAGAAAGCTCCTGAGTGGAAGGGCCTTTAGACCGAGCTGAGACCTGAATCATTTCAAATTCAAGAACGGGGAACATCACTCGGATTCAACACGGGAAACAACTTCCTGAACCGAGCCGTAAGCAGCTATCATTGCAGGGAAACCTATTATTGTAGCGGACAAAAGAGTAACTTGGGATAAATCACCCGTAGACGCCCCAGCTTCCAGGGCCCGTCGCGCATGGGATCGGATTCCACCCTTTGAGCCGGCTCCAATTGCTATACCCAATTGAATCAACTGTTGGGTCTTGAAATCAAGTTCACCGCACTTAGAGCACAGTTCTCCAACTTCTCTAAATTTGTCCGCCACGTCCCCATGGTCTTCTAGGAACTGTTTGAATATTTCAGGCAGGTACATGATTGTGTTCTCCCTTTTCAGTGATTACCAATACATGATTCTAAAACTAGATAAAAGGCAAACAAATTTTCATCAAAAATCACTTGAAAAAACAGTTGTCTCGATTCCCCCAAGCAGGAATTATGTCTATAATCATCCTGGACAGAGCTGTTGTTGACCCAAACTCACAATTATAGTACACGGCTGATAATTCAATCCCAAGATGTTTGTTCAGGTGATTGTCAGGCTTACTGAAAGGAGTTATTAATTTGAGAGTCCTGTCGGGTATTCAGCCAAGTGGATCACTTCATCTGGGTAATTACCTCGCAATGATGAAACCGATGATCTCTTATATGGATCGTAGTCAGCTTTTCGTGTTCATAGTCAATTACCATGCGATGACAAGTGTAACCGACGCGGCTAGGCTTGCGTACGGGACGTTGGAGGCTGCTTCGGATTTTCTGGCCTTAGGATTGAATCCCGACCGCGCAATCTTCTGGGTTCAATCCGACGTTCCTGAAGTTGTGGAGCTTGCGTGGATACTTACCTGCATTACCCCGATGGGGCTGTTGGAGCGTTGCCACTCGTACAAGGATAAGATCTCCAAGGGTATCTCGCCTAATCATGGGCTGTTCGCCTACCCGGTGTTGATGGCGGCCGACATATTGCTCTATCAGGCGAATGTTGTCCCGGTTGGGAAAGATCAGAAACAGCACATTGAAGTGACCAGAGATATAGCAATTAAGTTCAACAGCGCGTACGGAGATACTTTTGTAGTTCCTGAGGGCGAAATAAATGACCAGGTTGCTACCGTCCCCGGCTTAGATGGACAGAAGATGTCCAAGTCTTATGGCAATACCATAGAGATATTTCTGGATGAAAAGAATCTTAAAAAAAAGGTCATGAGTATAAAGACGGACTCCCTTGCTGTTGACGATCCGAAAGACCCTGAAACCTGCAATCTGTTCCAAATCTACAGGCAATTTGCTCCGTTGGACAGGGTCGAGGATGTTAGAAATCGGTATGTAAGTGGAGGAGCCTCTTATGGTGTCATCAAGAAAGAATTATTCGAAATATTGTGGGAAACTTTTCGTGGGCCTCGATTGGAGAGAGAAAAATTATTAAAAGATGACGGATATCTTAGAGGCATCCTGGCAGAAGGGGCTAGGAAAGCTAGAGCCGCCGGCACTCCGACTATAGAAGACGTCAGGAAAAAAGTCGGAGTAAGATACTAAAAAATAAGAACATTTCTTTGCATGCAAGAAGGGTCAAACCAAATCGAAATTAATATAGATGCGATTATCCAAACGTTGCGCCAATCTGTAGCCACCATGGAACTTCCAATCGTGACCGAAATTTCTCAGAATCGACGGTCGCCCTTTGAAGTCCTCATCGCTACTATTTTGTCCCTTAGGACAAAAGATGAAGTTACTCGATTCGCTTCAAAAAGACTTCTTGAAAGGGCTCACACACCTCACCAGATGTTGAGTTTAGATGATTCAGAAATAGCTAAGCTCATATATCCTGTGGGTTTTTACAAGACGAAATCAAAAACAATCCTAGAAATTTCGAGAGTGCTCATAAGGGATCACGATGGACTCGTACCAGACAATCTTGATGATCTTCTGTGTTTGAAAGGGGTGGGACGAAAAACCGCAAACCTCGTAATAACATTAGGATACGGGAAACTTGGAGTTTGTGTGGACACTCACGTTCATCGAATCAGCAACAGACTTGGGTACGTTAAAACGAAAACACCAGAACAAACCGAAATGGCTTTGCGGGCGCAGTTGCCGAAGCAATACTGGATTCAGTATAATGATCTTCTGGTAACCTGGGGACAAAATGTCTGTAAGCCGATATCGCCAATATGTTCGAAGTGCGACATCAGCCAGTATTGCCAAAAGGTGGGGGTAACAAGGAGTCGATAGGCGTTTAGTTCATAAGATGTTTATTGAGCCAGACGCAAAAACGGTTTTAGTCTTTTCCTGTCGCTAGATCCTGTGAGGCTTCCTGCAAAAGCGTTTTTTTTCTTGTCTGGATTTCAGAAAGCGTAGGCTAACAAAATAACTCATTAGCCCTAAGGGTATAGCTGATGCGAATGCCCCAACAAACCAACGTAAAACTACATCGCCACCCAGCGTAAGAATTTGCGCGCACGCTTCAGTGATCCCCCCCGCTTCAAAAATGGGTTTAAACAAGACCTGAAAATCTTGGAAATTAGTTGCCGGTGGTTTTCCCAAGCATATCGAGCCTATCAGGTAAAATGTGTAATACATCGGAGCCAAAGTCAAAGGATTGTTAATCCAGGTGAAGGCAAACGCAATAAGTACGTTGAAACGGACAAATAATCTAAAAAAAACCATAGAAGCGGTTTGCAGTCCTAGAGGAATAGCCGTTCCAATAAGCAATCCCGCCGAGACGCCTCTTGCGTCAAACCATGGAGGGTTCTGAGATTTAACGAGAGGGTCAACCGCAAGGGTTCTTATTTTATTGACAAGTCCTTTAAAAATATTGATCCCCATAGAAGTAGCAGATTGATTCAGGCGTCTAGAAAAACACACAAGTATCAAAAAAATAAACCGGAGTCCTAGACAGAACACCGGGCCCTGTTAATACTGCCAATCATGAGATCAGCGGCAGAGTTCAAACAGCAAACTAAAACATCAAATTGAAATATATTCTATTCTGTCAACCCCTTCTTACCCCACTGAAATTTGTTTGCAGATTCCTGGCTATCAGATTCCGTTTGGCCCCATTTCATTTTTTTGGTTGCCGGTTTGTCTAACTCCTGGTCACCTGAAGATTGAACGGCCCCAGTGTTTGGGGTCGCCTCGGCGCTAGAGGCGGGTTGAATAGAACCCGGAGTGGTTTCCGCCGGTTTTGGAGTAGCCGGGACAACTCTGGCAGGAGCGGGGCTAGCAGGAACAGACCTAGTCGGGGACGACGGAGAACTGATGTTGGTTCTAATGGGTGGAGCGTTTCTCTCTGAAGGTTGAGACTGAACCGGAGCCGAAGTTTGGGTTTGAAGAGCCTCTTCAGACCCTGACTGAGGATCTTGAAGGAGGTCCCTAGCTTTGTAAGTATCATAAATTTCTTGATCGCCAAACGTTTGAATCGTTCGGTGTTTGTCGAAATCAATTGAAAAATCCTGATCAGTGATTTCGGAATCGGTAGGGGGAGCCTGACCCCAGTATATCTCTTCCGCAAAACTGGACGTCAGTGGAGAGAAGACCACGCAAAGCGTCAATAACAAACCGATTATCCTTTTCATGAAAAAACTCCTTTCGAGGTCTAAACCATAGTTTCAGGGGCTCTCCCCAAGAGACTAATAATTTAATAATATTATATAACAAAAAGCCATAACTAGTCAACTTTTTATATATATTCAACAATCATTGATCACCCTGGATCGAAACTGTTATACGCCTCTTTCTTCATCCGGCCATATTTGCTTATGTAATTGCAATTGCAATCGCACATTCAGATTGTCCGAGAGGATCCAGTGAGCGAGTAGTTTTGGAGACAATTTTCCGGATGCTGGGGACATCAAGATGTTTCTGTGTGAACCGTTCAACTTTTCTAGACAAAATTGTCTGGCCCAATCGTAATCATTCCGGTCTGTGAGTACAAATTTTATTTCATCCTTAGGTTTTAGCCTTTCAAGATTACCAAGGTCCATCATCCGCCACTGCTGACTGCCTGGAGATTTTATATCAACGATGGCTATTACTCCATGGGGCAGACCCGATATGTCGATTGATCCGTTGGTCTCAACTAGAATTACATCGCCATCACTAATAAGTAAGTTCAGAAGTTCTATTGAACCAGCCTGAAGAAGTGGTTCACCTCCAGTCAGTAACACGTTTGTCAGTCCGAATTTCCGAACTGTCTCTTCAACCCCTTTCGTGGTCATACAGGTTCCTTCGGTCCAGGCGTAACGAGTGTCACAGTACGAACAGCGAAGATTGCATCCCGTCAGTCTGACAATTGTAAAAGGCAGTCCGGCGAAAGACGACTCACCCAGTATGGATTTGAAGATTTCACAAACTGTTAAATTCTTATATTGTTTCATGTGAGTAATATGGCATATTCTAATCCAATAGCAAATTAACTCAAAAGCCGTCCGAGCCTGTTGCCCAGTAAACATTTAATCAATTCCAGTGGGCTTTGAAATATGTCTTGGATGGTGGTCGAGCCATCAGGAAAGTGACTTTAGGGCCTTTTTAATTTCTTAACGCCACAACTCAGTGGTTGGAG
>Ga0194044_10000782_pt1 | contig 15950 bp, 16 predicted proteins | sample JunL4417m_MetaG_FD_155460 | JGI IMG/M metagenome (GOLD analysis project Ga0194044, IMG submission 155460) | Anoxic zone freshwater microbial communities from boreal shield lake in IISD Experimental Lakes Area, Ontario, Canada - Jun2016-L442-17m | ecosystem: Environmental > Aquatic > Freshwater...
ACTCGGCGCCAGCTACCGCGGACGGCCCGCGGGTAGCCTTGGTGATTTTGCCATCTTCTCTTTCCAAGCCATCAAACAACTCACCACCGGCGACGGCGGCATGCTCGTCTGCCGCAGCGCGGACGAGCACCAGGTTGCCTATCGGCGGCGGTGGTTCGGCATTGACCGGGCCAACCGCAAGCCTTCCCCGCTCGGCCAGCCGGAGTGGGACATCACCGAGCTCGGCTTCAAATACCACATGAATGACATTGCGGCGGCGATGGGGTTGTCCCAACTCGAAGGGTTTGAACAAGCGCAAGCGCGGCGGCAGAGGTTGAACCGGCTCTACCGGGCGGAACTGGCGCGGGTACCCGGCTTCACTCTGCCGGAGGAAAAAGTTGACCGCGTGAGCGCTTGCTGGCTGTTCACGGCGCGGGTGGAGCGCAGGTTGGAATTCATTCGAGCGCTCAAGTCACGGAGTGTGGAAGCAGCCGTGTGGCATCAGCGAATTGACCGCAACTCACTTTTTGGGGGCGTTCGCGAAGACCTGCCCAATCAAGCGCAGTTCGACGGAACGCAAGTGTCGATCCCGATGCGCCACTCCCTGGCGGATGAGGAAGTGTCCGCAGTTCTCAAAGCTACCAAAGCTGGGTGGTGAGAAACCGGAAGAATGGCGTTCAGAATTGCGCAATTACGGAACGGACGTTATACGCAGCGACTTATATATCAGACTACATTGTCGAAATGAAAACTATTGAACATCGCGTGGCTATCCTTGGTGGCACTGGCTTCGCGGGTCGCAACGTCCGCGTCGAATTGGAGTCCGCCGGGATAATGGCCGCCGCGTTCAGTCGCACGACGGGCTGCGACTTGTTGGATCTGCCCGTGGCCTGGACCAAGCTGGATGCCTTTCGTCCCACGCACATTGTCAACTGCGCCGCCCACGTCGGCAGCGTGAACTATGTGACCGACTTTGCAGCAGACGTGGTGGATCAGAACATGAGGATGCTGTTGAACATTTACAAGATTGCTCAGCAGATGCGGGAGACGGTCGTCATCAACCCCATCGCCAACTGCGCCTACCCTGGCGTGCTGGATGCCTACGAGGAAGCCAGTTTTTGGGCGGGACCGATTCATCCCTCGGTGGTCTCCTACGGTAGCACCCGCCGCATGATCGAGGTTCTCTCCAAATGTTACCAGGGTCAGTATGGTGTGCGCTCTGCCAACGTCATCGTTCCTAATATGTATGGGCCTTTCGACAGCACCAATCCGAACAAAACTCATGCGTTAAACGCTCTGGTTATCAAGTTCGTCCAAGCCGTGAAGTCAGGCGCTGCTGAAGTGGAGGTGTGGGGCACCGGTAAGCCTATTCGGGAATGGCTTTTCGTGAAGGATTTCGCCCGTGTCGTCCGGCGCCTTGTGGAAACGAAGGAGGACTTTCAAAGCCCCGTGAATGTGGCGCAAAACCACGGGCTGAGCGTGGATGAACTGGTGTCAGTCATCTGCGTGAAGCTGGGCTACAAAGGCAAGATTATCAAGAATACTAAGTTCCCCGACGGTTCGCCCAAGAAGGTGATGAACGACCAACTCTTCCGTCAGCGGTTTCCGGAGTTCCGCTTCACGCCCTTTGAACAAGGGCTGGCGGAAACGATTGAGTATTATCGATCTATTCTTTGAGTCACCTACTGAAGAACGAGCATGAAGAAGAAGGCACTGATTACCGGCATAGCAGGACAGGATGGCTCCTACTTGACAGAGTTGCTTCTGGAGAAGGGGTATGAAGTTTATGGGATGATTCCGCGACGATCGACACCGGAAACACAGACGCTCCGCATTGACCACGTCGCCAAAGACATCCATCTGGACTATGGTGATGTACTTGACCTGGCGAGCATCTACAAGTTTATGAGCGCAGTGAAGCCGGACGAAATCTATCACCTCGCTGCACAATCGCATGTCGGAATATCATTTACTGAGCCAATCAACACGACCAACGTCGTGGCTCTCGGCACACTAAATATGCTCGAGGCCACCTGCCAGTTTGTCCCCGGAGCGCGTTTTTACCACGCCGCCTCCTCAGAGATGTTTGGCAATACACCAGATTTCCCCATCACGGAAGAATCGCGGATGGTTCCGGTTTCGCCATACGCCACGGCCAAACTTTACGCCTATCACGCCACGCGAATCTACCGAGTCTCGAAGAAGCTTTTCGCGGTGAATGGCATCCTGTTCAATCACGAATCGCCCCGGCGAGGCCGGAACTTTGTCACCGCCAAAGTCGTAGTTGGGGCCTTGGATATTAAGCATGGTCGGCGCCAGAAACTCGAACTCGGCAACCTGGATTCCACACGTGACTGGGGCCACGCCAAAGACTATGTGTGTGCCATGTGGCTGATGATGCAGCACACCCAGCCGGACGATTACGTGGTGGCCACGGGCGAACAGAGGTCCGTGAGGGACTTCTGCCGGATCGTCTTCGAGAAAGTTGGCTTGGATGACTACTCGAAATATGTGGTATCGTCTCCGCGCTACCACCGCCCTTACGAACTGGTCAACCTGAGGGGCGATTCGACGAAGGCCCGTCGCGTGCTGGGCTGGGAACCACAGTACACTTTCGAGCAGTTGGTGGACGAAATGATCGCCCACTTCGAAAGGAATTCCACACCGGTGGCGCAATAGGTGATCACAGATCGTGACGGGCTTTCGCCGTGCCTGCGGCTTGACCTGCTAACGACTTTACCTACCGGGCGGTGACGCAGCAGTAGCTCGTGGTGTATGAAAAGCATTTCAAACGGACGCTCATCCACGCCCACGACATGGGGCGCACGTTCATCTTCGCCATCGCCAACGCGGACAAGAAGCGCGGGCAGATATACAACGTCGGCTCCGACAAGCTGAACTTCTCGAAGGAGGAGGTCTGCAAGCTCATCGAGTCGAAGGTCAAATGCTACGTCCATTACGCGGAGATGGGCGAGGATGCCGACAAGCGGAACTACGCGGTCTCCTACAATAAACTGAACAGCCTTGGCTACGACACGATGATCTCGGTGGAGCAGGGGATCGCTGAGTTGGTCAAGGGAATTCAGGTCCTGAGCTTCAAGAACCCTTACTGCAATGTGTGATCACCGTCTGCGAACGGCACGAGGCGCATCCTCATGACCATGAATGGCGGCGACATTCGCGTCAGCTACAGGATCCCGACCGGAAACCACGTGCGGTCTTTTTGGGCAGAACTGCACAATGTTGGTGTATTCATCCCGCCGGCATACGGGTTCACAATCACATACAGCCGTTCGGCCACTCGGATGGCGAGACTCAGCGAAACTGAACATGCAACATCCTAGCCCCTGTCCAGCAAATGTGCGGTACATGGCTGGAAGAGGGGCAGGCTCGGCTGACACGGCTTGGGGCAACAGCCTAAACAAAAGCTCTGCACTTGCAGTAATGGCGGAGCGATAAACACGGGAACAATGTACGCGGTCGTTAGCAGAATTGGGATCCGTCTCCGCCGACTCGCGCGTGATTTCCTGTCGCAAGCCACAATCCTGTGGCGAACCAGTTTCATTCGGAACCTGGGGGCTGTTGGAGCCTGTAACCTACTCTCGCGCCTTGTGAGTCTTTCGGTTTTGGGTTACGGAGCACGGAAGCTTGGGCCCGAGCAGTACGGTTTGGCTGGATTTGCTCTATCAATAGTTGCTTATTCAGGGACCCTTAGCTTTCCGGGTTTGCCTACATGGGCAGCACGGCACGTTGCCCAGAACCGTGCTGAAGCCGGGAGTTTCTGGATCCAAGTGGTCTGGCTCAGGGTGATCCTAGCAATCGGGGTCTTCGGAGCAACATGGCTCACGGTCTCCGTTTTGTGCAGCGAACAGCAGATGCGACTTGCGATCATGTGCGCAAGCGTTGTTCTTTTGGCGTCGGCATTCAATCCAGACTGGCTCTTTAACGGGTTGGAGCTTATGCGCTGGCCGGCCATGTTCTCCCTCGCGTCATGCTCAATCAACGCCGTGCTCCTCGTCCGGTTAGTCCATTCTCCTCAGGATCTGTCGCAATTCCTTCTAATCCCATCAGTGGCTACTTTGGTCAGTGCAGGTGGACTCTCCTTCATCGGACTAAGAACGATGCGAGTGCAAACGTTTCGCCCGAGGTTCGGGGAAATGGGAGGCTTTCTCCGCGGGTGCGCCGTTTTGACAGGGATGGCTGCATCCTCTACAATCCTGCACCATTTCAATACGATTCTCATTATGAAGCACATGGGAGAACGAGAAACAGGGAACTTCCTCGCCGCATTCCGGCTTTTGGAACTATCTGCAGGGGCAACCATGCTGCTAACCGTCGTTTTTGGATCTAGGGTTGCACGCTTGGTCAAATCGGATATCGCAAGAGCTAGACAGGAAACAAAGCTCTTCGGAATTCTCCACATTTGGCTAGGAATGTTTGTCGCCACATTGGTGTTAATTGGGGGTCCGGAGGTGATGCATATCATTTATGGAGCGAAGTTTAACTCGGCGATCCCCCTGCTACAACTGCTGGCTCCCGCCTTCTTTTTCAACTGGCTCATCATTGGCCAAACGAACTTATTAATCAGCTTTGGTAAGGACCGGGTAATGTTTTTGCAGATGCTCGTTTCAGCCATTTGCACGGTATGTGCAGGATTGGTCGCGGTGCCGCACTTTGGCGCTTACGGGGCCGTCCTGTCCGTGTGCGCCGCCGATCTGTCAGGGTGGGCAGCGGCACTGTGGGCCTACCGCCAGAACGTTGGCAGCTCGCTGCTTTCATTTTGGGGATTTCCCTTCCTTGCTGGGACTATTTGTTCCTCTCTGGCTTGGGTCAACTCTGATCACAGCATCATTGCGTTGATTTTAAAGGGGGTTACTGCCTTCTTCATCTTTGCATTACTCTTCATGGTACGTGACGCAAGTCACTTCCGCTCGCTCAGAGGGCGGTTGCTCGCAAGCGCATGAGCGCTTCTTAGTGGTCCGATTAACACCGGCGCATAAATGCGAGTGACAGCGATGCGAACCGATCCAGTTTGACGCTTATGCTAGACGTGACAATCTCATACGTGCTAACCACACGGAATAAGCTGCCCTACCTGAGAGAGGTATTATCACGCCTGTTGAGCAACGTTGAGCCGGGCGACGAAATCGTGGTGGTTGACGGAGGAAGTACAGATGGCACGCGAGAATACCTGGAGAGATTGTTCGGCGAAGGCAAAATTCACTATCTTGTGTCCGAGCGTGATTCTGGGGAGGCTCATGGCTACAATAAGGGCATTCTTGCAGCAAGAGGAGAGGTTATTAAGCTCCTTACAGACGACGACGCATTTCACTATCCGAGTATTAGGCGTTGTAGTCGGCTCCTCGTTGAACATCCAGACATTGACGCGTTGGGAACGGATGCTGGATACGTAAAAGACTACTTATGGTGGAAGCGGTTTCGACGTCCGTTTTCGTTTTGTGGGTTAGGATTGCAGATCAGGCGGCGGTCGATTCCTTTGATAGGACTTCTAAGTACATGCAACATGCGTGTTGATTTGGAGTATGCTTACCGACTGACCTCGTCTAAGGCTAGTTTGGCATGGTTTACAGGATCATGCTATCGACGTTTCTTCAATCCACAAAGCAATTCGAACAGGTATTGGAATATGTATCGGGAGCACTCAAAGTGCTTGCGATTGTACAGACCGCAAGCGTATTTGCTGAGGTTTAGGACGTGGTGGATGCCGTACTTAATAGGTGTCAAGCGATTGGTTGTAAGAAGACGCTCAATTTTGCAGAAAGATTTCAGTCAAGGTGCAATCAGGCAATGGTTTTGTGACGCAGATCGCGAAATGGAGCTTGCGAATCAGAGTGATCCGGGTGAGTTTCTCTTACCCTTTTCCTGATGCTAATAGTGCGCTGACCGCAGCAACAGAGCTAAGAATGCACTTTGAGCGGAGAAACTTTCGCGAAAGGTATCTGGCAATTCGTGAATCCTTCGACCGCCTAGCCACAACATTTCAACCGTCATGCTCGCCAGGAGTTCACGAAGCTGTGGTCGATTAGCCAGGGGAGCGCGGCTGACCAGCTGAACTTTCCATACCATTATAATAAACAAACTCATGAGACGTCTGCCGGGATGGTGCGGGCAACGGGGGCCTGGCCCAGCTAACATCTGTTGGACAGTGAGGATATCTTTACGATAAGCCATGATTAGATGAAAGCTTTTCGCCTGTGCCTTTACCGTTGTCTAGCTGCAATTGCTGACCCTATGGGGGTGGTGCGCAGTTTGCTCGGTTACCCTCGGTATCTAGCAGAATGGAGGCGGTATGCGCACCTGCGCGGAGCAGAACGACTGCTAGTAAGGAATGCCTACCCATGCCTGCGTGATCGAACCTGCAGCAGTGGCATTGACGCGCACTATTTTTATGCCAATGGCTGGGCTATGCGGAGGATCGTAGCACAGCAGCCCGCTCAGCACGTGGATATTGGCTCCCAGACCATGTTTGTAAACCTGCTCGCCGCTGTATTACCGGTCACGTTTGTGGACTATCGCCCACTTCAGGCGGACATAGCAGGCTTGACCAACCGCAGTGGCGACATTCTTAGCCTGCCTTTCGAGGACGGAACAATTGCGTCCCTCTCGTGCTTGCATGTGGCCGAACACATTGGCCTCGGGCGATATGGTGACCCATTAAATCCAAATGGAACGCGAGAAGCCTGTTCTGAACTAACCCGAGTGTTAGCGCGCGGGGGCAACCTCTATTTCGCGCTGCCGGTGGGCAGACCACGCGTCTGCTTCAATGCGCATCGGATCCACGCTGTTGAAACCGTTGTCGAGTATTTTTCGGGACTGGAGTTGGTGGAGTTCTCCGGCGTGCGTGACGACGGAAGTTACGCCGAGCGCGTGAGCGTGCAGGAGTTCTCCGGCAGGCGGTACGCCTGCGGAATGCTCTGGTTGAGAAAGAAATAACTTTATCCTGTGCTTGGGGTATTTGTGATAGATGCGAGTTATCGAACACAAACGGTTCTGGACGAACTGCAAATAGAACACAACCGTACCCGGCTGCTGTTCCGCGTTTGTATAATCACTAAACCAACTGGAAGTTAAGGAGCTTAAGTATGCCTGCTGTCAGTATTAGCAACAAGCACAACATGAAGGACCTGATTAAGAGCGGTTTAAGACCGATAATTGCGACGGTCATTAAGCCTTTATGGATGTGGATTCCAAGGTCAGTATATATTGGGACATCTCCTGTGAGGCTTCTGCTAGCGATCACTAGAAAATGTAATGCGAATTGTGTCTTCTGTGCGTATCAGTTTGTTAGAAAAGAAGACAAAGCACACATGTCGGACAGCATGTTTGAACTAGTCTTGGAAAGGATACGCCAGGCTCGGATCAAGCAAGTTATGCTCTCGCCAAATATCGGCGAGCCTTTGATAGCTCCGAATTTCATTAAGAAAATGGAACATTTGCGGGCAGTTGGTGTAGAACATATTGAGTTGACAACAAATGCGCTATTTCTGCACCACATTGGTTTGCATGAAATGCTTATCGATGGTCCAGATAAAATGAATATATCGTTTGCGGGATTTGATAAAGAGATGTACGAAAGAGATTACCGTGTGCGCCACTATGAGAGAACGCGAGACAATATACTGGAACTGCTGAGGCTGAATAAAAAGCTTGACACCAAGAGAGAAATAAGTTTGTGGATTAGAGGGGATTTGCCCGTAGAAACCCTGCTGGCAGCCCCAGAAATGGCAGAAGTATTTCAGCTTGCAAATGAGGTGGGGCGGATGACAGAAGTTGATAATTGGCTTGGACTAATTACTGAGGATATTTTACCCAAGGGCTATATCTTACAGAGGGCAGCGCCAAGAATAACTCAGCGCCCTTGTATGCTTTTGTGGAATCTTACTGTTCATCCTGACGGTGATATCCAACTGTGTTCGTGCCGCAATATATTTGGTGATCCGGACCTGCATATAGGCAATATCAAAGAAATGACCCTGCTCGAAGCTCATTCACAGATCGAGCAAGTTCTCGTTAGATGGGAGTCAAGAAGTGTGCCAACGGCGTGTAAAACGTGCTCCATGTACTGCGATCCAGCAAATGGGCTTGTGGGGCGTTGGCGTGAAATACGGCGAGAGGGCCACAAGCGGCATGCGGAGTGAGATTACGCAATTGGAATGATCGTGGGTTGACATTTCCCCTTGCTTCAAGCTTCTCATTTGCCGCGGCCCGCCTCGTGTCTGACGGTATTCAAATCTCGCGGAGCGAAGATAAGTACTCAATGGTGACACGCGGACTCATACGGCAAGCACCGAAGCCATGCGTCATCGCCAGACTGCATGGTGGCTTGGGCAATCAACTTTTCATCTACGCTACTGCCCGGGCACTCTCCCTACGCAGTGGCGTGCCGCTAAAGTTGGATGTTGGTAACTTCTCCCTGGATCGTGTCTTTCGGCGGCGGTTTCTGCTTGATCGGTTTTGCATTCAGGCTGTGGTTCTGCCGCCCATAGTGACGTACACTGGCCAGCTTGGGCGACGGTTGCGATCCCGTTGGCTGCGGTTTTCGGAAGCCCGCAAGCCGTTCCAGCAGCGAAAGTACCTAGCCGAAAACGGACCTGGTTTCGATGATAGATTGCTCGGATTGCGCGTGCGGAACAGAGTGTGTTTAGATGGTTACTGGCAGTCTTACCGCTATTTCGAGGATCACGCCGCCAGCATTGCCAGCGAGCTCACAATCAAGCGACTGCCTGACGACGATCTGAACCTCGCGACTCGAATTCAGTCAACCAATGCTGTTTCGATTCATGTCAGGCAGACGCAAATTACATCTCTGATGGATGCGAGTTACTACAAAACGGCCATCCAATGGGTGCAAGGCAGAGTGCGAGATCCGGTATTTTATGTCTTCTCGGACGATGCGCCTAAGGCCCGCACCCTTCTGCCAGAGGGCCTGACTGCCTGTTTTATCGACCGTGACCCAGACAAAGACAAATCGGTTGAAGAACTGTGTTTGCTTAGGCTATGCCATCATCACATTATTGCCAACAGCACGTATAGTTGGTGGGGGGCATGGTTGGGAGCGGCACATGATAAGCTTGTCGTGGCGCCGAAGCCTTGTTTACACTGGGGGCACGATGGTCTGATACCGCCGGCTTGGATAACACTTTGAAACTACTGTTTGGGCAGGACGGCTTGACTGGGCCGGCCACAAACAAGACAGTATGCTATGAAAGTCGTAATACGACAATGCCTTAATGTTGGACTAGACCTTTTCCTGTCGCGCACGAGACAGCAGAAGCTTGGGGACCACATCGAGCATCGTGCGCGTGGCGAGAATACTGACGACGCCTCAACCAATGGTGAATACGCCCTTTTGCGACGAATTGCTGCTGCAGGGCTGCAGATGGAAACGGTATTCGATGTTGGAGCGAATAAAGGTGAGTGGACCGTTCAGGCGCGTCGCCTTTTTGGTGCAGGCACCCAGATATTTGCGTTTGAGCCGGTGCCTGAAACACATGCGTTTCTGACAAAACAGCTTGGTGCATTGCCTGCGTCTGGGCGGACTTATGCCATCCACCTTGCATTAGGCGATACCGACGGCACAGCAACAATGCATGTTTCTGGTCACTTGGCAGGCTCAAATTCGATATTTCAACGACATGGCACGCACGTCCAGAGCGCACGCACCGAGCAGGTGCCCTTGCAGCGCGGTGACAGCTTTTGCCGGGAGCGAGCGATACGTCGAATTAATCTACTCAAGATTGACACCGAAGGAAACGAAATGGCCGTGTTGCACGGTTTTGATGCAATGCTCGCTAAGCAAGCAGTGGATGTGGTTCAGTTCGAGTACGGTGGCACTTGGATTGATGCTAGAGCCTATTTAGGTGATGCATTCGCCTACTTGCAGCCGCGGGGGTATCGTCTGGGCAAGATTTACTCTGCCAAGCTAGCGTTTTATGACAATTACGACCAACGGATGGACAACTTTGCCTATTCGAATTGGATTGCCGTGCGATCGGAAATCCGCACGTGCTTTGACGAAACATTGGGTAAGGGGGCAGACCGATGATGACAATCAGAAAAAGCCATGGCCAATAAGCAGCGGTTGGCCGGGCACGCACTGGAGAAACTGAGCGATTTGCTCCTAAGCCGCAGCTACAGCCTGTGGGCATTCCGTGGGAACCGACTGAAGGCGATGCCCCTAGTTCAGGTTGGCTGCTACAGGAGAGCAGTATGGTCGCATCTCCTACAGAGCAACTACCGCGCTTGCCCAGTGCCGCGCCCGTGGTTGACTTGGGTATGCCTAGTGTGAGGAAATTCCTGGCTGATGATGTATGCTCGTGACCCTGGGTATGTCTCTTAGCGGCCGACCGTAGGCTATAGCACTGCAAGGAATCCGGCACAAGGCTGAAAGTTTAGCACAGCAACCGAGACCTTAAGTAGCGGCTGCCGGACCGCTCCCTGAGCTGGAGGGCCAAGCCCCTTCAAGAGCAACTCTAAAGGTTGTATGAAAAAATCCTCACGGTTAAGAATTCTATATGTTGGAGCTGTAGGGCGCGACGGAACATGCCGGCAGAGATTGAGGGCTCTTGGACGTATGGGGCACACACTGCTTGCGGTTGACACCCTGCCGCCCTATGGTGCAGGAAGATGGCGCGTTCTCAGAGGCCTGATGTCTCGGACGAATGAATTGGTTGACTGGAGAAGAGCCAATCATAAATTGCTCGCGGGAGTCAGGTCGTTTCGACCGGACCTTGTGTGGGTTGACAAAGGCCTCTTAATTCGGCCCTGGGTACTTCAACGCGTTAGGGGACTTTACCCGCTGGTAAGCTTAGTGCATTACTCGCCCGATGACATGATGAATCCCTTTAACCAGTCGAAACTATACCTGGCAAGTATTCCAGTTTATCATTTGCACGTAACCACCAAGAGTTACAACGTCAAGGAACTTAAAGAGATCGGCGCCCGGCATGTGATGTTCGTTGACAATGCTTTTGATGAGTCGGTGCATTTTCCGAGAGAGCTAAGCAGTGCGGAGATGGCCGAGTACAAGTGTTGTGTGGGCTTTGTTGGCGGGTTTGAAGCTGAGCGGTTTGCGACGATGCAGTACTTAGCTCGGAACGGGGTCGATGTGGTCTTTCGCTGTCCGGACTGGTCTCACTTCAAAAGAAGATATGAAGTGACTAAGGGGCTTACGGTGATTGAGCGCTGGTATGTCGAGGATGATTACGCTAAGGTCGTTTCAGCAACAAAAGTCAACTTGGGCTTTTTGCGCAAGTGCAATCGTGATCGGCAAACCCAAAGGTCGGTAGAAATACCGGCATGCGGGGGGTTTATGCTGGCTGAGCGCACGAATGAGCATTTAGGGCTTTTCAAGGAGGGGGAGGAGGCCGAGTTCTTCGACTCCGGGAATGAGCTTTTGCAGAAAGCGCGTTTCTACCTTGAGAATCCAAATGCCAGAGAGAGCGTCGCGCAGCATGGTTATCAGCGCTGTTTGCAGAGTGGTTACGGCAATCAATGTCGTCTGAGGATGATCATTGAGGAGATCCCGTGAAATATCGTGAGGCGATTTACAAGAGGTATGCCACTCTGTTCCAGAGTAGATGCTACCAACGTGGAGGCATCGTCCAGAAATGGACCGCTGCATATTCCTGGTTCTTCCGGGGATGGCTGCCGGCGGATAAACGAGCCAGAATTCTGGATGTCGGCTGCGGCGGCGGACAATTCTTGGCTGTATTAAGACATTTGGGGTATCAATCCCTTGCTGGAGTGGACATCAGCGACCAGCAGGTCGGTGTGGCAAAACAAGCGGGCTTCGATGTCGAAACGGGCAATGCAATAACGTTCCTTTCGGAGCACAGGGGAGTATATGATTTGATCACGGGGATCGACATCATGGAGCACCTGACGAAAGAGGAAGTCATGGATTTCCTCGAAAAGGCCCACGCGGCTTTGCGCCCCGGCGGCCGCATCGTCCTCCAAATGCCAAATCCCAATTCGCCAGCCGGGATGACGATCCGCTACGGTGATTTTACACACGAGGTCTGTCTTAGCCCGGATTGCGCCGAACGACTGCTTGCGCTAACCGGTTTCCGGGCTTGCGAGTCACGGGAAACCGGCCCCGTGCCGAGTTGGACGTCGATCAGCGGCCTGCTGAGGTGGTCCTTGTGGCAGGCGTTGCGTTTGGGTTTTATAGTTTACAATGTGATTGAGACTGGTGGCCGCGGAACGAGAATATATACGCGTGTGTACCTCACTACCGGGAGGCGCACGGCGTGACCACTCGAAGCGATCTTGGAAGCACCATACTGGGACTGATCTCCGGGTCCAGCTACTATCATCTCGACCTGACGAGCAACGAGGCTGAATATAGGCGGCTGCAAGCACGGGTTCCAGGGAAGGTGCTTCTGACCCAGCTTGGCTCTAATGATCGCCGATTCAATACGCGACCGGGCCAAGACCAGGTTGCGCGAAAAGAATCGTCCACTGACATTACCTTTATACCCATTGATGAAACTTCACGCCGCCACATTGCTTGCGGAGGCCGAATCCGGTGCATTGACGATAGCTATTCTTGGCAAGCCATCATGGCGCGTGATTGGCAGAGTATCAAGGATACTTTGCAGACATCATTTACTTGTAGCCGTGGGGCTGAATGTTAGGTTGGAGATATGGAGAACTGTTCCTGGGAGTTACTTTTTTGGTTACTGAGCGCAATTGCCATCAATTGTTTCATCCAAAGACTGTTTTGGAGGCGGTTAAAAAGACAGATACTCTTGAGTTTAATTCCTCTCTATTGCCTGTCTCAAACCTGCTGGTTGCTGTTGAGCGTCACTCTAGGTGGTGCAGTGCTGCGTCTGCTGGGTGCTTCATACGTTAACCTAAACGAGGCTGGGTTCCGCATTGCTATGGGGCTGACAATAATGCCGATTGTGGCAGTTTCAATTGCGCTGTTCTTTAGTTGCTTTGATCGAGATCCTGTTAAATTGCAAGTGGAGACCCAACGGGACCGCCGCTTGATGAACATTATCCTGGGGCTTTTTGCTGCGTCGCCGTTCCTTTATTACGTTAGTTCGTTTCTCAAAGTTACCCTCTCCCAGTCCGCTAGCTCAATCGTGTGTAATGTGATTTCGTACCTGCATCTTTCATTGTTTATGACGCCAGCATTGATAGGCCTGTACTGGCGGCGCTATTTTATTCCAGTTGTCGTATTCCTCATTGCGATGCTACTAACGGCGGTCTTCGCATATTCGGAGGGTTCGCGCACTTTAATATTCATGCCAGCGGTTTTCTTCTGTGTAGGTGTATGGGTTACCCTGAACTGGAGGCTGAGGTCTATTGCACTAGTAATAATCCTTGTGCTGGCAATCCCGGTTTTCACATTGAGTGCGTTAATAGAGACTGTTCGACGGGAAGTCCGAGACTCGGATGCGGCACTGTGGGAACGAATCCAGGGAATCGGGCAATTAGTTTTCAATGAGGAGTGGGAAGGCAGGCAAGCAGAGCAATTGCTGCAGGGAGTCAACCGTATGATTATGCAGGCTAACATTGTTGTTGTGTGCTCGACACCTGAGATTGTCCCATACCGGGGTTTTGAAACCTTTTTGGATGAATGTTGGAACATTAATCGGTCAGGCATTTCCGGAGCTAAATTAGAGGATGAGGAGGAGCGGCTTGAATCTGATATGGGACTGGGCGCTGCGCGATTATATGGATTTGAAATCGGGATTGGTGGGACTGTGCCTTTCCCGGTACTTGCAGATGGTTGGAGCCGTGCCGGAATGCTGGGGGTTGTGTTGTTTTGCGGAATCCTGTGTTGCTTCTGGGGCGCGGCGGAGCATTTTGCTCGATTCTGGTTTGCGGAAAAGCCGCATTTTGCGGCAGCCTTCATCGCAATCTTGGCCAGTTCGGCATACGATCGTATGGGAGTTTATGGCTTCAACTATAATTTAAGATATCTTGTTATGCAGTTAGCTCTATGGAGTATTGTATTTTACTTTGTCTCAAGATTGTCCCGGGTTTCAATTTCTCACCGGCGCCTCAAAGCCGGCCATATTCGCGGTATCCCAGAAGTAAAACAATAATATGGTTCAAAAGGTGAGTCCGGATAAACCACGCATAGTATTTGCGTGCGAGTCCTTGGTTGAAGGGAATGGAGGCATATCACGTGTCGATCGATTGATCACGCAGGTGCTGCGTGAGGAGGCATTAGCTGGAAGTCTGGACGTGGAGCATATTGTTTTCTGCGACGGTGCAGCATCAAATGTCTTCGTACCATGGAGGCACACGTGTTGTAATGGTTCACGCCTTAGATTTCTCATCGAAGTGTGGTATGCGGCCATCCGGCCTGGGGTCTTTATCTACGACACACCCTATTTCGCTCGTGTCCATCCAATGGTATTAGGATTGCGGCGGCGTTACATGGTGTTTTTTCACGGAATAGAAGTGTGGGAACGATGTAAGTCGTCATGGTTACGGGCAAGCCGACACGCTGATATGCTAGTTACTAACAGCGACTACACTCGGATGCGTGCTGAGCAACTACATCGCGTATTCGGAAGAGCCAGGGTGTGTTGGTTGTCGACGGAAGCGGGCAGCGAAGCAATGTATCATCCAGAGTCTGATGAGGTGCGGCGGGTGCTAATTGTCGGCCGTATGTCGCGTGAGGGGTACAAGGGGCACCGCGAGTTGATTCTAGCGCTGCCAAAGGTGGCTTCATCAGTTGGGAACGTCAAACTAGACATTGTTGGGCAGGGCCCCTTGCGTCCTAAGCTTGAGCAGTTAGTAGCTGAGACTGGAGTGAGCAAGGATGTGACGTTTCACGGTTTCATGAGTGAAGATGAGCTGGGTAAAGCGTACAGAAAAGCCACAGTCTTTGCAATGCCAAGCCGCGGCGAGGGTTTCGGGCTTGTGTACATCGAAGCTATGCGGCACGGGATACCAGTTATCGCATCAAGACACGATGCCGCGTCAGAAGTGGTAGCGGATGGTAAGACAGGTCTCCTTGTTGACCTAGACAAGCCAGACGACTTGGCTGAAAAACTCATTGTTTTGCTTAGGAATCCGGTGCTCAGGAGGCGCATGGGAGAGGCCGGCTTGGACCGTTGGAAGGAGCATTTCACGTACCCTGCGTTCCGAAGTCGTTTTCGCCTGGTGCTCGCAGACCTTTTTAGTGGCCATGCTGCGACCATGCCTTCTCAAGCCTAAGTTCATGACGATGGTTTAACCTAAGAAAAGCTGCAGAGTTGCCAGCAGTCAGAGAATATTCAGCAGATTGTGCAACGGTTGGCTTTGCCTGTTCGGCGGATGAGCGATATTCTTTCAAGGAGGGCTTACATGGACGAAGCATCTGTCAGTGTAGTGATTCCCTGTTACAAGTGTGCAGAAGTAATCAGTCGGGCAGTGGAGTCTGTCGCGAATCAAACTGTTAGGCCGCGTGAAGTAATCCTGGTGGACGACGGCTCTAAGGACAATACACTATCGGTTCTCGAACAACTCGGAAAGCTTCATGGTGGCGATTGGATAAAGATTATCGCGCTGAAAGAAAACTGTGGGGTTTCAGTAGCGCGGAATGCTGGGTGGGACAGTTCGACGTCTCATTATGTCGCGTTCTTGGATGCCGACGATGCTTGGCACCCGCAGAAAATCGAAATCCAATACACCTGGATGTGTGCCCATCCCGAGGTGGTGTTATGCGGCCATAGGAGCGTGGTTGTAGGCCTGAAAAGCCGCCCCGTGTTAGAGGAACTGAGTCTTCCGCCATCCGTCGTCCTTCTGTCGAAGATCCGCATTCTGCTCTCCAACCCCTTTGTCACCCCTTCCTTCATGCTGCAGCGAGCTTTGCCGTACCGGTTTGATTGCACTCGACGGCACACTGAGGATTTCCTCTTGGTCTTGGAGATCGCCATGGATGGCAACTTGGTGGCCAGGATTGGGGCGGAACTGGCGTTGATTTTCAGGGAACCCGGCAAAAC
>Ga0194044_10000783_pt1 | contig 15943 bp, 17 predicted proteins | sample JunL4417m_MetaG_FD_155460 | JGI IMG/M metagenome (GOLD analysis project Ga0194044, IMG submission 155460) | Anoxic zone freshwater microbial communities from boreal shield lake in IISD Experimental Lakes Area, Ontario, Canada - Jun2016-L442-17m | ecosystem: Environmental > Aquatic > Freshwater...
CGTGTCTGAAGTTCATTATACATATTCACACCGTCAGCGGCTTGCCTGTGTAGTTCCAGGCGAAGGGGGTCGCGCGCTCGTTGTAGCGCTTGATGTAGTACATGGTCTGGTCGATGAGCTCCTTCTTCGACCTCCACACGCCGCCCCTCATCACCTCGCGGGTGAAGATGTTGAAGAAGATCTCCACCTGGTTCAGCCAGGAGGCGTAGGTGGGCGTATAGAGGATCGTCAGGCGCCGCCGCTTGGCCGCCCACTTCTTCACTTCCTTGGCCTTGTGCACCGAGAGGTTGTCGCAGATCACGTAGAGCTTCTTCCTCGGGTACTTGCGGTAGAGCGCCTTGAGGAAGGCGAGGAAGGTCGCGTGATCGTTCTTGTCGCGGCAGCGCGCCGTGACCTCGCCGTCATGCACGGAGAGCGCCGCCAGCAGGCAGGTCGTGCCATGGCGCTTGTAGGTCGCGGTGAGGCGCTTGGGCTCGCCGGACCTCATCGGTAGCTCGGCCTGCGTGCGGTCGAGGGCCTGCATCTGGCTCTTCTCGTCCACGGAGAGCACGAGGGCGTTCTCCGGGGGGTCGAGGTAGAGGCCGAGGATGGCCGCCTGCTTGGCCTCGAACTCGGGGTCGGGGCTGCGCCCGCACCAGTACTCGGTCTTGTGGGGCTTCAGCTTGGCCGCGGTGAGAATGCGGTGCACCGTGGCCCGCGAGAGACCGCTCGCCCGGGCGAGGTCCGTCATGCTCCAGGTGGTCTTGCCCTCCAGAGGCGTGCTCGTCGCCAGGTCGATCACGGCGAGCCTCTGCGCGGCGCTGATGGTCGCGGGACGACCGGGGCGCGGCTCGTCGGCAAGGCCATCGAGGCGCTTCTCGAGGAAGCGCTTCTTCCACTTGAAGACGCTCAGCTGGCTGAGCCCGCACTGCTCGGAGGTCTCCCTGATCCGCAGCCCCTGCGCGCAGCAGAGGATGACCTGCGCCCGCCGCGAGAGGCGCTGCTCGGTGGTCCCGGCGCGCGTCCACATGCGCAGGGTCTGCTCCTCCTCCGTCGTCAACTCGATCTTCCGCGCTGTAGCCATGAACAGCCTCCTTCGGTGACGCCACCGGATGAGGCGATTATACTACAAATCATTTGAGATATGCAACACTAGCCGTCTGCGCGCGGGCGCTCGCGACGCTCCGCGGAGCGCGCTCCGAGCGCGACCACGAGACTGCTCGCCAGCGTCAGGAGCGCCACCGGCGCCCACAGCGCGCGCTCGCCGGCGCTCGGCGTGGCCAGGTTCAGCGCTGAGCTGACGGCCGACAGCGCGACGACCACCCACACCAGCCAGTGCGCCGCCCGGGACCAGCTTCGCAGGGCGAGACCGGCGCGGGAGAGAACGACGAGCGCCGTCAAGGCGAGGAGCGTCGCCTGGGTGAGCGCGGCGGCGCGCAGCGACGGTGGGAACTGCCCATGGACGGCGCCGCCCATCGCGAGCTCGCCCCAGGGCGCTCCGGCCGCCATGGCGATCTGGAAGCCGGCCACCCCAGCGGCCAGGATCGTGTACAGCACTGCTGCAGCACGGGTGATGCGCAACGGGCACCTCCGCGAGTCGTTCGTCGTGTGACGTGCGCGCGTCCGTCTCCGGAATACTATCCTCATCGCCAGCGCGCCTCACGCTTCGGCCGGCGCCTCCCACAGCGAACGCACGCCGGCGCGGATGGAGGCCGTGGTGACGCGGCCGAGCGGTGCCTCATCGCCGGCCCCCGGATCCGGCCCCGACTGCACCTGCTCGAAGTGCGCGAGCACCGCGGCCGTGAGAAAGCGCGAGCGCTGCGCGTACCCGTGCGTGTCGGCCTTGGCCCACGGCTGCGTGTAGTAGCGCAGCGGATGCGTGACGTAGAGCTGCTCGCGGGCGCGCGTGCAGGCGACGTAGAACAACCTGCGTTCCTCCTCGATCTCGGCGCTGCTGCCGGTGGCCATATCCGACGGGATGTTGCCGTCGGCGGCGTGGATGACGTAGACGACGTCGAACTCGAGGCCCTTGGCCGAATGCATGGTGGAGAGGATGAGGTAGTCCTCGTCGAGGAGAGGTGGGCCGGCGAGCTCCTGCGTGTAGGCCGGCGGGTCGAGGACGAGCTCCGCGAGGAACTCCGAGCGCGTGCGTGAGCGGGCCGCGAGCGCCTCGATCTGCTCGAGGTCGCGGAGGCGCGCCTGCACGTTGTCGTAGCGGCGCTCGAGCAGCGGCCCGTAGACGCTGCGCACGGCGTGGACCTGGGCGGCAGCGGCCCGTAGACGCTGCGCACGGCGTGGACCTGGGCGGGCACCTCGCCGGGGCCGGCGGCGGCGAGCGTCGCGAAGAGATCGACGACGGCCGGCCAGGCGGCGCGCGCGGGCTCGGGCACGAGGGCGCCCGCCCACGCCGCCGGGAACTCGCCGCCGGCGGCGCCGAGCGCCTCGAGGAGCGCCGCCGCCGTCTTCGGCCCGATGCCGGGGACGAGGCCGAGCACGCGCAGGCCGGCCATGGCGTCGCGCGGGTTCTCGGCGAGGCGCAGAAACGACACGAGGTCTTTGACGTGCGCCATCTCGACGAAGCGCAGCCCGCCGTACTTGTGAAAGGGGATGTTGCGGCGCGAGAGCTCCATCTCCAGCGACATCGAATGGTGCTGGGCGCGGAACAGCACGGCCTGCTTCTTGAGCTCCGTGCCCTGCTCGCGGTGCTCCAGGATGCGCGCGCAGAGCCACTGCGTCTGCTCGTCGTCGTCGCGGCAGGTGGCGAGCACTGGGCGGCCGCCGCCGGCGCGCTCGGTCCAGAGCTCCTTGTCGCGGCGCTCGGCGGCCTCCGCGATGAGCGCGTTGGTGGCCGCCACGATGGCGCCTGTGGAGCGGTAGTTGCGCGTCAGCGTGCGCACCTCGGCCCCAGGAAAGCGCAGCTCGAAATCGAGGATGTTGCGCACCGTGGCGGCGCGGAAGGCGTAGATGGCCTGGGCGTCGTCGCCGACGCAGGTGACGCCGGCGCCGCCCGGGCGCAGCAGCGAGACGATGTCGGCCTGCAGAGCATTCGTATCCTGAAACTCGTCGACCAGCACGTGATCGAAGCGTTCACGCACGCGGGCGCCGCCGGCCGGATCGGCGAGGAGCCCGCGCCAGAAGAGCAGCAGGTCGTCGTAGTCGAGCACCTGCTGCTCCTCTTTGAGGTCGGTGTAGCGGGCGAAGAGCTGGGCCAGGCCCTCTTCGGCCGGCAGGCACCAGGGGAACGCCGTGTGCAGCACCTTGTTCAGCGGCAGCTGGGCGTTGACGCAGCGCGAGTACACATCGAGGCAGGTGGACTTCTGGGGGAAGCGGGCGCCGCCGCGGCCGAGGCCGAGCGCGGTGCGGGCGACGTGCATGAGGTCTTCCGCGTCGCCCCTGTCCACGATCGTGAAGTCCGGCTGCATGCCGATGTCGCGGGCGTGGATGCGCAGCAGGCGGGCGGCCGTGGCGTGGAAGGTGCCGCCCCAGACGCGCGCGGAGGCGCCGCCTGAGCCGTTGCCGCCGCGACCGTCGCCCGAGACCGCCAGCACCGCCTCGACGCGCCGCAGCATCTCGGCCGCGGCGCGGCGCGTGAACGTGAGCAGCAGGATGCGCCGCGGGTCCGCGCCGCGGCCGATAAGGTGCGCCACGCGATGCACGAGCGTGGCCGTCTTGCCGGTGCCGGCGTCTTGCCGGTGCCGGCGCCGGCGACGATGAGCAGCGGCCCATCGCCGTGCTGCACGGCGGCGAACTGCTCGGGATTGAGCTCCTGAAGCATAGCGGTGCCCTCCTCGGCCGAAGTGTCCGCACGGTACCACTCGCCGGGGACGGATGAGCGCGCGCGTTCAACGCCGTCAGAGGTCGAGCCGGCGCTCCAACGCAGATGGATCCTGGCTGGTGTGGAAGCAACCCAAGACGTAGTACGTGTCATCCGATCGCGAGTAAAGGAGCCCATAGGGGAACCGGCGCAGGAGCGCTCTCCGCGTCGAGCGGTAGACCTGAGGGTACCCTTCGGGGAACTGTTCGACAGATGACAGCGCGGCCCGCGCGGACTGCAGGAAGGCGTCGCCCAAGCAAGATCCGCGTTGGCCGTACCAGCGGCAGGCTTCGTCTATGTCGGCCTCTGCCTCCGGCGTGAGGACGAGCATCAGTGCGAAGCTTGGATCCTGTCGATGGCCTCTCTCCAGGGCCGGCCCTGAGGGTCGGACTCGAGAAGCTGGAGCCGCCGCTCAAGCTCATTCTTCTGGGTCTCGGTCAGGGGGATATCGTCGGTGCCGGCTGGGATCGTGTCCCAGATGTCCTCCACCAACCGGATGCGTTCCCCGACACTCAGCTTCTTGATGTCCTCCAGGCGAATCATGTCAGCATCCTACGCCGCGGCAGACGAGGCGGCAAACGTGCATGGCGACGGATCGCCGAGTAGGGTGGTGTTCGACGCGGCGCGTGCACATGGCGCATCGCCTGTCTGTCAATACAGGGAGGAACGCCATGATCCAGATCATCGACGGTGCGCCCGCCGGCGTGCTCGCCTTCAAGGCGGTCGGCGAGGTCGACGCGAAGGACTACGAGGACGTCCTGAAGCCGGCTCTCGAACGGGCGCTCGCCGGCGGTCGCAAGATCCGCCTGGTCCTCGAGATCGGCCCTGAGTACGAGGGGTCTTCGGGCGGTGGAGCTTTGGGCGACATGGGCGTCGTGTTACCCCATCTCAAGAAGTGCGAGCGCTGCGCCGTGGTGACCGATCGTGACTGGGTCGAACGCGCCGTCAAGGGTTTCGGCTGGATGATGGGCGGCCGCCTGCGCGTGTTCGCCATCGACCGGCAGGCGGCGGCGATGGCCTGGGCGGCGGGCGGCTGAAGCGAGCGGCCGGCGCAGCCGGCGACGCCGGCCCCGGCCGCCGACCCGGCGCGGCCGGCGACGCCGGCCTCGGCCTCGGCCGCGGACCCGGCGCGGCCGCGTGCTACCATCCGGGCTACCTGCCAGTCACGCCCCGGAGGCTCCGATGACCGTTCGCCTGCCCGTCGCCTGTAACCGCGACTGCGGCGGCGGCTGCCCGCTGCTGGCGACCGTCGAGGGCGGCCGCGTGGTGCGCATCGGCAACAATCCGGCCGGCGGTCCCTTTTTGCGCGGCTGTCCGCGGGGCTTTCAGGCCGCGCGCCAGCTGTACGCCGAGGACCGCCTCACGCAGCCGCTTGTGCGCAGCGGGCCACGCGGCTCGGGGCAGTTCCGCGCGGTCACTTGGCCGGAGGCCATCCGCAGGGTCGCCGACGGCCTCCAGGCGGTCCGCGACAAGCACGGCGACGGCGCGATCCTCGCCTTGGGAGGATCGGGCTCGTGCCGCGGCGCCCTGCACAACACCGGCGAGCTCAACGCACGCTTTCTCAACCTTATCGGCGGGCACGTCGGCGAGTCCGACAGCTACAGCTCGGCTGCGGCCAGGTACGTGCAGCCGGTCGTGCTGGGTCGGGACAAGCCGGGCGTCGATCCGGCCACGCTGCAGCACTCGGAGATGATCGTCCTGTGGGGCCTGAACCCGATGGACTGCATCATGGGCTGCGAGTGGCGCGCCCGGCTCCGCCAGGCGAAGAGGCGCGGCGTGCCGGTCGTCGTCATCGACCCGCGGCGCACCGAGACGGCGAAGCAACTGGGCACGCAGTGGCTGCCGGTGCGGCCGGGCACCGACAGCGCGCTGATGCTGGCCGTGCTGCACGTGCTCGTCACGGAGGGATTGATTGACGAGCCGTTCATCGCCGCGCACGCCACCGGCTTCGAGGCGCTGCGCCGGCGCGTGCTGGGCTGGGCCGGAGGCCCGGCCGCCACGCCGGCGTGGGCCGCGCAGGTCTGCGGCACGCCGGCCGCCGACATCGCCGCGTTCGCCCGCGAGTACGGCTGCCGCAGGCCTGCGGCGCTGCTCCCGGGCCTCTCGATCCAGCGCGTCTGGGGCGGGGCGGGGAAGAGGCGGTGCGCCTCGCGATCGCCCTGCAGGTGGCCACCGGCAACCTCGGCCGCCGCGGCGGTACTTCCGGCGCCCAGAACTGGGGCGGCCTGCCCGAACCCGACGTCGGCAGCATCCCGGTGCCGCCCCACCCGGCCTCGACGACGATCCCCGCCAACGACTGGGCCGACGCCGTGCTGCTCGGCCGCGCCGGCGGCTACCCCGAGATCCATGCCGCGCTCAACGTCGGCGGCAACTACGTGTGTCAGGCCGCCGACGTGGCCAAGAGCGTGCGCGCTCTGCAGGCCCTGGACTTCTCCGTGTGCCACGACCTCTTCCTGACGGCCACGGCGCGCCAGTGCGACGTGGTACTGCCGGTCACTCACTGGCTGGAGCGCAACGACATCGTGTTCACGCTCGCCAACTTCGTGATGTTCTCGCACAAGGCGGTCGAGCCGCTCGGCGGGGCGCGCAGCGACTACGACATCCTCGCCGACGTCGCGGAGCTGCTGGGCTGCGGGGACGCGTTCACCGAGGGCAAGGACGAGGACGCCTGGCTGCGCGCCTTCGTGGCACGGTCTGAGATCCCCGACGACGAGAAGTTCCGCCGCACCGGCATCCACTTCGGCGCCGACCAGGAACGCGTCGGCCTCGCCGCGTTCGCCGCCGACCCGGCGGCGCACCCGCTGCGCACGCCGTCCGGCAAGGTGGAGCTCAGCGGCGCGGCCTGCGTGGCCGCCGGCCTGCCCGCGGTGCCCGAAGCGCGCCTGCGGGCGCAGGCAGAGGGGCTGCCCCTACGCCTCGTGACCCCCAAGGCGCGCCTGCGCGTGCACTCGCAGCTCGGCGCGCTGCCCTGGTTCCGGCAGCGCGACGAGCGCGCCCTGTGGATGCACCCGCACGACGCCGCCGCGCGCGAGGTGAAGGACGGCGCGCGCGTCGAGGTGCGGAGCGCGCAGGCGCGCCTTGGGGGTCACGACCGCGTGCGTTGCCCCGCGCGCGTGACCGCGGACGTGATGCCCGGCGTCGTGGCCCTCACGGCCGGCGTCGAAGCGCACTTCGACGACGCCGGCCGCGACGCGGCCGGGGCCGCCAACGTCCTCACCTCGGACGAGCCGACCCTGCCCAGCCGCGGAGCGACGCTGTCGTGCGTGGCGGTCGAGGTGCGCGCCGCGGGGCAGGACGCTTGCCTGTGGTCCTCACGCGCGACGAGGTGAAGGCCGTCCTCGGCGTGCTCGGCTGCGACCTGTGGCTGATGGCTTCGCTCATGTGCGGCACGGGGCTCCGCCTGATGGAGCGCCTGCGCCTGCGCGCCCTCGACCTCGAGCTCAGGCGCGGCGAGATCGTGGTGCGCGACGGCAAGGGCGGCAAGGACGGCGTAACGATGCTACCGCGCACGCGCACGACCGCCGCCCGAGCCTCAGCTCACGACGGCGCGAGCCACCCACCAGCGCGACTTCGCCGACGGCTGGGGCAGCGTCGCGCTGCCGGAGGCCCTCGCGCGCAAGTACCCGGACGCCCCGTCCGACCGGCGCCGGCGACGGGTCTTCCCGCAGCGGCGCCGGCATCGTCAAGCACGCCAGCCGCCACACCCTGCGCCACTCCTTCGCGGCCCACCTGCTCGAGGCGGGCTACGACATCCGCACCATCCAGGAGCTTCTCGGCCACAAGGACGTGCGCACGACCATGATCTCCACCCACGTGCTGAACCGTGCCGGCCAGGGAGTGCGCAGCCCGATCGACTGTCTGTGAGGCGGCATACATGGACCGCGATCGCCGCCTTCCCGTGATCCGCCGCGGGAGCGAAAGAGCCTCGCGGTGCAGGTTCTTCTGGCCTCCCTCCGATTTCGGTGGTAGCGTCCTACGCAGAAAGGAGCAGTCTGTATCTGGGGTCATACGCAGACTGCACAATCCTTGTTAGACCTATCGAGATGGGGGCCGTATGCCGCTGATCAGCTTCATGGAGAGCAACCCAGATGGCGTGCAGCAGCTCACCATCGCGCAGATTGTTGCCATGTCGGGTGACGGGAAGCTCCGCGAGGGCAGCGATGCCCAGCGTGAGCTCCGCGAGTTCCTCACCATCGCCAGCACCGGTCAGCTCAGCACCTATGCAACGCAATGCCTTGAGGAGTCCTTCACGAAGAGCGGACAGGTTCTTCAGGACGTGGTCAACGAACTGGGTCGTCGCCTTGAGTACGAGGTTGTCAACGGACGTTACCAGGGCGGGCAGAATATGGTTGGCTACGACGGCATCTGGCGCGACCCCTCGGGGCAGGATCTCGTCGTTGAGGTCAAGACTACGGATGCATACCGGCTGGCCTTGGATACGGTCGCAGGGTACAGAGACCGTCTCTTGGCGTCGGGTGAGATCACGACGCCGTGCTCGATTCTTATCGTGGTGGGCAGAGAGGACACCGGCGAACTCGAAGCACAGGTCCGCGGATCTCGTCACGCTTGGGACATCCGGATAATCGGAGTGGCGTCTCTGCTGAAGCTCGTCGAGATCAAGGAAAGTGCTGAGCGCCAGGAAACGGCAGAGGTCATCCGACGCTTGCTCACGCCCGTCGAATACACCCGAGTCGACCAACTCATCGACGTGGTGTTCGCGACCACACAGGATGTGGAAGCCGCGGTTGCCGCCGAGTCCGGCGTGCACGATGAATCTGACGATCAGGAAGGCGAAGCGCGCGGCCCGAAGCAGCTGATTCCTCGGGAGCTAATCAATGAGACGCGCGCCCGCGCGATCGCTGCAGTTGAGAATCGGCTCGGTGTCAGCCTCGTCAAACGGACGCGAGCCCTGTACTGGGATCCTTCCAAGCGCTACAGGGTCGCATGTACGGTGTCACGCATGTACGGTGACTACGGTTCTGGTGGGTTCTGGTACGCATACCATTTGCCGTGGCATGAGTTCTTGCTCGGTGGCGATGAGGCGCGCCTCGTCCTCGGCTGTGTCGGTCTCGGCATTGCCTTCGTGCTGCCGCTGAGTGTGGTGACCGAGCATCTCGACCACTTCAACACAACTGTGAAACCAGACGGCTCCGGCCACAACTATCACCTGAGGGTCTTGGAGTCGACACCCGGAGTCTACGAACTCCGGCTGTCGAAGCTAGGAAGTACATTGCCGCTGGCCGACTACGCGGTTGGACTGCCACCGGCGAAGGTCTAACAACGGGATCAACCCGATTCGCTTCGCTCACGGGTTATCCCGCACAACGTTAGATGCACCCACCCCACGCGTTGCTGCAGAGCCATCGTCACCCTTCACGTATAGCGCGGCGCGTTATACCATGGCGTCATGATCAAGTCGTTCCGCGACGCCGAGACAGAGAAGGTGTTTGGCCGCCGTTTCTCTCGGCGCCTGCCGAACGACATCCAGGCTGTCGCGCTGCGCAAGCTGCGGATGCTCGCCAACGCGCACGATGTGATCGACCTGCGCAGCCCCCCGGCAACCGCCTCGAGCGGCTCACCGGCGACCGCGCCGGCCAGCACAGCATCCGCATCAACGACCAGTGGCGCATCTGCTTCGTCTGGCGAGGTGGCGACGCCCACGAGGTCGAGATCTGCCACTACCACTGAAAGGGGTGACGATGTCCGACCAGAGGCTCGCTCCGGTGCACCCGGGCGAGGTGCTGCTCGAGGAGTTCCTGCGGCCGCTGGGCCTCAGCCAGAACCGCCCCGGGCTCTCCCTCGGCGTGCATCCGCGACGCATCAACGAGATCGTCCTCGGCAAGCGCCGCGTCACCGCCGAGACCGCTCTGCGCCTCGCCCGCTACTTCGGCACGACGCCGCAGTTCTGGCTCGGCCTGCAGGCCGACCACGACCTCGACGTCGCCGCCGACGAGCTCGGTGAGCGCCTCGAGCGCGAGGTCCGGGTGCGTGCCGAGGCGAGCTAGCCGTGGGGGCGCCCAACAGGGCGCTCCACCCGACTGGCGCGGGTGTATCGTGAGGGCCAGCGGGTAAGGGCCTATCCCGCCAGGGATGTGCGTGCGGGGCGTTCGGGGACCGAGCGGGGCGGTCGCGAGACGGTTCCCTCGTAGCCCAGCTACGTGGGGATCCGGGGAGGGGCCGCATCCGCGATGTGTCCACGGGCGCATCCGTGCGTGCAGACCTATTGGGATAGGCCCTAAGCGCGATCGTTGGCCGACACTTGACATCTGGACTGTAATGTATAAGGCTGATGTATACATTAGGAGTGGGCCATGGTGCGGACGCAGATATACCTGACGGAAGAAGAGAGAGCCGGTCTGGATGCAGTCGCCAAGGCCACAGGCAGGAAGCAATCGGAAGTCATTCGCGAGGCCGTGGATCGGTTTCTGGACCTGACCAGGGGCGACCGCCGAGCGCGCATCCTGGATGAGGCCGCCGGCATGTGGAAGGACCGCGGCGACTTGCCGGACTTTGAGACGGCGAGACGTTCCTGGGACAGGGGCTGAGATCATGACGAAACCCGTCCTGGTCGATACCGACGTGATGGTCGACTTCCTCCGCGGCCATTCGAAGGCCGTTGCGCTGGTTCACGCACAGTCCGCAAGGATCATCCTGTCGAGCATCGTTGCTGCGGAGCTCTACGCGGGCGTGAGGGGCGATGGGGAGTTGATCACGCTCGATAGCCTCATTCAGCTATTTCGTGTCGTCCCTGTATCCCCCGAGCTCGCAAGAGCAGCCGGGCTCTACAAGAGGGACTATGCAAAGTCCCATGGCGTCGGTCTGGCCGACGCCATCATCGCCGCCACGGCCCAAGCCGAGAACGCCGATCTGAACACCCTGAACACCAGGCACTACCCCATGATCAAGGGGCTGAAGCCGGCCTACACAAAGACATCCGGAGGCCAACCAAGCGTTCCAGGCGACGCTTGACAGCGCGCCTGAACGCCCAACGCTACACACTCCGGTCGGCATTCCCGGGCTTGTGAACCCATCCCAATGCGGGGATACTCCTCACAGGGGCGTTTCGCAGCCAAAGGAAGTCGTCTGGGTGGCGTCCTCGAAACAGGACCTGCTCGCTTTTCCGGACACCGTCCAGCAGATCATGGCGTCTACGTGCCGCACGCGTTCCAGAAGAAGTCCAGGCGTGGCAGCGCGACGCCCAGGCAAGACATGGAGCTCATCCGCAACCGCCTCGAGATGGCGCGGCAGTTCCGCGAGCAGCGGCGGGATACCGGCAAAGGAGAGCTGAGATGACGGACAAGGGAATCGACTGCGAGGTCAGCTCCGGGAACGTGTTCGCGGACCTCGGCCTGCCGCACTCGGACGAGCTTCTGGCGAAAGCGGCGCTCGCGCGCCAGATCACCGGCATCGCGTCACACCGGCATCTGACGCAGTCGCAGACCGCGGCCATCCTCGGCACGACCCAGCCCAAGGTGTCCGATCTGTTCGCCGGCAAGCTCGCGGGCTTCTCGATGGAACGGCTCATGCGGTATCTGAACGCGCTCGACCGCGACGTGCGGATCGTCGTGACGCCAAAGCCGCGAAGCCGCAGCAAGGCGACAACGAGCGTGACCTCGGGGCCCGCGCCTCGTGCTCGGGCGGCTAGTGCTGCCCTTTACCCCCAGCCGACCTCTGGACAAAATGATTCGTATCGTGCATGCTTGGCGGCATGGACATCTTGCAGAACCAGATCAAAAGGACTCTATCGAAACCCGAGAGCATCGCCTGTGTTCGCGAGCTGCTGGAGGGCAATGCTCACGCCCATCGCAGCGAGCTGGCAGCGCGGGTATGCGAGCGCTTCGACTTCCACGACGCTCGTGGTCGGGCGCAGCTGGCCGGCTGCCTGAAGGCGCTGCGCGAGCTGGAAGGTCGCGGTCACTTCGCCTTGCCGGCGGCGCGCACGCCGCCACAGCGCAAGCCTGCGCCGCGGCGCTTGCCTGAGCCCGTGGCGGCGCCCCGCGAGCTGCCTGCGGAGGCCGGAGAGGTCGAGGGCCTGGAGCTGGTCCTGGTGAGCAGCCCCGAGCAGATGCGGCTGTGGAACGAGCTCATGGCCGGGGAGCATCCGCAAGGCGCGGGGCCTCTGGTGGGCAGGCAGGTGCGCTACCTCATCGGCTCGGCGCACGGTTGGCTCGGCGGCTTCGGCTTCGCCGCCGCGGCGCTGCGCCTGGCCGCGCGGGACGCCTGGATCGGCTGGGACGAGGAGCGGCGGCGGGCCTATCTGCACTACGTCGTGGGCATGAGCCGTTTTCTGCTGCGTCCCGCAGCGGCCTGCCGCAACCTGGCTTCCAAGGCCCTCGGCATGAGCCTCGCGGCGCTGCCCGACGATTTCGAGCGCCGCTACGGCTACCGGCCCTGGCTGGTGGAGAGCTTCGTCGACAGCGGGCGTCATTCGGGGGCCTGCTACCGGGCGGCCAACTGGATCGAGATCGGGCAGACCCGCGGGCGCGGACGGCAGGATCGCTACGCGCAGGCGGCGCTGGCTCGCAAAGCCATCTTCGTCTATCCCCTGGAGAGCGACTTCAGGGCGCGCATGGGCTTGTCGGCGAGCGCCGGCGGCGGGGCGCTGACGCCGACGGCCGGCCTGGAAGGCGCCGGCTGGGCGCAAGAGGAGTTCGGCGGCGCCCCCCTGGGCGACGCCCGCCTGAGCAGGAGACTGGTCGACGTGGCGGCGGCCAAAGCAAAGGCGCCGGGGCGCGCCTTCAGCGGCGTGGCCAAGGGCGACTGGCCGGCGGTGAAGGCCTATTACCGCATGATCGACCAGCCGCAGGCCTCGGCCGTGAGTCTGCCGAGCATCCTCGCCCCGCACCGCCGGCGCACGGCGCGGCGGATGATGGCACAGAAGGTCGTGCTGTGCGTGCAGGACGGCAGCGATCTGAACTACAACAGTCTGGACCGCTGCGCGGGGCTGGGGGCGATCGGCGTCAACCAGACCGGCGCCGAGAGCCGCGGCCTGCACCTGCACTCCACCCTGGCGATCGCCGCCAACGGCCTGCCCCTGGGCGTGCTGCGCGCCGACTGCGAAGCGCCCCGCGGCAGATCCCCCGAGGATCGGCGGCCCAGCCACGCCGTCGCCATCGAGGAGAAGAAGAGCTTCGCCTGGATCGCGCATCACCGCGACCTCGTGGAGCTCGCCGGCCAGATGCCGCAGACCCGGCTGATCGACGTCTGCGATCGGGAGGCGGACCTCTTCGAGCTCTTCGACGAGCAGCGCCGGAATCCCCGCGTCGAGCTGCTGGTGCGCGCGCGGCACGACCGCAACCTCGACGAAGCGCCCCTCAAGCTGTTCGCCGCCGCGCGTCGGGCGCCCATCCAGAGCCGCATCATCGCCTCGGTCCCCCGCCAGAGCGCGCGCGCCAAGAAGAGCAAACAGAAGGCGCGCCGCACACGGCCCGGCCGCATGGCGGAGCTGGCGGTGCGCGCCATGCCCGTGCGCCTGCGGCCCGCACGCTACCATGCCGGCAAGGCGCCCATCGACATCTGGGTGGTGCACGCCCTCGAGGAAGACCCGCCGGCCGGCGCCGAGGCCGTGGAGTGGTTCCTGCTGACCACGATCCCCATCACCGCGGCGGCCGACGCCGAACAGTGTCTGCGCTGGTACCGCCTGCGCTGGCGTATCGAGGACTGGCACCGCGTGCTCAAGTCCGGCTGCCGCATCGAGGACCTTGGCCACGAGAGCGCCGAGCGTCTGCGCCGTGCGATCGCCATCGATCTGGTGATCGCCTGGCGTATCATGCTGCTGACCCTGCTCGGCCGCGAGACGCCCGAGCTTCCCGCTGAGGTATTCTTCTCGGAGATCGAGCTGCGAACCCTGGGCGCCTACGCTAAAAAAAACGCCTGCCGCCCCCTTCGTCACTGAGTGAAGCGGTGCGGCTGGTAGCGCGGATCGGAGGGTATCTTGGGCGCAACCACGATCCACCTCCAGGCCATCAGCTGCTGTGGCGAGGATACGCCGCGCTCCAGCTCATGTGCACGGGCTTCGCGCTTTCGGAGGAAGAACCATTGTGTCCAGTCATGCTTTACGGGTAAAGGGCAGGGCTAGTGGCTAGACGCAGAGCTGCTCGGGAGGGGGCCAACTGCGTATCCCAGTCCGATTCGATCAGCGACTCCACGGCAAGCCGATCAGCGACTCCACGGCAAGCCGATCAGAGATTCCAGCGGGAGGGGGCCAACTGCGTATCCCAGTCCGATTCGATCAGCGACTCCACGGCAAGCCGATCAGCGACTCCACGGCAAGCCGATCAGCGATTCCAGGCCAAATCGATCACGGATTCCACGCCAAGCCGATCGCTCTTGAGCGGCGCCGTGGAATCCCTGAGGAGCTGCTTCTGAAGCGACGCATGGCACGACCGTCAGACTCGACCTCGTCGACGTCGAGGAGGCCGAGGTGGCCTACGGGAGAGTGTCCATGCGCGTGGCCAGAGAGATCCTGCGTCTCCAGTTCGAGGCGCGACTCTCACACCGCCAGATCGGCCGCGCCTGCGGCGCGTCCTGCTCCACGGTCTCGGAGGCGGTAGGGCGCTTCCAGGCCGCGGGCCTCTCCTGGCCGCTGCCCGCGGAGCTCCCCGACTCGGCCCTGGGGGGGCGCCTCTACCGCGAGCGCGGCGAGACCGCCAGCGACACCCGCGAGCCCGACTGGCGGCGCGTGCACAAGGAGCTCGCGCGCAGGCACGTGACCCTCGCGCTGTGGGTCTCTTGCCGACCTCGGCATAAGACCCAGAGCCGCTGCAGGGTGACCCCGGGACGCCGCAGCTCCCGGTGCAGGTGCTCATAGTCCGGTTCGGTGCGGCGGCGGGGAGAACCGCTGTTGGGTGGACATTCCTCGGTAGCGCAGGTGTACCCGCCCGGACTTGGGCTATCGTACAAGGATCGCAAGGAGGCGAGATCATGCGGTCGTATCACTTCGTCGTCGAGCGTGACCCCGAGACCGATCTGCTGGTCGGCTACGTGCCGGGCTGGCCGGGCGCGCACACCCAGGGCGCCGATATCGACGAGCTGCAGCAGAACCTGCGCGAGGTCATCGAGATGCTCCTCGAGGACGGCGAGCCGGCGCTCGAGTCGGAGTTCATCGACGTGCGCACCATCCAGGTCGCCTGACCCGCGGGCAGCCTGCCGGTCCTCAAGCCTCGGCAGGTCGTCGCTCTCCTTGAGGCCCACGGCTTCCGCGAGGCCCGCCGGCGCGGCTCGCACAAGCAGTTCCGTCACCCCGATGGCCGCTCCAGCACGGTGCCCTTCCACGTCGGCCGCGATATCTCGCCCACGCTGCTGCGCAAGATCGCCGCGGACGTCCACCTCACGGTGGATGAGCTTCTGGGTTCCCGGTGAGCGCGCCACCCAACAAGCGGATCACCCCGACTCGGTGCGCTCGCGGCTTGTCCGCGAAGCGTTGGAAAGACCACGAAAGTCCACGCCGCACTGTTTGCGTCTGAGGTGGTGTGACGTACAATATGTGTACCGAAATACGTATGGAGGGCGCACCATGAACACGAAACTCACGCTCAGGATGGACGACCAGCTCATTCGCAAGGCCAAGGACTACTCGCACCGGTCGGGCAAGTCCGTCTCCCGCCTCGTCGCGGACTACTTCTCCCTGATCGAGTCGGATGAGGAGATCCCCGGGACGGAGATCACCCCGCGCGTCCGCTCCCTCATCGGCGCGCTCAAGGGTGCTGGCGTCACCGAAGAGGACTACCACCGGTATCTGGAGGAGAAGTACCGGTGAAGGTGCTGTTCGACATCAGCATCCTCCTGGACATCCTGCTGGAAAGGGAACCGTACATCGAAGTGGCGGCGAAGCTGTTCTCGCTCGTGGACAACGGCCGCGTCGAGGGCTCGGTCTGTGCAACCGCGGTGACGACCACGTACTACATGACGGCAAAGGGGCTCGGGTCCAGGCGTGCGCACGACCAGGTCCGCACGCTACTGAGCATGTTCGATGTCGCGACGGTGGACGACGGGGTACTCCAGCGAGCCCTCGACAGCGGCTTCCGCGACTACGAGGACGCGGTTGCGCATGAGGCGGCTCGCGCCGCCGGCGTCAGCGCGATCGTCACGCGCAACACCCGGGACTTCGCCAAGGCCACGATACCCGTCTTCGAGCCGCACGAGCTACTC
>Ga0194044_10000784_pt1 | contig 15940 bp, 14 predicted proteins | sample JunL4417m_MetaG_FD_155460 | JGI IMG/M metagenome (GOLD analysis project Ga0194044, IMG submission 155460) | Anoxic zone freshwater microbial communities from boreal shield lake in IISD Experimental Lakes Area, Ontario, Canada - Jun2016-L442-17m | ecosystem: Environmental > Aquatic > Freshwater...
GAGGGGATGGTCCAGTCTTCACCGGCTGCATAAAATATTTTCCACCAGTGCTTAAGGTCTTCGGTATGGGTATTGACCAGCTTGTTGTGAATGGTGGTCATGATGTTGGCCCCCTGCTTGTCAACAGAGACGGCAAACCCTTCGAATCCTGGTTCCTGGCGGATTTCATCCGCCACATCTTCAAGAATGAAGACAAAGTCTTCTTTGGGTAGTCCCAGATTGTTGCCGGTTTTAAGGGCGGCATCCAGCCCTTTGTGAAGAATTCCAGGTACCTTGTTCCTGTCCCTGAGGGAGCGGATCGCCCGCATCATATCCGGAATGTGAATGCCCATGGGGCAGACATGTTCGCACTTTCCGCACATCGTGCAGATCCAGGGCCATCTGGATTCCACCAGTTCACTTTGGAGTCCCATCGAAACCATGCGAATGATTTTTCGGGGATCAAATCCGTCAATGCCAGAAATCGGACAAGAACTGGAGCATAAGGCGCAGGTCAGACAATGGTCCTGATCAAAAGGCCAGCTCTTGAACAGGTCCTGATTCAGGAGATTCATGGAAATGGGTTCGGTTGTAGTCATTATGATGATCCAATACGAATGAAAGTAGTCAGTTGAGTTAACCTTGCCTGGCGATTCCTAAGGGTCCAGCTTCTGCAATCTGCTTTTCGAATTTACTGGTGGTTTCGGCAAATTCAGCGGCCATGTTCGATGCCAGGGTTTTCAGAAGAAGTCTGTTAGGGTCAATGCCGATTTGTTTTAACATAAGCTTTAGATGCGCCGTGCGTCGTTTGGCGAGAATATTTCCCCGCTCCGAATGGCAGTTGCCTTCATGACAGGTAAGTACCAGAACGCCGTCCGCCTGATGCCGAAAAGCCGCCAGGAGATATTCAGCGGATATGCTGCCTGAACACGGCACTTCAACGATGGACAACCTCTCCGGCAGGCTCAGCCCGGACAGGATGGCAAGCTCTTTTGCACGGCCTGCGGATCTGCTACAGCAGAAAGCAACCAGAAAAGGAGTAAACGAATCGTTATTGTCTCTGCATGGAATCGGCCGAAGGTGTTCTGAAATTGCCTGGACACGCAGATCCTCAATACGGATGGCTTTTGCGGGACATTCCGCAGCACACATCCCGCAACGTTCGCAAGCATCTGTTATCACGACCGGTCGGGTGTTAAGCGTAATGGCATGATAGGGGCAGAGCCTGAAACAGGTCAGACAGCGGACGCAAGCGCCGGCATGTATTTCAGCCTTGGCGCCCGGGGTTGTCAGCTTTCCTTTTATCAAAGAAAGCAGAGTGATGGCCGTTTCCTGAACTTCGGCCTGCCATGCGGAAGGTGACAGCATCCCCCGTGAAGCGCCCGCGGCCAGAATACCCTTGCGGTTGGTGAATACGCTTAGCCGGTGGACATTGTCCGACTGAATGTATCCGGATGAATCTGTGTCTATGCAGAATATCCGGGATAGATCCTTCAGGTATGGCGAAGGGACAATCGCTTCATCCACTACCGTAATGTCCGCCTCAGCGGTAAACGGCATTCGCGTGATATCGTCCACAAACGCAATTCGGACTTTCCCATCTGCATCCTGTTGAAAGGTCGGAAGTATATCCGAGAACTTAAAATAAACCACGCCGGCTTCACGAGTTTGGCGATACAACGCTTCCAGGCCAGACGCTCCGACCTTGAGGTTTCGGGTCAGGATCATTGTTTTCATTCCCAGCTCCGTCTGAAGCTTCAGGCAGGATTCCATGGCGGCTTCAACCAGATGCGGATGGCTTTCCACTGCAAGGCCAACGATAAAGACAGCGGTCTTTCCTGCGGACAGCGCATGACCCGATGCCAAGGGGGAATCAAGGACAAGCCGCATTTCGGAAAGGGACAGAACCGTTGGGGAGGCGCTCAGTCCGTAAAGGGAAAAAAGGGGTTTTTGAATGCCATCTTCGGCAATGATGATATTTGTAAATGGCTGTGGGGTGCTGCCGAACGGGTTACTGAGAATCACCTGAAAATCTCCTGCAGAACCCGTGCAGTGACTTACGCGCGTTTCCGTTTGGACTTCAAAAAGAGGTGATGTATCCTCCATAACCACGGAGGCGAGCGTATCCTGGGTTACCAGCATGACAGAGATGTTTCCGGACAGCAGCGCCTTCGCAACACCCGAAGCAACAGGCCCGTTTCCAAGAAGAAGCGTTCGTTCTTTCAAATTATCACCTTATATCTGTGATGAGGTTTTCATATAGTGAAAGATATCGCTTGCGGCTTTTCCGGCGCTTAAAACCGATTCGGCGATGCTCATTGGCTCAAGGGCGGCTCCCGCTGCAAAAACACCGTCTGGAAGAGGGATAGCCGACGCTCTTGTGTCGGCTACAAGAGCGGGTGTTTTCCGTGCATAAGCAAAGCTATCCATGTCGATATTCAGCATGGCAGCCAGATTCCGGGTGGATTCGGAAGGCGTTAGCCCGACGGACAGAATCACCATATCAAAAACGGCTTCCTGATATGCCTGAGTGTCCGGATCAAAATACGACAGCTTCAGCCGGTCGTCCGCCGTCTTCAACACGTCGGCCGGAATGGACCGGATCAGGATATGCTGCTGTGCATCGGCATAACAAGCTTGAAAATTCTTTCCGAAATTTTGAACGTCAACATAAAAAAAAGTGGGCTTCATTCCAGGTTGGCGTTTCTGAATACAGCTTGCCATTCGAAGCGCCGCACCGCAGCATATTTTTGAACACCACAGATGACCCAAGCTGGAGTCCCTGCTTCCCACACACTGAATAAAGGCCATATTCCTGGGGAATGCCGCGTCTGATGGCCGTTTGACCGCACCGCTTTTACGCAGCATCAGGTCGAGTTCCAGGGTTGTCATCACGTTTTCAAACCGCCCATATCCGTAAGGTTTGTTTGCGGGATGAAAGGGGGCGAATCCGGAAGCTATCAGAACAGCATCCACCTCGATATGCTGCATTTCCTGATCCTGCTTCAGGGTGACATCAAAACGCTTTCTTCGGTTGACCTCATTGCTGCTGTTGTTGACGACGCTGGAATTCAGATGTACCCGAATGTTGGCATCTCCTGTTGCTTGCCGAATCTTTTCTTCCACCACGCAGGCGCCGCAGGCGACACAGCGATCCGTCGCCTTGCAGGACAACTGGGCTGCATGACCGCCCAGCGATCCAGAATTTTCAACCAGTTCAACGGCCATACCCAATCGCGCCAGATCAACGGCGGCGGTAAGTCCTGAAATGCCGCCGCCGACCACCATAACCTGTTTCATGGATGAATTCACTTTCAATCTCCTCTAACGGATGGCGAAAGCATGTTGCAAAGCTCCTGCTGAATGTACTCAGCCAGCGCTTCCGCCTTTTGCCTGGAAATGGTTCCAATGCCTTCGGAAAGATTTTGAATGACATCTTCGTTCATATCGGTTGTTTTGTTGATCAGAAAAGCATCCACTTCTCCGTCTTCGGCCAACAATCCGCATGCGCCGACAGCACCCACAAATTCGTCTCCTATAAATATGGGAACTACCAGTTTGATCAGCCCTGCATCGCATTCTTCAATGGCTGGCACTCGGGTTTGCATGGCCTGAACGGCAATGTTCATGTGGGCGATGGCGCAGATATAACTTTGGCCTTTGTCGATTGCCTTAATAGCCGGACACAGCCGGTTTACCCATTCCTTGTATTCTGTGATGCGTATGCCATCCAGATTGAAAACATTGGCATCCATCCCGGATTTTTCATGAATATTCTTTTCAAACGCTGTCCATTTTTCAATGGGGTAAATGTCGATCAGCTTCATGTCGAGTCTCCACTTTCAGATCGCAATATTTTATGAATGCTATAGAAACATGCTGCTCATAACTGATTTGGGGTTTGGTTGTATTTTCAATAGTATTAAAACCCCCCAAATCCGTCATAATCAGACTTTCAAAGTCTGTCTGCGATTTTCCGCCACTGTTCACAAGCATCTTTCAATGATGGTGGCAAGAATTCAATCCGGGCATGATGACAACGTTCCCTGAGTTGTCGACCATATTGTGTCGGCTTGACATCCCGATATGTATTTTTATGTGTTTTATGCTCTTCGATCGTTCCTGTATCAATCCAATGAAACCAAGATTCAAGATTACGGCATGGAATAACAATGGCCAAACGCTCATCTGGGATGGATATTGTCCCGGCTTTACGCCTCAGTTGAGACCGCCGTTCATCCAGAGAATATCCATCACCATCTATGGCCACAACAAGCCAATGGTTTTCTCTTTGAGGCCGTTTGTTATGGGAAGCCAATTCTTTGGGGAAAAGTTGTTGCACCTGCTGTTCACCAGATCCACAGCCAGGAACTGTTTGTGATCGGAAACACTCTACCTTTCTTGATCCCATAGCAGATTCCAGATAGGCTTTTATGAAATAATAGTCACTGTAACCTTCACACAAAATTGTAAACCGAACACGATCACTTCGAGATGCCATCAATCCACCCTCTTTCGATAAGTTGATCAACAGAAATGAGCGAATCGGCATTGAGGCTGATTGCCCAATTGCGCGTGGGGCCAGTACCGTTTGACCGTTCAAACCAAATGCCCGTGTCCGCAGCCAGGAAATTCAGCACTCGCGGATGGTGAGAGATTATCAAGCCTTGCCGTGTTTCTTCTTGACACATTTCGTAAAGGCGATCCAACCAGGGTTGCACCTCTGGTAGTGCAAGAAAATTTTCCGGCTCATCGACACAAAGGGTTGCATCATTATCAGAAAAAAGCCCGTAGAGCGCTGCATAAAGACCAATCAGTGCTTTTTGCCCTTCAGATATCTGCCCAAAAGGAATATCAATGGACTTTTTGCCGACTTCGCTTTCAAAACTTGCATAAAGAATCTTGCCCTCTCCAGCATCCTTCAGTCGCAATGTATGAAAACCAGGCAAACGAAAACGCAGATCGTTCGTCAGTTTCTGAATAACATCCGGCTGCGCCTGAGCCAAATAGCGATACCAATCGGCAAAATCGTTCAGATTCGACTGTGGAGATATGGCTTCCCTACGGCTTTCATCTTTTATCATATCTGGAGCAATACGTAGTATCCACACCCGTGCAAGACGTTCCTTGAACCATGTCATTTTTGTGTTGTCTTTGCCGGCCATGACGAACCCGACTCCCGATTGGGTCCAGTCCATGGGAAAGTTAGGTCCCGCCGAGCCATTATCCCGATAGAGTTGAGCAGCTCCCTTGATTGACTCAAACAATGGCGATTGGTTATATGTCAGTCGTTCTTCGGCAATATGCTGATGATGATTGATGTCATCATATTCCATGACAAGGGTATAGCAATAAAGCGCATCGGCGCTATTTTGCATATCCAGCTCGATACGCATCAACCCGTCATTGCCGGCAATACCTTTGGATGTATTCTCCGACGGAAAGACCGATTGAATGCGCTCACTATTGCAGACAAATGCCTTGAGCCGACCAAGAACATCAAACATTGCTGACTTTCCTACACCATTGGCGCCTGTCAGAAGCTGAAAGTTATCAAAGCGAATTTCGAAGTTTATAAAACTTTTGAAGTTGTGAATATATAATCGTCTAATCATACGCAACATCCTCTTTGGATGCGGGTTAACCCGAAACAACGCAGATACAGTTAGTGTATGAACGAAAAGTCCGTTCAGAAAAAATCCGAATTCCATGCTTCGAATTTATGTTTTCATGAATATTCTTTTCAAACGCCGTTTGTCAATAAAAACCTGTCTTTACAAACGGCTGTTTCAGTGTTAAATTTCAATAAATTGAAAATCTTTATTCATAAAGTTAACCGACTGACACTGCAGGAGCCGAAAATGGAAAATATCCCTGAAACGGAAAATATCCCTAAAGCGGGATATATCAAAATTAAATTTGGAAGTGATTTTGACGCGTTAAGCTCCAGTTTTGAAAAATCCATAGAGGACATGTTTCGAGCGATAAACCCGATTTTCACGCTGTGTGATCGCGCCTGGAATCCCCAGATGGATATTTATGAAACCCATGAAGAAATCATTATTCGCGCTGAAATCGCCGGTGTGGATAAAGACGATATTGAAGTGGAAATCAACAGCAAAGCCGTCCGGATTCAAGGAAAACGGACAGAAATCACCCGTATTGAAAATGCCACATACATGCTTGCTGAAATTCAATATGGGTGTTTTGAAAGAATTCTCTTTCTGCCGTCACCAATTGATCCGGAAATTGTCAGTGCATCATATTTGAATGGTTTCCTTCAGATTCGACTGTTCAAGATGCCCATATCAGATGAATAATCTGTGGCGGATTCCACATATATTCAGTCATCATTTTAGATATTCCTTTGGAGGTACCCATGCCAGAACAGCAATCGCCTGCGGAAACCATTGCGGAAAACAAATTGGAGCTTCTTCCCATCCTGCCGTTATTTGATGTCGCCCTTTTCCCCAAAATGGTATTGCCCCTCATGGTGATGCAGGGGGAATCCGTGAAACTGATTGATGAGGCAATGGCCAGTGATCGCCTGATCGGACTGGTGGTGTCTAAAAAAATCGCCAAAGAAAGCGCCAGTCCTGAAGAAGATCTGTATATGTTCGGAACCAGCGCCTTGATTTTAAAAATGGCCAAAACCCAGGATAATCGCGCCCAGTTGCTGGTTCAGGGACTCAGCCGCTTCAAGATACTTGAATTCATGAACAGCAAACCCTACCTTCAGGCCAAGGTGGAGATGATTCCTGAAACAGAAACCAAGGATACAGAAACCGAAGCTCTGATGTCCAATATTATCAATCTCTTTTCCCGGATTGCCGAACTTTCTCCCGGACTGCCGCCCGAAATCGGAGCCATGGCCAAGTCCATACAAGATCCTGGCACACTGGCGGATATGATAACTTCAACCATCAATTCCACGCCGGACGAAAAGCAAAAAATACTGGAGTTGATTGATATAAATGAGCGGCTTAAAGAAGTCACGCGAATGGCCAACCATCAACTGGAAATCCTGGAACTCGGCAACAAGATTCAGAGCCAGGTCAAGGGAGACATTGATAAAAGCCAGCGCGAATATTATCTGCACCAGCAGTTGAAGACGATTCGGGAGGAACTGGGTGAAAAAGACGATTCCTCGGTCGAGATAGATGATTACCGGAAAAAAATTGCGGAAAAAAATCTTCCTGAAGAAGCCGCTAAAGAAGCGGAACGGGAGCTGAACCGGTTATCGCGCATGCACCCCTCATCTGCGGAATATACCGTGTCGTCCACTTATCTGGACTGGTTGACCGCTCTTCCCTGGCATGACAGCACTACGGATAACCTTGATATTAAAAAAGCCAGAAAGGTTCTGGATGAAGACCATTTCGGTCTGGACAAAGCCAAAATCCGTATCCTCGAATATTTGGCGGTAAGAAAACTGAAACCCGATTCCAAAGGTCCGATTTTATGTTTTGCCGGTCCTCCTGGAACCGGCAAGACATCCCTGGGAACCTCCATCGCCAAAGCACTCGGAAGAAAGTTTCACCGCATTTCCCTGGGAGGTGTCCGGGATGAGGCGGAGATTCGCGGGCATCGCCGCACTTATGTGGGGGCGCTTCCGGGCCGGATCATTCAGGGAATTCGCAGGGCAGGCGCTAATAATCCCGTGTTCATGCTGGATGAAATCGATAAGGTAGGCAGCGACTTCAGGGGCGATCCTTCCTCGGCGCTCCTTGAAGTGCTGGATCCGGAACAGAACTTCAGCTTTTCGGATCATTATATGGACGTAGCCTTTGATCTGTCCAATGTCATGTTCATCACTACCGCCAATGTGCTGGATACCATTCCGCCCGCGCTGCGGGACCGGATGGAAGTCATTAATTTATTGGGCTACACGGAAGATGATAAAATCAAAATCGCCAACCGGTACCTGATTCCCCGGCAGCGAAAAGCACATGGTCTGACGGTGGAGCATATTATTTTTTCCGGGGGGGCGATACGGCACATTATTTCCGGCTATACCAGGGAGGCTGGCCTGAGGAATCTGGAGCGCGAAATCGCCACGATCTGCCGTGGAGTCGCCAGTAAAGTGGCTGAGGGAGAAGCCACGACTGTAACCATTAATTTAAACAATATTTCCAAATACCTGGGTCCAGTCAAGATGCAGACGGAAACCCGCGCCAGAGTATCGACGCCTGGTGTCGCCATTGGTCTTGCATGGACTCCCAATGGCGGAGATATTCTCTTTATTGAAGCAACATCCATGACGGGCGGTAAAAATCTTACCCTGACCGGCCAACTTGGGGATGTTATGAAGGAATCAGCCACAGCAGCCTTAAGCTTTGTCCGCTCCAATGCAGTTTCAATGGGAATTGCAGACGACTATTTTGCCAATCACGATATTCACATTCATATTCCGGCGGGCGCAATACCCAAAGATGGCCCATCCGCGGGCGTTACCATGTTGACTGCGCTGACATCTCTGCTAACCAACAAGCCGATTCGAAAAGATTTGGCCATGACAGGAGAAATTACGTTAAGAGGTCAGGTGCTGCCGGTGGGCGGGGTAAAGGAAAAAGTACTGGCCGCACATCGGGCTGGAATCAAAACCATCATTATGCCCAAATGGAATGAAAAAGATCTGGAAGAGATTCCCAAAAAGATTAAAAAAGACATTCAATTCCATTTTGTTGAAAAAATGATGGATGTTATCAAACTGGCTCTTGAAAAATGAAACGATTCTGCTGCCTGATCATTCTGGGAGGGATTCTGATAGCGGGCATCTATGGGTGTACTCGCTCTGTACCGTCTTCCAGCCGCCCGCCAGCCGCAATTCCGCCATTCTCTCCCAAGCCTTATAAAGCCCTGGGGCAGTGGTATCAACCCCTGCCGGACGCCAGAGGGTTCAAGCAGTCGGGCATTGCCTCATGGTATGGAGATGATTTTCATGGAAAAAAAACATCCAGTGGCGAAATCTACGACATGTATGCTGAATCTGCAGCTCACAAGACCCTTCCCCTGGGGACAATTGTCAGGGTCCGAAACACAGACAACAACAAGGAAATGGAGATTCGCATCAACGACAGGGGTCCTTTTGTCACCGGAAGGGTCATTGATCTTTCATACACCTGCGCCTCCAAACTTGGCGTTTTGGGACCAGGCACCGCTCCAGTTGAATTGGTTGCCGTTGGAACAACCGCATCGGCAGCCAACAGCAGCGCTGGTTCGGCGGATTTTTATTATCAGGGAAATTTTACAATTCAGGTCGGAGCTTTTTCAGACCGCAGCAATGCGGAGAAGCTGAAGGCCAAACTGGATAAATCCTATCAGAATGCTCATATCCAGTCGTACAACAGTGGCAGGGAGATTTTTTATCGGGTCAGGGTTACGAAATGTTCAAACCTGGAGCAGGCCATCCAGTACGAAAAGACGCTGGCTTCGGGCGGGTACGAGGGAGCCTTTGCCGTAGCGGAATAATAAAGAAGGGGTCAGGATAGTAAGGATGCCGAGATTCCGGCATTCCGCCATTCCGGCATCTGTCCTTCCCTGACTATTTTGGAGACACTGAAAATGACGATTCAAATTGACGATGAAAACTTCTGTAAAACCGATGCTGCATCTTTTACGCGATATCGTAGCCGCATTCCGGAGCTGGCGGATTCCCTTATTGACAGTTGTCATGACAGGGAATGCTTTACCCATGTTGATTACGATCCCATTCCTTCCGAAGGATATGTGGTTGATATAATTGATAAGCTTCGGGAAATACTTTTTCCAGGGTATTTCAGCCGGGAAAAAATTGATCCGGTCAGTCTCAAATATACCATGGGGCAGGCGGTTACGGATTTGTTTGATATGCTCTCGGAGCAGATCACCCATAGCATCAGGCACGATTGCTTTCGCTATAACCTATCCTGCAGCGATTGTGGTGACCGGGGGTATGAAATTGCACTGGCCGTGCTGGAATCCATTCCTTCGATACGAAAGATTCTGGCAACCGATATTCGTGCGGCTTATGAGGGTGATCCAGCAGCCAAAAGCCACGATGAAATCATTTTCAGCTATCCAGGAATATATGCCATCAGCGTCTATCGGGTCGCTCACAAGCTTTTTGAGTTAAATGTTCCGCTGCTTCCCCGAATCATGACCGAACATGCCCACAGTATCACGGGAATCGATATTCATCCCGGGGCCAAAATCGGCGAAAGATTTGTCATTGATCATGGCACCGGGGTTGTGATTGGGGAAACCACTGTTATCGGAAACAATGTCCGAATATATCAGGGCGTAACCCTTGGGGCATTATCCCTTCCGCAAAATGCCGGAGAAAAACTGAGGGGGAAAAAACGTCATCCCAGCATCGCTGATGATGTCATTATCTACTCCGGAGCAACCATTCTGGGAGGCGCTACGGTAATTGGGGAACGATCTGTCATAGGCGGCAATGTCTGGCTTACGGAGTCCGTTCCGCCCGACACAACGGTGATGATGGAGTCCCCACGGCTGATTTACAAACATCCATATTCGGAATGAACAGTGGTCGGAACGCTCCTCCCAATCATGAAAAATTAATTGAAGGATAAGGCAGAATGGAAAGAATAGAGGAGAGATGCAACAAAACCAAAAGAGTAATAGCAAATAAAATATATAAAGCTAAGGAAGACTGTATTTTTGACAATAATTTATTATTTAAAGGCAGTAAACAATATGACTGTTATGTACCTGTTATATCAGGCGAGTTAGAAATTGCAAAGTGCATTGTATGTGATAGTTATGGAAATGTTCATCCAAGATTTAGTGATGTTGCAGTACCAGTCCATGTTGATAATTTAGGAAAAATTATTGGTGAAATGACTGAAGAAATGTACAAGAAAATTGATGAACTGAATTATAACGAAAATGACAATTAATTTTGCTAAAAAATAGAGGAGAAAAAACAGGGATTTTGTAAGATATGACATAGCCAACAAAAATGAAAGTACCACGCAGAACAAAATCTTTTGAAAATTCCGCAGCCCCTTAAAAAAGTCCGGGTTGATGGTAGCTCCAGCCTTAATCTCTATTGCGGTAATGTTGCGACAATTTTCCATTATAAGATCAACTTCATTGCCATCGCTACTCCGATAAAAGAAGAGATTACTCCGCCTGCCAAGATTGTAGCGGTATTTCAACGCCTCCATCACCACCAGGTTTTCAAGCAGGTTTCCCCGCAACGGATCACGACTGGTATGTATCTCGGTTTCGAGTCCCAGAAGGAAAGCTGCCAGCCCCACGTCGTAGAAGTACAGTTTGGGAGATTTGATGAGTCTCTTGGATATATTGGCATGCCATGGCCGGAGCAGAAAAACGATATAACTGGCTTCTAAAAGTGTTATCCATGATCTGGCGGTTGAATGAGAAATGCCAACATCGTTTCCAAGGCTTTGCAGGTTCAGTACCTGCCCCACCCTTCCGGCGCACAATTTCACGAATCTTTCGAAAGTGCTGATATCCTTCAGCGATATGAGTTGGCGCAAATCCCTTTCAACGTAAGTTTCGAAATAATCCCCCATTGCCTGTGTGGGGTCAAGGTTTTGATCATATATTCTTGGATAAAATCCGTTAAGAATCAGCCTGTCAAGACTTTCCGGAAAATAAGCAGGTTTCAGTTCGGAAATGGTCAATGGAAGAAGTTTCAGCAGGGCAGTCCTTCCCGCAAGAGACTGGCTGATCGTGTTCATTATTTCAAACTGCTGGCTTCCGGTAAGGATAAACTGGTCCAGAATATTCCGCTCATCAACAATGGTCTGGATATAAGAAACCAGATCTGGCGCTCGCTGAATTTCATCCAGAATTCCCCCGTCGGGAAAAGAAGCCAGAAAACCGCGAGGATCATCAATGGCGAACCGGCGAACATCCGGTGCTTCAAGATTGGCGTAGCGCTTTGTCGGAAAAGCCTTCCGGCACAGGGTCGTTTTCCCGCTCTGACGCGGCCCGGTAAGCGTTACAACTGGATAGGATTTCGCCAGGCCGACAAGTATGGATTCAATATTTGGCATCCTTCATATTACCATAAAAGTAGTTAACACTTTTTGCAGGGATGCGCCTGGGAGCGCCGCACCCCAGTGCGGCCATGCACATATCATCACAATTGCCGCACTGGGGTGCGGCGCTCCCAGGCGTTTTTGCATTTCGGCATTAAAGTGCCAACAAGGAAATGAAGGATGCCCAATATTTCTATTAATCATGGCAATGGGTTATCCTTTTTTATGCAATTTGAATATTGAACTTTCAAATTACATATTATTATACCGGCCAGTGCAAATCAAGGTAATAACAAAGTCAAAGTATTTGACTTTGTTGTTCAATTATGGGCATCGCTGACCGCCGCAATAGTCGGGTCTTGCATTTTGGCCATTGCAATTGGACGGCTTTATGTCAGACTTGATGAGATTTTTACGGTTGTGGAGTGTATGCTTTTTTGAAAACTGATTTGTACAAACCAGACGTTTTTAACGATCTGACTGAAAAGAATTCTTTCTTTTTTCAGCCAAACGTGTTTAATAAAACAGTTTAAAATTGATAAATTGTATTGAATCCATGGTTTCATGTATTCGCATCATCTTAATCAGCATATCGGTCTTATTTTCAAGGACTTCCTGTCACGTCTTTCAGCCTCAAGTCTGCTTACCGATCATTTGCAGACTGGTAACGGACGTTTTTAATGCTAGGAGATATTTCTTGCAGAGTGATTCGGTCAAATATAAATTTGCAGGCCACCAGACATTTGCATTCCGCTATGGATGGCTTGAAAAGGGAGTAAAGGGGGCTTGCAATAACCCGTCAATCTTTTCAGACAAGGGCCAGGCGATGGTTCACTTGGGGGTTGGCAAGAACATGGTGCAGAGTATTCTGCACTGGTGTCAGGTAACGCAACTGCTAAAAACCAGGATTGAAGGACGCAAGAGTGTTGTTATGCCTACGCCCCTTGCCATAAGCCTTTTAATTGAAAGCCCGTGGGATGAATTTCTTGAGGATGATGGCTCTCTGTGGCTGATTCACTGGCGCCTTACAACAAATCCAGACTATAGAACAACCTGGCATTTACTCCTTTCACTATTTCACCGTCCGGATTTCACCAAAAAGGAATTAGTTGATTTTATCATGGGCCATGTATCCCGTAATGGTGTAAAGGTGGCGGCTTCCGTTATTTCCAGGGATGTGGATTGCTTTCTAAGAACATATCTGCCTGCTCAGAGCAAAGCAAAAAAAACGGATAATTTGTATCCTGAAGAAACCTTTGACTGTCCTTTGATTGAATTGGACCTCATTCAGGTCAGTGGCGATGGCGAGTTTTATCGATTCGCAATTGGCCCCAAGCCGTCTTTGCCTTTAGGTGTTTTTGGTTATGCTTTGCTACAATATTTTAATAAAAAGCTTGATGGGCGTAACACCCTCAGTGTTCAGGAATGTATGTATGGCGAAGGAAGCCCTGGCCAGATTTTCAAGCTCGATGAAAACAGCGTAATTGAATATGTTGAAGATTTGGAAAGAATTACTGACGGCAAATTAGTTATGGATGAAACTGCCGGATTAAAGCAGATTTATCGAAAGTTTCCTGTCGAACCAATAGACATGCTGAAGAAACACTATCGATCGGAGGCCATTAATGAGCGATAGTAGCGTTTTATTGGCGGATTGTGTCAGAGTGAATGGTCGCTTTCAGCGTTCTATCCACCTGGATAAAGATTACAAGGGGAAATTGTTCGATAGTGAATACCACATTACATCAACTGCAATTGACATGCTCAGGCGTATTGATGCGGGCATAAGGCAGGATGCAACTACACGATCCTGGACGTTGACAGGTCCTTACGGTGTTGGTAAAAGCGCTTTCGGTGTTTTTTTGTCTCGTCTGCTTTGTGATCCACTCAGTATGGGCGAGCAAGTACGTCAACGATTGAAAGCGCTGGCTCCCGTTCTGTCTCAGAGATTAGCTGAATATTGCCCGGAAACCAATGGCGATAGCGGTTTTTTTCCGGTATTGCTCACGGCTCGACGAGCCCCGGCAGCACGCTGCATAGCAGAAGCCTTGGTTGAGGCCAGCAAAAATTTTACTGCAAAGAATACAAAATCTGCGCGTGAAACAATCATTCAGCTTTGCAATAATACTGCTGCTGATCTGGATACCAACAATATTCTGAAGGCGATCCAAATATTGACAGAAACGGCTTGTCACATCGGTTACTCAGGAGTGCTTCTGTTAATAGATGAGATGGGTAAACTTTTTGAATATGCTGCTCGCTACCCCCAGAACGGGGATCTTTTCGTTTTGCAGGCTCTGGCTGAATCCGCCAATCGTAGTGCGTCCAAGCCGTTTATAATGGCAGGCTTTCTTCACCAGTCCTTTGAAGAATATGCCGTCTATCTGGATCTGGTAACACGGCGGGAGTGGGCAAAAATCCAGGGCCGATTTGAAGATGTACCTTTTGTTGAGCCGATCGAGCAAACCATCCATCTGGTAGCCCATGCAATTGAGCGCCAGCCAGGCGCATTTAGCAAAGATGTTGAAAAATGTATCATGAGAGTTATTGGCCACGCTGAAAAAACCGGATTAGTCCCTCTGGGAATGCGCGGCGAACAATTCGAAAAAGTCGCTCTATCCGCCTATCCGCTACATCCACTGACGCTGGTTGCACTGCCACATTTTTTTCGTCGTTTTGCTCAGAACGAACGATCCCTGTTTTCCTACCTATGCAGCCAGGAACCGGGCGGTTTTCAGGGCTTCATTGCCCGAACAATGGTTACCCGAAACTCTGTGCCATTTATCCGACTGAGTGATCTGTTTGATTATTTCACAGAGAATATTGGTGCAAGCTTATACCGGCAAGCTCACGCCCGCAGATTGTTGGAAACGCTGGAACTGCTGGACCAACAGCATAACCTGGAACCGCTTCAGATAAAATTACTAAAAACCATCGGTTTGCTCACGACTCTCGGTGAAGTGTCGCCGTTAAGGCCTACCCAGGAAATGATTATTTATGCCATGGGTACAGGCGATAAGGAAAATTCGGCCGCGGAAGCTGCATTGATGGAGCTGAGGAACCGCTCCCTGATCACCTATCGAAATTTTAATCATACCTTCCGGATATGGGAAGGAAGTGATGTCGATATCGACAGCCGGATTTCTGAGGGAGAGAGGCAAACTCGCGATGACATTGAATTGGCAAGAATTATTGCTGATTATGCCAACCAGCGTCCTCTGGTAGCCAGGCGGCACAGCTTTATCACCGGCGCGCTCCGGTTTTTTCCCATTGTATATGTTGACGCTCCTGATCAGGTGAGCGAGTTGTTGACTGAACCCTTTGCTGCAGACGGGCGTATCATCGTTTGCCTCATCGAGTCGCCACAAGCTGCGGAAGCCTTTATCTATCAGGCCCAACAAGCAACAACCTCAACAGCCCAACTATTTGCGATTCCGAAACAGATTGGCCCCTTGCGGGCAGTAGCTACCGAGCTTACCGCCTTGCGTTGGGTACAAAAAAATACACCTGAATTGCGAGATGATCGGGTTGCCCGTCGGGAACTATCTCTTCGAATGGCGGATGTTGAGCTGCTTTTTTCACGTTATTTATCCATTTTGCTTGACCCCAGATCGGAGCCTCTTGGCAGTGGTTGCACCTGGTACTGGCGTGGGGATATGAAAGAAGTGTACTCCTCAAAGGACATTTCTAACCTGATTTCGCAAGTATGCGATACTATATATCACCAATCACCCAAAATCCGGAACGAACTTATCGTACGCCGGACAGTTTCACCGGCAGTTTCCGGAGCAAGGCGCAACCTATTGGAGAGGATGCTTGTTAAGATACGAATAGTGTAACGCTTCTTTCATTGCAAAACACGAAATACTGTAACGCTCTATCCCTGCCGTTATACCCCGCCCATCAGTCTTTTAATTACCCCGCATATCCCGCCGTCCCCGCCG
>Ga0194044_10000785_pt1 | contig 15934 bp, 22 predicted proteins | sample JunL4417m_MetaG_FD_155460 | JGI IMG/M metagenome (GOLD analysis project Ga0194044, IMG submission 155460) | Anoxic zone freshwater microbial communities from boreal shield lake in IISD Experimental Lakes Area, Ontario, Canada - Jun2016-L442-17m | ecosystem: Environmental > Aquatic > Freshwater...
GGATTCGCCGGAATTCCTTGTCTTCCCTCGCAGTACTACCCCGCCGCGGCGGCTCCGGCGGACGCGCGCGGCGGCTCCGGCGGACGCGCGCGGCGGCTCCGGCGGACGCGCGCGGCGGCTGCGGCGGCGCCGGACGCGCGCGGCGGCTCCGGCGGACGCGCGCGGCGGCTCCCACAGCCGCAGCGCAGATCCCTCAGCACCCTGTTGATCGTGGGCCGGCTCACGTGCGGGCACCCGCGAGCTCGGGGTCGGCGAGCCGTTCTACCTCGACGATGACGACGCCGCCGCGGCGTCCTGCTCGCCGCGGAGTATCTGCCCATGCCGCTCACGGCCGCCGGCTTGGCGGCGTTGGCGCGGCGGGCGGCTCCGGCGTCGCCCCCGCCGGCCGACTTGCCGCACGGCCACGCCGGCAGGTCCGCCAGGGTCTCCACGCCTTGCGCGATGAACAGCTCGGCCACCGTCTCCATGCGGCCGAGCGGAGCTTCTCAGAGTGCCTGCCCCCTGCGTCCTCCTGGATCCCGGCCCACGAGCGTCGAGCGTCTCCTCGATCCAAGTATCGACAGACCGTCAGTAACTGCGGATAGCGATACACACCGGGACCGGCGGCGCTCAACGCCCGCGCCAGGCGATCGGCGAGTGGCGGCCGGCCGGCCAAGGCACACTGCCGGCGCCGCGACGCGAACGGAGCCCGCGGGGACATGAGCTCGCGGGCGAGGCGCCCGACGCCGGCCTCGCCCAGGTAGCTTCCGCTGATCTCAGGCACGGTCCACTCCGGCAACGCAAAGGGCCGGCGATGCCGACATTCTCTCGCTTGAGTGCGCCGGTGCGCCGCTTGTGGACCAACCCCTTGCGCAGGATGAACGCCGCCGGCGTAGGGACCCAGGGACTTCCTTCCAGCTCACCGTCGCTGAGCACATCCAGGGGCAGTGCCCACCTCTTCTTCAGGAGCAGCTCCACGTACCGCGGCTCCTGAGCCGTCAGGCCGGTCTGCACGGTTCGCACGCCCTCACCGACGCCTCGGGCACTGGTGATGAGCGCGGCCTCGACCTCCTCTCCGCCGTACTTCCCTCCGTATACTGTGACCGGAGGTGTGCCAATGGACCGGAGCTCGCCTGCGAAACCGGCCTCTTCGAGCAGATGGTCGATGGATGCGGCACGCTCCGGGATCCTGCGTGACACGGCGAGGTCGATGTCCCTCGTCTTCAATGACACCGCCTCAGGAGGCGGCGTCTTCTGGAGTCCGTAGAGGTACGGCGCCCAGCCGCCGGCAATGACGATCTCGTCGAGATACGGTGCGAGCGCCTTCAGAACGGCGAGAAGGGCGGGGTCGAGCGCCATCTACCCGCGCTCCGCCGCCTGGAGCTCGCGACGCAGACGACGCTTGAAGATCTGCTCCGCCTGCTCCCGGCCGCGCAGCGGGTGGTCGTACAGGTCCAGATAGAGCTGCAGATTGGAGACCGCCGGCAGCCCCTCCGCCACGCGCACGCCGTAAAAGCCGGAGACGCGATAGTAGGGCAGGCCGATGCGCAGGTTCGCCCCACGCTCCACCGCGCGCGCCTTGAGGCAGTCAGCGGGCGCCTCCCCGGCCTCGACGCTCCGCGCGTACACATCGACGGCGTCGAATTGCGCGTAGCGCTGAACGAGGCCGGCGCCGGCTTGCAGGGTCAGCGCGTAGTCGTCGCGCAGCCGCGGAAGGCCGCGCCGGATGGCCTCCATGACCGCCTGCGCGCTGGTCGCGGCCACGAAGTACTCGCGCGACGCGACGGCCCGCCTGCGATAGGCGGCGACCCAATCACTCGAAGGTAGACGACGCATCTCATGATCGATCCTCTTCTTCCTCACCTCTTGCCATGCGCACGATGCGCCGTGGCATGAGCCCAGGCGTCTCCTCGTAGAGCTTCTTCGAGAAGGCGAGTGTGTCCGTCGCCTTCCGGGCGGAGACGATACCCCGCGGCTTCTTCGTCAGAGACGCGGTGGCGCTCGATCGCTCGCTGCCTCAGGAGGTCATCGAAGGGTGACCATCTCGGCGCCCATCTCGGCGCCCATCTCGGCGCCCATCTCGGCGCCCATCTCGGCGCCCATCTCGGCGCCCATCTCGGCGCCCATCTCGGCGCCCATCTCGGCGCCCATCTCGGCGCCCATCTCGGCGCCCATCGCGGTCCCGGGCGGACGGTGACGCAGGCGCCGGCGACTCTGGCCGCTGTCGATCGGCATGGGCGGCCGGGTCGGCGCGGAGTATGCGGGGCCGCGCCGAAGCTCCCTATTGCGACGCGCGTTTCGTCGGCGAGGCCCCTGCCCTCTACAATCGGTGGCGCGCGGCGACCCTGTGGCGCGGGGTGGCCCCCACCACCACTGCGCCGCCGCGCCGAACGTCAAGAAAGGGGGAGCCGCGCCGACGGCGGCCCGGCTCTCTTGTGGGGACCTGGGAGGAGAACGCTGTGCCCGCTGAGCACGATAACGCCGACCAGGACGCGGGAGCGCCCGCCTCAAGCGCGGCGCAGCCGGGCGCCTCAAGCGCGGCGCAGCCGGGCGCCTCACCCGCGGCGCAGCCGGGCGCCTCACCCGCGGCGCAGCCGGGCGCCTCAAGCGCGGCGCAGCCGGGCGCCTCACCCGCGGCGCAGCCGGGCGCCTCACCCGCGGCGCAGCCGGGCGCCTCACCCGCGGACCGCGGGTTCTGGATGCGCACGGGCATGCCCCGCTGGATACCGCGGCTGCTCCTGCTCATCCTTGTCACCTACGCCGTCGGCTCGTGGGCTCTCGTGCAGGTCGGTCATCTCGGCTTCTTCATCCGCATCCTGGTCTACTCGCTGTTCGTCTCCTTCGCCCTCGAGCCGGCGGTCGACTGGCTCGAGGAGCACGGCTGGCGACGCGGCCTGGGCACGGGCTTCGTCATGCTCATCGCCCTGGTGGCCGGCGTCGCCATCGTGGCCGGCATCGTGCCGCTCGTGCGCGCCGAGGCGACCCACCTGGTGGATCAACTGCCGGGCTGGATCGTCAGGGTCGACCCTTCCCTGCGGCGCTGGTTCGGCGTGACGATCTCAGAGAACGGCGCCTACTCGGTCACCTCGTTCCTCGAAGGTCGCATGTCCGGCTGGACCGACAACATCGCGGTCAGCATGCTCGGCATCGCGAAGGGCGTCGCGAGCCTGCTCTTCGAGGTGCTCACGATCGGCCTCTTCAGCTACTACCTCGTGGCCGACGCGCCTCGCGTGCGCCGCGGCGTGTGCTCGCTGTTCCGGCCGCGGTGGCAGCAAGCCATCCTGCAGGGCTGGGAGATCTCCATCAAGAAGATGGGCGGCTTCCTCTACTCCCGGCTGCTGCTCGGGGTCATCATCGGTCTGGCCACCTACCTGGTGCTGAGGATCCTCGGCGTTCCCTACGCGGCGCCGCTCGCCCTGTGGCTGGCGTTCTTCGCCGAGTTCATCCCCAACGTCGGCACCTACATCGGCGCCGCCCTGCCGCTCGTCGTCTGCGCTCTCGAGAGGAGCCTCGTGCAGCTCATCGCGCTGCTCGTGTTCATCCTTGTCTACCAGCAGTTCGAGAACTACGTCCTGAGCCCGCGCATCTCGGCGCACACGATGCAACTGCACCCCGCGGTCGCCTTCGGGGCGGCGATCGTGGGCGGCAGCCTGTTCGGCATCATGGGGGCCTTTCTCGCGGTGCCGGTGGCCGCCATCATCCAGGCGGTGGTCTCGACCTACGTCAACCGCTACGAGCTGATCGACAGCGACCTGCTGCGCGACCACGACCCCGACACGCCGGACTGAGGGGCCGCCGACCAGCGGGCGCGCGGCAGGCACGCCTTCGTCCGAGGATGGAGCTTCGTGTACGGCAATACGCGGCCGCGAAGCAGTGCCGCGAGCTCGTCATCCGTGGGCGCGCCGGAGTACCGCTCTCCGCAGGCCGAAAACCGCGGACGCGCCACCCGGTTTCTCCTCACCGCAATGGTCGGTCGACCGTCAGGTCGGGGTGCGCTTCGCGCACCTCGTTGATGATGCCTTCGAGCCTGCTGTGGACGATAGACGCGTCGGCGAGAAAGCTGTGGTGGGTGGCGCCCATCGCGAAGTCGACGGCGCCGTCTTCCCGGCGGTGGAGATCGACGTCCTGGAGCGTCCCCCCGCGGCGATTCGTGCGCCGGAGCGGTGGACGTTTGCCGGCGCGGACGGGTGACGTTGCCGCGCCGCGGTGGCGCGCGGCCGAGAGACGGCCAAGGCGGCGTCCTGGAACCGGGAGCCCGCCTGACGGCACAGGCGACGATAGTGAGAGAAGCGCGCCAGCTCGTCTCTCCAGCTCGCGAGCCTCCGCAACGCCTGGTAGGCGAAGGTCTTGGCGGCCGCCCGCGCGACCTCGTCAACGAAGGTGAAGCAGGCGTAGCCGCGCGCCTCGCCGACCATGCGCGCGAGCGTGGTCTTGCCGCATGGGCGCGGTCCATGGACGAGCACCGCCGGCGAGTCCGCCGGCGCTTCGAGCAGCGGGGCCTCCCCGAGCCGGGGGCAGAGGCGATCGTTCATCTCCGGCAGATTGCAGGTATCGGCTCCGGCAGATTGCAAGGTTGTGTGGCGGCTGGTTGAAGGAGGTCCACGTGAGGACCTGCGATCCGACGCGCCTCGTCCTGTCGGGACGCATGGAGGATTCGTGTCATGGGCAGGTAGGTCACCGGCTGGCGCACAGCCGACATGGCGATCATCTGCAGCCTGCACTCCTTGTAGCAGTTGTGCCGAGGTCGGCATGAGACCCAGAACTGCTGCAGGGCTGCTGCAGGGTGACCCCGGGACGAGGCGTTCCGCGCCAGAGTGATGGCGGAAGAGGACGTGGAGGCGAGGCTGGCGCCGATCGGCGTCGAGGGCTTCGACTGCAGCGCCGAGGAGATCGGCGCCCTGCAGGAGCTGGGCGATGCCGAGCTGGGCGGAGTGGCCGGAGGAGGTTGTTGGCGCTGCGCCACGGACCACGCGCCCCCATGCCCGTTCTGCGTCCAAGTCCACGGAGCTTGACCCGGTCGTCCCGCAGCCGCACGGCCCCACTGCCCCTCGATCCCTTGGCCTTTGGCCCTTGGGGATCCGTGAAGGAAGGCGGGGTCCACGGACCCCACCGCGGAATGCTTCCTCATGGCGCAGGCGACGACCTTGTAGTCCAGCTCGCGCATGACGTCGTTGAGAGCGGCGCAGAAGCGGCGCCGAAGCGCGACGTCCTTGAGCGCCGCGAACGCCCCCTGCGTGCGCGCGACGTCCGCGGCGTGCAGGGTCACGTCGGACGCCCCCCAGCACGTCGAGCTTGAACCGCTCCAGCCTGCGCGTCAGCTCGACCTCAGCGTAGCCCGCATCGACGACGACCCCGCCGAGCACGAAGACAGGGTACTGGGGGTCGATGCGCGTGAGGCTGTGGTCGCCGGACTTGTCGAGGAAGAGGTGCTTCATCGCCTCACTCTACGGCGAGGCGGGAAGACGCTGAAGCGATCAAGCACCACCAGAGGATGCCGTTGGCTGCGGCAGCAGGGTGACGTTTTCCTGGCGGCTGAGAGACAGGCAGATGAAGCGGCCGACGCGGAGGCCGGACGGCCCGGTTCGACAGCTACCTCCGCCCCTCCTCGTCCACTGCCGCCGTCCACTTGTCGGCGAAGTGCACGATCATCTGCAATCTGCACTCCCTGTGGTGGTAGTCGAGGTTGTTGACGCCGCCGGACACGGGATAGATGCCGTCGTGGGCGACGATCGCCTGGGCCTCGTCCTCTGTGAGCTCGACGCGATTGGCGATGAGGTAGAGGCTTCGCACTGCCAGGTTCATGGTCATGGCCTCAGGGTTGGTCTTGTACGTCATGTTGCGCCTGGTGATCTCCCCTTGGACGTCGTTGGGAAGGTAGTAGGGCTTGCCCGGATAGCCGACTTTGCCCAGGTCGTGGAAGAGCGCCGCAATCACGACCGACTCGTCGGGGACGTCCGCCGCCAGGAGGTTCCTGATGCCGAGGGCGTTGCAGGTCACGCCGACGGAGTGCAGCAGCAGGCCCCGTTCGATGTTGAGATGGAAGCGCGTGGAGGCCGGCGACGTGAGCCATCTGGTCTCGCGCTCGATGTAGTCCTTGAAGGCGAGGACCTGCGGCTTGCGCGGGCCGAGGAGCTCGAAGAGCTCGTGGTACCTGGCGTCCAGGTTGTCGAGGGTGAGGGTCATGCCCACGTCGTCGCGTACTCGAGGAGCCTCGCGACGTCCCGCCACTCCGGATCGTCGTCGCCGAGCTCATCCACTTCAGCGGGGACCATGCCGCCGGCCCTGACGATGCGCTCGGCGAACGCGGCACGCTCTGCGAAGACCTCCTCGACGGTGGCGCTGGGCTCCATCGCCGCGCTCCAGCCACTTCCGCCTCGTGGGGCCGCCGATGCGTTGGAGGACGCCACCGGCTCTGGACCGGCATCGATGCCGAGCCTCGCGAGCCGGCCGATGAGCGCCTTCTGCACCTCTGGATCGTTGCACGAGACGTGGTGCTTGCCGGCGGTCGGAAACCCGACGAAGACGACGATGAGCTTCTTGCCGTCAGGCAACCTCAGCTCCTTGCAGAGCTCGAGCGCGCTTGCGATGGACGCCGCCCCGCTCGTCCCTCTGGAGTCGTAGAACTCGATCGCCCATCCCTGTCTGAGGCTGTGGTGCACGAGCTCGCGATAGAGCTTGGACACATCGCTCGTGCCGGGAGTCGCGTCGATGGCGTGAGCCAGCATGTCCGGGTCGATGACCCTGTCGGTCGCCTTGTGCTTGCCGAGCTCGAAGGCGAACAGAGCGTTCAGTGCCTCAGCGCATCTGTCCTCGATGGGTGCGGAGGCCTCCGGCGGCAACGTCAGGGCAAGGTCGAACCTCGCGCCCCTGGGGGTCTGGCCGATCCCGATGTAGCGAGCGACCGTGCAGTGCTCGGATTGCAGGAGCAGCGTGGAGAAGCCCTGCCGTGGGTCGTCGATGCTGAGACGTGCGCCTCCATGCACGTGGAGCCTGGCGTAGAGGAAGCCGCGGATACCCGTGTCGCCGTGAAAGCCGAAGGGGTGCGTCAGAAGCTTGGCGACGGTGTCGGCCACCGAGGTCATGGTGATCTGCTCGCAGAAGCGCTCATAGCAGGTTGCCGGCGGCGTGGCGGTATCCTGCGCGTTTGTCTCCACGGCCGGCAGATAGTCCAGATCGTTGGTGACCCGGAGCCTCTCGAGTACGGAAGCGAACCCGTCCGTGTAGTCTTCGCCCCACGAGCCGGTGGCGGTGCCGTCGTGGAGGCACTTCGCCATGTACCGTGCGGCTTCGTCGATGGAGGCTTTGAGCTCCGGGCAGAAGTCCGGCCGGTGGTTGAGAAGCCAGGGCACCTTGCCAAGGGACAGGATGCCGAGCGCGTCGACGGCTCCCAGGATGTCGTCGTAGCCGTGCCCCTGCAGATTCCGGGCGGCGCAGAACAGCATCCCCGTCTGCAGCGCCTCGCGATAGCCGGGGATGGCGAGCGCGGTGAGCGGGTGGTCGCAAAGGCAGCGCGCCAGCGTCGCCGTGGCGATGTACGTGGGGGTGAAGATGCGCGAGTCGCGCGTCTCTGCGTCCATGTCGTCGTCGTCGGGCACGACGGCCCAGCTGCCCGGCATGGTCCTGCCCAGAGACCCCCGCTGGCCTTCGACCAGCGATGTGAGGTAGCCGGCGAGATCGTTCAGCGAGTAATCTGTGTCGTTGGGGACCATGCCCCTATCCAGGGCGTCGAGAAGCTCCTTCATCGACGCGACGATGTCTGGCTTCTCCGGCGTCCCCCGATGGTCGCCAACGTCGCCCTGCTGGATTCGCTTGATCACGCTTGCCGCCTCCTGGTGCTGTCGACCGAGCCGCGGATCCATGGCTGGGCCCCGAAACGGCGCTCGAGCGAGGACATGCGGTCTTCGAATGGGCACCTTAGGGCCTGTCCCGATAGGGATGTGCGTGCGGGGCGTTCGGGGACCGAGCGGGGCGGTCACGAGACGGTCCCCTCGTAGCCCAGCTACGTGGGGATCCGGGGAGGGGCCGCATCCGCGATGTGTCCACGGGCGTATCCGTGCGTGCAGACCTAGCGGGATAGGCCCTTAGCAGGCGGTTCGGACGGATGTGGCGGCGCGGCGTCACCCGCAGCCGCAGCGGCGCTGTCGGCCGGCGTCTGCCGCTTCGCGAGGGGCGCTCCGCAAGGCGGCCGGTGACGTACTTGTGAAGCACGCTCGCGATGAGCGTCTGGTACGGAACGCCTTCCTCGAGGGCCTTGACCTGGGTGTCGCTCACGTCGCCAGACGACAGTCGGAGGTTCACGCATCGATCCTTGATCGCAGTGGCAGGAGCGACCGCCTTGGTCGCGACTGAGTCGAGCCCCCCTCGAAGGCGTCAAGGACGTCGGCTTCATAGGCGTCGATCCCCGGCATCGGTCTCACCCTCGTGCAGGTAGTCCTGCTCCGTGACGCCTGTTTGGGGGATTTGGCGTGGAGCGGGGCCAAGCCGGACGACATGGCCGCCTGCCTCAGGATGCCCCGACGACGACCTGCACGGCCTTGACGAGCGCCTCCAGGTCAGCCGCCGTGACCTGTCCCAGACGCGAGACGAACCTCGCCCGCGGGACCGAACGGATCTGAAGGGCGTCCGCGGCCGAAGGCTTGTCCAGGTTGTTGTCCCGGTCGGGTTCGACGCGCACCAGCCAAGGCGCGACCGCGTAGCGCTCCTTCCACTCGGTCAGGGGGACGACGACCCGCAAGGGGAGGATGCCGATCGCATCTGCGCTCACGATCACCGCCGGGCGCGTCTTCCTGATCTCGGCGCCGACCGTCGGATCGAGATTGATGAGCCAGACCTCACCCCTGAGCATGAACGTCCTCGGCATCGAGGACCGTGAAGGCCGCCAGTTCCGGATCGTCCCGATAGTCGGCCAGCAACGCTTGGGCGGCCGCCGCCAGACTGCGCTGTCGACGCTCCTCGAGCTGCAGCCGCAGCATCTCCCGGACCAGGTCGGACAAGCTACGTTGCTCGCGCCCGGCGATCGCCGTCAATGCCGCGTGCTGCTCGGGATCGAGAAGGATCTGGGTACGGTACATGTATCACCTCCGCCACATCGTTACATCGTACGTGCACATCACGATGGTACACCGTCATGGGGCGGCATGGCCATTGTCGAAGCGGCTCTTCTGTCGGAGCGGCTCGTCAGCTCCGACTGAGCGCCCTCAGCCCCAGCGCTGGTCAGCAGCCTCGGGGTGAACCTCACGCTGCCGGGATGCTTCCTCGATAGGTCTGCTCTTCGAGGATGGTCGCGCGTCGCCCGGTCTTGCGCGCTCGTGCGAGCAGTCGCTGGTGCACGGACACGGCAACGTGGGTGAGCGGCCGCCGGCTCACGCGAGCGCCTCGATGTAGGGCCGCATGACGCTCCCGACGCGGCACTGCCGAGCCAGTCCTTGGGGCGCTTCGGGATCTTTCTTGTCGATCGGCTCGTCGATGACCTCCGTCAACCAGCGCTCGCCGTTCGCGGTCGTTTTCGACTTCGACGAGACGCTCGTCCCCGACTCCACCTCGAAGCTGCTCCCGCGGCGTCGACCCCCACGAGCTCTGGACGAATCACGTCCGCCGACGGCTCGAGCAGGGCTTTGACCCAACGCTCGCCCACCTGGGCCTGATCCTCGACTACGTGGGCGCCGACCGCCCCTCGGCAGCCTCTCCAATCACGATCTGCGGGAGCTCGGCGCGACGCTCGACGCCGACTTCTTCCCTGGCCTGCCGCAGCTCTTCGACGACCTGCGCGCGGTCGCCGCCGCGTACAGCGACGTGTCGGTCGAGTTCCACATCGTCTCAGGTGGGCTGCTCGAGGTCGTGGCCGGCAGCCGGATGGCAGTGAATCGCGACGCCCCGGCGACGGGCGCCCGGTGCCCTTCACCGAGTTCTTGCGGACCGACCGCGCGATCGGCGTGCACGCGCCCAAGTACGGCCCGAGCGACGAGCTCGGGTCGTTCCCGCGCATGGGGATCATGGTTTCTCAGGGCGCCTCACCCCTGCGTCCTCCTGGATCTCGGCCCACGAGCGTCGAGCGTCTCCTCGATCAAGAAGTCCGCGATCCAGGCCTTGACTCCTGTGGTACAGTGTCGTATAGGTACCAAAGTATTCAATGCTACTGCCGTCAGTCGCACACGAGGAAGCACAGTGGCCATCTCCCCCATCAAGGTCAGCGAGAGTACCAAGGAACAGTTACGTCTGGCGGCCGCCATCCTTGGCTGCAGCCAGTCGGAGCTCGTCAGCCGAGCCGTCTCCGAGTACGTGGATCGCCACGCGAACGAGCTTCGCGCCGGCATCGCCGGCGCCCGCAGAGCCCTTGCGCTCGGCGACGACGCCGCCATCGCCTATCTTGCGGGAGAAGACGCCGAGACGCTGACGCGCGTGAGCGGCGACGCTCCGCCCCGCTAGCCTGTTCGAGTCTCCCGCAGGCCGTAGCGTGCCACCTCAAACCACTCGAGAGCCCCCTCGGGCCACTCGCGCGTGAGCTCCCACAAGCCGGCGCCGGCCTCCTGCTCGGTCACCGCGAACACCATGTCCCTCAGGCGCACGGGGACGCCACGCCCCGCACCATCAACAAGGCTGACGGCCAGCCATATCTCCTCAAGCCCGCCGGTACTGCGAATCAGCATGCGCACGGGTACGCCGGCGTGTGCGCGACGCCGTGGGGGGCGAGCGCCGCGTGATAGGCCAGCACGGAGTCGGGAGCCGCTTTGCTCGCGAGCAGCAGCACGTTGGGCGTCCCGTCGCGAAACGCGCCGACGTTCGAGGCGTACAGGCCGCGGGCCAGCCGCCGCGCCTGGTCATGCTTGACGGCGTTGCGCAGGTTGGTCTCGCGGGTGCGCTCACTCACGCCCGGATCGATGGCGACCATGAGCTCGTCGAGGGTGAAGACCTCGCGGGCTTCGAGAAAGCGCAGGGTCATCGACGGCTTGGTGTTCATCGGCGCCTCGATACACGTAGAGATCTACGTCAGAGAGTCCCCATTCACGTGGTCCTGGAGCGAAGCCGGAGCCCGTGCGCCGCACAAGGATGCGCGGAGTGACGATCGTTCACGACGGAGCAGCTCGGCCACCGCTTCCATGCGGCCGAGCTTCTCCGCGTGCGTCCAGTGCATGACCTCTTCCCCGTCACGCTCGCGAAGCGCGGCCAGGAAGCCTGACGTGGTGGCCGCCTCCGGGGACGCCATGACCTGCCGCGCATGTGGCCGGGAAGGCTCGGGGGTGACAATCGCCGCGGAATGCTTGCCTCTCGGCGCCGGGCGGCTCTACTTCAAGCAGAGGTCGGGAACTGCGAAGCGGGTCCCGACCTTACCCTTTGGGGAGGATCACGAGCCCCGCTCCCCTGTGCTCGCCGTCACGGCGCCTGAGCTTCTCGCGGACGATCTCGAAGTCCTCACGCGGTGGAAGCCCGGCGACGAAGCGACCGATGGGCGACACGACGAGGTCGGCCAGTCCGTACGCGGCCACATGCGCGTCCTTCTTGAGGGCGCAGGCGACGACCTTGTAGTCCAGCTCGCGCATGACGCGGTTTGGAGCGGCGTAGAACCGCGACATCTTCGAGCGCCTCGAACGCCCCCTACGTGCGCACGATGTCCGCGGTGCGCAGGGTCACGTCGGACGTTCCCAGCACGTCCGGCTTCAACCGCTCCGGCCGAGCCCTCGACCCCTCAGCGCGTTTGCGCGGCGATCAGTTCGCGCACCTTGGGCACGAGCGCATTGGGGATCTCCATGAAGGTCTGGCCCCGATCCTCGAAGGCGGCCTCGTCTTCGGCGACGGCCTCATCCTCCGTCTGAGCCTCGTAGTGCGCCAGCACCTCGCGTACGCGATCCTCGTCCCAGCCTGAGGGAAAGTTGCCTTGCTTCATCTCTATCATCTCCGACGGCGCCGCTTGCGGTACGCGATCAATGGTTTTCCGGTCAGCTCGCAGGCCGTGATCACGAATACGCTGTCCGCTCCGGCCTCCTGCACGTAGATCACGCGGAGGTAGCGCCCCGCTTCGGCCTGGCCGAGTGCCACGCGTACGCCTCTCGGCCCCGGCCGGTCTTCACCCGGATGGCGCAGAACCTGCTCCACCTCGGCTTCGTCAACCCCATGATTCCACATGTGAGGCCGATCGGTGCCTGGGTCGATGTGGCACGCGAACCTGCACACCCCCTATACCGCTTCCCTCCGCGGGCATCAACGTCGGGCGCACGTCGGGCTGTCGAGGGCGATGCGCACGTCGATGCCCTTCTCTTCGAGCACCGCGCAGCACACCGACTCTCAGATGGAAACGACATGCCCCAGAGTAGCGGGCACGCAGGCAGCCTGACGAGGCTCACGATAGGCGGGGCGCGTCGACGTTGGGGGCGTTCGCGGGGTCACAAACCCACGCGCCCGGGTCGCAGAGCCTCGCCCAGCGGAAGGCGACGGTGACGCGCAGACGAAGAGGCCGACGTGGAGGCCGGATGGCGCGGTTCGGCAGCTACATCCGCCCCTCCTCATCCACGGCGGCGGTCCACTTGTCGGCAAAGTGGACGATCATCTGCAGTCTGCATCCTCGTGGTGATGGTCGAGGCTGGCGACGCCGCCGGCGGCCACCTGGCAGAGGCCGTCAGGGGCGACGATCGCCTGGGCCTGGGCCTCGTCCTCGCTGAGCTCGATGCGGCTGCTGATGAGGTAGAGGCTCCTCACGGCGCGGTTCATGGTCGTCTCGGGGTTGACCTTGTAGGTCATGTTCCGCTTCGTGACCTCCCACTGCACGTCGTTGCGCAGGTAGTAGGGCTTGCCCGGGTAGCCCACCTTGCCGAGGTCGTGAACGAGCGCCGCGATGACACGGTGAGGCCACATGGTTCGCCGAACTGAGAGGACGTCTACGCGGCCGCCGGGTCCTGCCAGGGCCCGCCCGGCGGCCAATGCCTCGCGAACGCGTCGCCGCGCGCCAGAGCATCCCACGGTTCGAGCAGGAAGGCGCGGAGCGCGTCGACAGCGTCGGGAAGCTCGACAGCGTCCAGCCGATTGCGCCGCAGGAACCCGCCCCATCGCACGAGCGTCGTCTCGTCGGCCGCGAACGCGGCAGTGAGCGGTGCGGGAAGGTCAGCGCCGATTGGTCGGCCGCGCCTCCCGAACGTCAGCCGCATGGCTTCCGTGAGACTCGCGCCGTCGAACGGCAGCCGGGCGGCCAGCGCCTGCACGTCGTAGATGTCCTTCGTGCGGCTGTTCAGCATGCCGTGCTGCGCCATCGCATGAAGCTTCTCCGCCACGACCGCCTCCACCGCGTACGCGCGCAGGCGTGGCGCCGGGAAGTCGAGCAGGGTCGGCAGGACGACCTCGGCGTCCCAGTTCGCAAGCGCATCGCCGAAGCCGATGTCGACCTGCACGCTCAGCGTCGCCGTCCCCAGAGTGCCGCCCACGTGCATGCGTTTCAGCCGATGTCGACCTGCACGCTCAGCGTCGCCGTCCCCAGAGTGCCGCCCACGTGCATGCGTTTCCCCTGATAGGTCTGCCCTTCGAGGATGTCGCTGACGCTGACGCTGTGGGGATCGAATCTGACGCCGTCGTCTTGCACCTCTTGCCGGCAGATATCGGCGAAGACGGCGCGCAGGCGCTCGGCGGAGTCTTCGCCGAAGCCCAGCAGATCGATGTCGCGGGTCGCCCGGTGCGGCTCTTCTTCCCATACGACGAACAGGGTCGCGCCCTTCAGCATGAACGAGCGCGAGTGCGGAGACCGCGAGAGGCGGTAGAGCAGCCGCTCGCACGCGTACCGGATCAGCGTGAGATTGAAGTCCTGGCCGGGCGACCGCGTGAGCGCCTTCAGACGATTGAACGCCGACGCTCCCATGTCGGTCGGCGGCCGCCTGGTCACAGCAGCGACTCGATGTACGGGCGCATCACGGCGCCGGCGCGCAGCCGGTCGGCGCAGTCCCACAGTTCGTCGACGGTCACGAGGCGCATCCGGTAGCAGTCGCGCAGCGCTTCGAGCGCTACGTCGAGCCCGATCTTGTTGCGGTAGCGGAAGCAGTCGACAACGGTCTTCGCGGGCCCAAAGATGCGCACGGGCACGCCCTCGATGACGTGCTCCTCCACACCGGTCGTCAGCGCGACTCCCGAAAAGCGCATCACGCGCACCTGAAGGGACATGGCCTTCGGTACCCGCGCCTTGCGGTCGATGGCCAGCCAGACCTCGAAGGGAAGCTGAGTGGTGAGGCCGTGGTAGTTGAGAGCGGAGAGCAGGCAGATGACGCCGCCGGGCGCCTGCAGCGCGACCTCAGCGAAGCTGTGGCGCTCGGTCCACTCCGCATCGGCGGCGACGTACAGGCCACGCCGCACGCGCTCGACGAGCCCGCGGCGCTGGAGCCGGGTGAGCCACATCCGGCTGAACCCGGCGGCCTCCAGATCGGCGGGCCGCACTGCCCCGTGAGCGCGGACGAAGGTGAGAACCTCATCTGACGATGGTCCAGCCATGCACCATTGTTGCAAAACGTCGGCACTTGTCAAGATATGCCGACGTATTGTAACCACGAAGAAGCGTACGCGCTTGGGCACCAGTCCCAGCTCCGCGAGATGCCGGAGATGATTGAGAGCGGTACGGTTAGGGGCCGCCATGGCGGCGCCGTACTCGGCCTGAGTGGCCGCCACCTTGCGTCCGCGAGCGCGGAGAAGCGGCAGAAGGCCCTCGGCACGCCCGAGAGGTTGCGCCTGCGGACCCGGCCGGCGGTCTGCTCCTCTGCGCCGAAACAGACTAGCCCCGCTGGGGGCCATGCGGCGCCGCCGGCGGGGAGCATACGCATGGAGCGCAGCTTGCGGACTCTCAGATGGAAATGACATGCCCCCAGAGTAGCGGCGCGCCGACAGCCTGACGAGGCTCACGATAGGGGGTCGCGTTGACGTTGGGGGCGTTCGCGGGGTGACGTTGACGGGGCGAGGGCGCCCGAAGCCACGCGCCCGGGTCGCAGAGCCTCGCCCAGCGGAAGGTTGCGGTGACGCGCAGACGAAGAGGCCGACGTGGAGACCGCACGGCCCGGTTCGACAGCTACGTCCGCCCCTCCTCATCCACGGCGGCCGTCCACTTGTCGGCGAAGTGCACGATCATCTGCAACCTGCACTCCCTGTGGTGATAGTCGAGGCTGTTGACGCCGCCGGCCGCCGGGCAGAGGCCGTGGTGGGTGACGATCGCCTGGGTCCGGGCCTGGGCCTCGCCCTCGCTCAGCTCGACGAGGTTGCTGATCAGGTGGAGGCTCCGCACGGCCAGGTTCATGGTCGTCGCCTCGGGGTTGACCTCGTAGGTCGTGTTGCGCTTGGCGATCTCCCGCTGGACGTCGCTCCGCAGGTAGCAGGGCTTGCCCGAATCGGCGACGACGCGTCGTCGCTGCTCAGCCCTTCTTCGGCGGCGGTCCCTTCTGCGTGGGACGCGGCCCCAGGTTGCCCCCGAAGATCTGGCGGATGTTGTCGCCCTCAGGGCCCTGAGGCGCTTCGGGACCCTTCTTGTCGATCAGCTCGTTGACGACCTCCGTCAACCAGCGCTCGCCGTTCGCGGTCGTCGGCACGCGATAGCCGTAGCCAAGCGCCCTGCACGCCTCTTCGTAGTCCAATGGCTTCATGTCCGGCCCTCCTGTCGTGCTGACTACATCCTACCCATGGATACCAGGGCGAGGCGCTCTCCACACACTCAGGCATATGGCCATGGCGTCGGTCACGTGCTCGGGCTCGGCCTTCGTCGATGACTTCACCTCAAGCGGGTTCCGGACGCCACCGTCCCTGAGCATCGCGGACGCGATTCGCTGAAAGCCGACCAGGGAGCGGCTGTGCCGCGCCCGCCCATTGTCATCCTTGACGTCCGGTAGAGCCCGCAGAATGATCGATTTCAGGACGACGGAGCACACCGAGGGAGGCGCAGATGACCAATCCGCAGGACCCCGCCGGCGCGGCGCAGTCCACGCCGCAGCAGCAGAATCGCATC
>Ga0194044_10000788_pt1 | contig 15903 bp, 17 predicted proteins | sample JunL4417m_MetaG_FD_155460 | JGI IMG/M metagenome (GOLD analysis project Ga0194044, IMG submission 155460) | Anoxic zone freshwater microbial communities from boreal shield lake in IISD Experimental Lakes Area, Ontario, Canada - Jun2016-L442-17m | ecosystem: Environmental > Aquatic > Freshwater...
CGGCAGGGAGTGCACTTGCCGCAGCTCTCGGCGCGGATGAACTCCATGAAGAACTTGGCCACGTCGACCATGCAGGTGCGCTCGTCCATCACGACCATGCCGCCGGAGCCCATCATCGCGCCCAGCTCCTGCAGCGTGCCGTAGTCGGTGGACACGTCCAGCAGCTCGTCGGGGATGCAGCCGCCGCTGGGGCCGCCGATCTGGACGGCCTTGATCTGGTGACCGGCCGGAGCCCCGCCGCCGATGTCGTAGACGATCTCGCGCAGCGGGACGCCGACCGGCACCTCGACGAGGCCCGTGTTGCGCACGCGGCCGCTGAGCGCGAAGACCTTGGTGCCGGCCGCGGCGCCGATCCCCAGAGCGTTGTACCAGGCGGCGCCGCGAGCCACGAGCGGCGGCACGTTGGCCAGCGTCTCCACGTTGTTCAGCACCGTGGGCTTGCCGTGCAGGCCGGCGACCGCCGGGTAGGGCGGGCGAGGGCGCGGCATGCCGCGCCCGCCCTCGATGCTCGCCAGGATGGCGGTCTCCTCGCCGCACACAAACGCGCCGGCGCCCTGCTTGATCGTGATGTCGAAGTCGATGAGGCTGCCGAGGATGTTCTTGCCCAGCAGACCAGCTGCTCGGCACTGGAAGATCGCCTCGCGCAGGCGCTCGATGGCTAGAGGGTACTCGGCGCGGCAGTACACGTAACCCTTGGTCGCGCCGCTCGCGTAGGCGCCGATGAGCATGCCTTCGATGACGCGGAAGGGATCGCTCTCCAGCACGGCGCGGTCCATGAAGGCGCCGGGGTCGCCCTCGTCGGCGTTGCAGATCAGGTACTTCTGGGCGCGTGGCTGGTCGAGGGCTATGCGCCACTTCTGACCTGTGGGAAAACCGGCGCCGCCGCGGCCGCGGAGGCCGGCGGCCGTGACCTCGTCGCACACTTCGCCGGGCGTCATGGTCGTGAGCGCCTTCACGGCGGCGCGAAACCCGCCGGCGGCGAGAGCGGAGTCCAGCGAGGCCGGGTCCACCACGCCGCAGTTCTCCAGCACCACCTTCACCTGACGGGCGAAGAACGGCGTCTCGGCCAGCGGGGGGACGCCGCGGTACAGGTCGTCCGGGTCGTCGTAGCGACCGAGGAGGAAGCGGTTGCGCAGCTCGCCCTCGTCGAACACGGCGCGCAGGAGCTCGTCGATGGTATCGGGGCCGAGATCGCAGTAGCTCAGGCGCACGCCGTCGGCGGTGACGAGGTCGACGAACACTTCGCGCTGGCAATAGCCCACGCAGCCGGTCTCGATGATCGGCACGGAGTGACCGTGACGAGCGAAGTACTCCCTGGCCTTGGCGATCACGGTCAGGGCGCCGTTGGCGCGCCCGCAGGTGCCGGCGCCGACGTACAGCACCATGCCGTCGCCGCCGCGCAGGGCGCGGGCGCGGCGCGCGGCGCGCTCGTCACGGCAGGCTTCATCATCGTGGCACACAGGGCCGTGGTCGATGCACTCGAGCAGGTCCGCGCAGGGCGCGGACGGCGTGCGCCGGCACTGGTGGCAGCACGGCGACACGAGCTGGCTGTCGTTCATGGCGGTCTCGTTTCTCTGTTGCGGGTGACTCACGTTGCTTCTTTCCGGGCGGGCGCCCTGGGCGGCCTCTTCAGGCCGCCTGTTCGGCGCCCGCCTCGACCTCGTCCAGCAGGGCGTCGAGCTTCTCCACGCTCAGATGGCCGTAGAACTCGCCGTCCAGCTTGATCACCGGCGCGATGGAGCAGGCCCCGAGGCAGGCGACGGTCACGACGGTGTAGCGGCCGTCGGCCGAGTTGCCGTCGCGGCGCAGCTTGAGGCGCCGCTGCAGGTGCTGCGCGAGTGTCAGGCTCTGCTTCACGTGGCAGGCGGTGCCGCGGCAGACCTCGATCACGTGCTCGTTCAGCGGCGCGAAGCGGAACTGGTTGTAGAAGGTGGCGACGCCGTACACGCGGCTCACCGGCGTCGCCAGCGCCTCCGCGACCCGCAGCATGGCCGCCTGCGAGACAAACCCCTCGCGCTCCTGGATCTCCTGCAGCAGCGGGATGAGCTGCTCGCGCGTCTGGTCGCCGCGAGCGGCGATGATCTCCTCGACCGGATTCACGGTCACACCTGGGGGTCGTCGACCGGAGGCGCCGCGCCCACGGGGACCTCGGCGCCGGCCAGCAGCTCGGCCACGGCGTCGGCGAGGACGCCGAGCTTGACCGGCTTCTCGAAGAACCTGGCGGCCGGCCAATCGCGATACATCATCGGCTCGAAGATGTGGGTCTTGGTGTCGAGCTCCTTGGTGAAGCCGCTGACGATGATCAAGGGGATACGCTCTGTCTCGGGGTCGTTCTTCAGCGCGAAGGCCAGATTGAAGCCGTCGGTGTCGTAGTCCATCATGATGTCGAGCACCATGAGGTCGGGACGCTCGCGTTTCAACTCGTCGAGAGCCTCAACGCCGCTGTGCGCCGTGGCCACCGTGTAGCCGCGCGCCTCCATGAACGCCTTCGTGGTCTGCACGAGATCGCGGTCGTCGTCCACCAGCAGGATGCTCTTGCCCTTCATGTCGCTCCTCCTTGAGTCGCCGGCCTCACCGGGATTTCCCGCCGCAAGCCGTATAGTTACCATATTCACAGTGAATACGTTCACAGTGCTCTCGAAACAAACACCGCTCTCCGCACCTGCATCCGCGCGCCCGACCTTCATGCCGTCGACGGCGCGCGGGCGAGGAACGAGAGCTTCTCGAGCTTCGCGGAGATGTCGGTGTTCTCGACGAAGCAGCCCTCCGGCGGGATCACCCGCTTGGGCACAAAATTGAGGATCGCGTGGACGCCCGCCGCGGCGACACGGTCGGCCAGCGACTGCAGACCCTCGGCGCGCGCGGCGAGGATGGCCATGCGCACCTCGTAGTGGGGGAGCACGGAGGCGAGCTCGTCAAGCGCGTAGCAGCGCCGGCCGGCGAACACGCGCCCTACTTTGTCCTGGTCGATGTCGAACGCCACCGCGATGTGAAAGCCGCGCTCCTCGAAGCCGCGATACGAGAGCAGAGCACGGCCCAGGTCGCCGACGCCGAAGAGCGCGAGCGACTGGGTGGAGTCTGTGCCCATGATGCGGCTGATCGTGCGGCCCATCTGGTACACGTTGTAGCCCCGGGAGATGTTGCCGAAGGTGCCGAAGCTGGCGAGGTCGCGGCGCAGCTGCGCCGGCGTCACGCCCACCAGACCGGCGAGCTGCTGGGAGTGCACGTACTCCACGCCGTCGCGGTCGAGCTCCTCGAGCGCCCGGCGATAGGCGCTGAGCCGCTCCACCGTCTGCAGCGAGACGTGCTTGTCGGCGCGCATCCGCGGCGCCTCGTTGCCCGATTCGGCTTTGACCTGGTCGCTCAAGGATCCTCCCACGGTTCCTGCAACTGTGATTCTATTCACAGTAGGCCGTTTGTCAAGCGGTCATCTGCGAAAGCCGCGACAGAAGCCGCCACGCGAGCGTGGCGGCGAGCAGCCGCGGCGGCGTGAGAGAGCGGCCGCAGGTGCCTGCGGTGCGGAGAGTGTGGGGCAACGCGGGCGGAGCGGCCCGCGGCGGACTCAGCGCCCGAGGGCGGCGGCCAGGGCGGCGATGGACTCGGGCGGCGTGCCGCAGCACCCGCCGACGATGCCGGCGCCGAGGGCAGGATAGCCGCCGACCACGGCGGCGAAGTGCGCGGGGGTCTCGCCGTACACCGTCTGGCCGCCTTCAAGGCGCGGCTGGCCGGCGTTGGGCTGCGCGCAGGTGACCCCGCCGTTGAGCGCGGCGAGGATGGGGACCAGCTCGGCCATGGGCTCGGCGGTGATCTCGCAGTTGCAGCCGACCAGCGCCGCGCCGGCCTCTTTGAGGGTTGCGACCGCCGCGGCGGGATCGACGCCCATCATGGTGCGGAAGCCTCGGGCGGCCGGCTTGAAGGCCATGCTGGCCAGCACCGGCCGCCCGCCCGCCGCCGACACCACGGCCTCCACGGCGATGCGCGCCTCGGTGAGGTCGAACATCGTCTCGATGTTGAGGAGGTCCACCCCTCCGCGGACGAGCGCCTCCGCCTGCTCCGCGAACGAGGCGCGCAGAGCTTCGGGGTCGGCGTCTCCCATGGGCTTGACCATCTTGCCGCACGGGCCGATGTCGCCGGCCACCAGGCGGCCGGGAAACTCGCGGTCGCGCAGCGCGACCGCGAGGCGCGCGCCGGCCTCGTTGAGCTCGACCGCGCGCGCGGCCAGCCCGTGCGCCTCCAGGCGCAGCCCAGTGCCGCCGAACGTGTTGGTGTTCACGATGTCGGAGCCCGCCGCGTAGAAGGCGCGATGGATGTCCGCCACGTCGGCGGGGTGCGAGACGTTCCACTCCTCGGGGCACTCGCCGGCGGCGAAGCCGCGAACCATGAGCGCCAGCCCGAGCCCGCCGTCGAGCAGCAGCGGGCGTTTCGCTATGAGGGCGACCAGATCCACGATGCGAGTGTAGCAGACGGGGCAGGCCGGCCCCGCGGCGGACTCACGCAGCGGCCGGCCGGCTCGTCGCCCAGCCGCCCGCCGGCTCAGCCCCCGGCGGCGATCTCACGCACCAGACCGTCGGCCTCGCGCGCCGGCAGCCCGAGGCAGAGGTGCAGCGCCGCGACGGTGTCGCGTCGGGACAGACCGCGCGCGAGCAGCGCCGCGGCGGCGGCCCTCACCTGCGGCCGCGCGGCGGCCGCTTCGTCCAGCGGCGGCCCGAGGTCGAGGACCAGAGAGATCTCGCCGCGCACGGCGCCCGTCGGCCCGGCATCCGGGCCGGGCACGGGATAGCGCTCGCTGAGCTCCAGCAGGGTGCCGCGCACGACCTCCTCGTGCACTTTGGTGAGCTCGCGGCACACGGCGGCGTTGGCGCCGGGCAGCGACGCGGCCAGCACGGCGACGCTGCGCGCCAGCCGCTGCCCGGTCTCGAAGGCGACGATCAGGCCGCCGCAGCGGCGCCACCCCTGCAGCAGCGCCTCCAGCTCGCGCGCCCTGCGCGGCAGATAGCCGACAAAGCGAAAGCCGTCGCCGTCGATGCCCGCGGCCACGAGCGCCGTCAGCACGGCCGACGGCCCCGGCAGCACCGTGAAGTCGAGGGCCTCGGCGACGGCGCGCACGACGAGGCGCATACCGGGATCCTGCACGCCGGGCATCCCGGCGTCGGTGACCAGGGCCACGTCCTTGCCGTCGCGCAGGAGGCGCAGCACCTCTTCGGTCTTCTGCGCCTCGTTGTGCTGAAAGAGGCTGGTCAGCGGCACGTGGATGTCGAAGTGGCTGAGGAGCTTGCGTGTGTGGCGCGTGTCTTCGGCGGCGATGAGCTCCACCGCGCGCAGAGCGTCGAGGACGCGCGGCGTCACGTCCCCAAGGTTGCCGATCGGCGTGGCGCAGACGTACAGCATGCCGCTCACCCCTTCAAGAAGCGCTCGATGAAGATGACGTCGATGTCGCGCCCGGCCACGCGCGCGTGCCGGCGGGCGGCGCCGACGATGGTGAACCCGAGGGCGAGATGGTACCCCAGCGAATCGAGGTTGTCGGCGCGCAGGTCGGTGAAGATCTTCTCGTAGCCCATCTCGAGGGCCGCGGCGAACGACGCGGCCGCCAGCGCGGCGCCCACGCCGCGTCTCCGGTGCCGCTGGTCCACGTAAGTGCCCATGGTCGCCACGTGGTCGAGCTCGCGGGTCGCGAAGGTGTTCCACGGGATGACGGTCTGGAAGCCGAGGATCTCGTCGGCCGCCTCGGCGACGTGCACAAACGAGCGCTCTGGGAGCGCCTCGATGTAGGCGCGCTCCTCGGCCACGGTGAACGGCGTGTCGAGCAGGCTGTGGCGGCCGCCGGCGATGACGCCGTTCAGCACGGCGGCGACGCCGGCGGCGTCGTTCGGCGTCGCCCGCCTGATGCCGACGCCGGGCGCCGCGTTCACGCCGCCGGCTTTCGCATGACCACCATGATCTCCCACTCGTCGAGGTCGACGGGCCGGCGCCCCCAGGATCCGGCCGTCCCTCCCCACACGTGCTCAACCTCGAACCCGGCCATACGGCAGAGGAGCCTCAGCTCGCTGGGCACGTAGCCGCGCTCCCGTACCGGTACGCTGCGCGGCCCCTCCGGCGTCTCCCACTCCATGTCGTAGGACTCGCAGAGGGTCAGCGGGTCGAAGCGCCCGGCCTCGACCTGCTCCGGCGTCGCGTTGCGGATGAGCCGCATCCCGTTGCTCGCCGTGAGCACGAACGGCGCGCCCGGCTTGAGCGCCGCGAGCACGTTGCGCAGGATGGCCAGGTCGTGCTCGAAGGGGTCGTCGGCGCCGATCAGCGTGAAGGCGCCTTCGCAGAGGCACGCCGCGGCGTCGAAGCCGCGCGCGAAGCTGAAGGCCGTGGCGTCGGCCTGCACGAGCTCCACCTCGACGCCGGCCTCCCCCGCCGCCTTCGCCGCCTCGGCGAGCATGCCCGCCGAGAGGTCGAGCCCCGTCACGCGATAGCCACGCCTGGCCAGTTCCACGGCGTGCCGGCCCGTGCCACAGCCCACGTCAAGGATGCGGGCGCCGGCCGGCACGTCGAAGACCTCGACGAGGAGCTCCACCTCACGCACGCTGTCGGCGGTGAACACCTCGTTCATGTACTGCGGGGCGTAGCTGTCGAAGAACTCGCGCCACACGCTGTCGGCCATGCCGCCTCCCCCTGGGTCTTTCGCCCCATTCTGTCAGGCCCGGGGCGTTCTTTCGAGTGCTCCGCGAAAGACCTGTGCGCCGCAGACCCCGGCGAGACGATCGTCCGCCCACCGTGCGGCGCGGTCGCGCGCGACGCGGCGCCCGCCCGCGGACCGCGTCCGGCGCGCCGAGGCCCTGCCACGCACTCCTCCACGTCCGTACCCAGAGGGGCAAGGGACATCGGTCTAGACGAATGTCCCAGGCTGTGCCGGCGCGATCCTGTCGATAGCAGGAGCACGGATATGAATCCGCACGGCGGGCGGCGCCCATCGTCCCCGCGGTAGACTTGCGCACATGAGCGATGCACACCCCCGCGTCCGGCCGGCGTCCCCGACCGACGCCGAAGCCCTCGCCGGTCTCTGCGGCGAGCTCGGCTACCCGTCCACGGTCTCACAGGTCCTGGCCCGGCTGTCCCTTCTGGACGACCCCGAGCGCACCCTGCTGGTCGCGGAGGCCGGGGGCGGCCTCGCGGGCTTCATCGACGTGCACGTGCAGCGCGTCGTGGAAGAAGACCCCTACGCGGAGGTCGGCGGGCTCGTCGTGAAAGCGGGGCATCGCGGCGAGGGACTCGGCGCCGCCCTCCTGGCCGCCGCCGCCGACTGGGGGCGGGCACGCGGCCTCACGGTCATGTGGATCCGCGCGAACCTTGCCCGCGACGGGGTACACGACTTCTACCCGGCCGTCGGCTGCCGGCGCGTCAAGGACCAGCGCGTCTACGAGTACCCCCTGTGAAGCGCATCGTCCTCGGCGACGACCTCGAGGCGCCGCGCGCGCTGCCGCACGCCTGCGCGCGCCTCATCTACATCGACCCGGAGGCCATCGCCGTAATGGCGCGGCGGCTCTCGTGGGACGAGCCCGAGCTCGTGGGCTGCGAGGGCATCCTGCCCTGAAGCCACGAAGGGGGCCGGCGCCTCGCGGCGCCGGCCCCCGAAGCGTCAGGCGCTCTCCGCCGGGTCACTCGGGGACTATCGCCTCGCTGGGGCACGACTCGACGCAGGTCGCGCAGTCGTCGCACTTCTCGGCGTCGATGACGTAGATGGGGTCGTCTTCGGAGATGGCCTCGTTGGGGCACTCATCGACGCAGGCGCCGCACGCGAGGCACTCATCAGTGATCTTGTAAGCCATGTGGTTCTCGTCACCTCCTGTAAGCGCGCTGCGGACGCAGAACGCGCGGGATTCCGTTGCACATTTAGCGATATGGCCGCGGCGAAGTCAAGACGACGATGCGGCGTCGTCCGGGAAGAGCTCGCTGAGGGCCAGGGCGGCGGCGCCGATGAAGCCGGCGTCCGGCCCCAGCGCCGCCGGCACGACGCGCACCTGGTCGCGCGCGGGCAGCGACCCGCGCGCCCGCAGCACGGCGCGGGCCGGCCCCAGCAGCAGCTCGCCGGCCGCCGCCGCGCCCCCGCCGATGACGATCACTTCGGGGTTGAAGATGTTGACCAGCGTCACGAGGCCGGCGCCGAGATACTCGCCCACTCGGGCGAGCACGGCCACGGCGCCGGCGTCGCCCTCCTTGCCGAGCCGGGTCAGGAGCCGGCTGTCGATGGCGTGTCCCGCCGCGAGAGCGCGGCCCAGTGCCGTGGCCGGCTCGGCCACGGCCGCGGCCCTTGCCGCGGCCGCCATCGCCGGGCCGGCCACGTAGGCCTCGAGACAGCCGTGGTTGGAGCAGTTGGCCGGGCACTTGCGCCCGTTCACGTCGATGATGATGTGGCCGAGCTCGGCGGCCGCCCCGCTGCAGCCCCGGTACGGGCGGCCGCCGCAGATGATGCCGCCGCCCACGCCGGTGCCCAGCGTGAGCATCAGCATCTCGCGGGCGCCGACGCCGGCGCCAAAGGCGTTTTCGCCGATGGCGGCCGCGGTGGCGTCGTTGTCGATCACGACCGGTACGCCGAAACGCTTCTGCAGCAGGTCGTGCAACGGCACATCGCTGAGCGGCAGGTTCGTGGACTCCACGACGCGCCCGGCGGCGAAGTCCACCATCGACGCGACCCCGATGCCGATGCCCTCGACGCGCCCGGAGCCGTGCTGGAGGTCGGCGATGCAGGCCACGATGCCGTCCAGGCAGGCGCGCATCGAGCCGGCGTCGGTGAGCATCGTGAACCGGTCGATGATCTCGGGCGTCTCCCGAGCGGCGGGCGTGCCCGAGGCGGCCCGCGGCAGCCGTCCGCGCAGCAGAGCCGCAGCGGTCTTGGTGCCGCCGATGTCCACGCCGATGACGATGCGCTCCGTGCTCATGACACCCCGCAGCTTACCATGGTGTAGACTCGCGACTGGAGGAAACGCCCGCCCTGGGGCGTAGTCAGGTGCAAGGCCCGGCGCCCCGATCCCCGCCATCATCACGCCTTGGGCGTCGCCTGCGTAAGGAGCGGGATCACCAGCAGATGCAAAACGACGACGACAACGGCGGGCGCAAGCCCTACAAACGGTACAAGGCCGGCCGCGCCAGGCGCAGCTCCATCGACGACGAGCTGGCCGGGGCGCGACCTCCTCGTGAGCCGCGGCCGCGCGACGACGGCCGGGGGCCCGACGCACGCGCCATCGCCACGGAGAACGCGGATGGTGACTACCGGCGGTACGGGCCGGCGCCCGCCGAAGGCAAGAAGGGCAGGAAGGCGGCGGCCGGGGGCGCCGGCACGGCGCCCAAACGCCGCCGCCGCTTCCGCTGGTGGTTCGTCCCCGTCGGCCTGCTGACCGCGCTCATCATCGCCGGAGTCGTGGTCACCGTCCTCGCCTGGCCGGGCTACAAGAAGTTCGACCGGGCGGTCGACAAGTCCAACAAACGCATCGACAAGAAGACTCGCGCCGAGCTCGCGCCCGACGACGGCTGGATCTGGCGCAACGGCACCACGCTGCTCCTCTTCGGCGTCGACAGCAAGGCCGGCGAGCCGGCGCGCTCCGACACCATCATGCTGATGCGCTTCAACCCGAAGACGCACACCATCAACCAGCTCTCGATCCCGCGCGACACGCGCGTTCAGCTCCCCAGCGGCGCCTACGACAAGATCAACACGGCGATGTTCTGGGGCGGCCCGTCCCTGGCGGTCCAGACGGTCAAGAAGTTTCTCGGCGTCGACGTGAACCACGTCATGGTGGTCGACTTCAAGGGCTTTCCGCGCCTCGTCAACGCGGTCGGCGGCGTGGACCTCAAGGTGCCCACGACCATCACCACGATCGCCGGGGCGAACGGCCGCACGGTGGTCTTCAAGGAGGGCATGCACCACTTCAACGGCAAGTACGCGATGCTCTACGTGCGCATCCGTTACGCCGACGACGACTTCCATCGCGCGGCGCGGCAGCAGCAGTTCGTGCAGGCGCTGCAGAAGAAGCTCGCGCAGCCGTCGAACATCACCAAGCTACCCGAGATCGGCAAGAAGTTCATGAGCGGCGTGGCCACCGACCTCACCACCAACCAGATCATCGAGCTCGGCTACCTCAAATGGCGCGCCACCGGCGGCAAGAAGATGGTGATGGTGGGTACCCCGGGCTGGGACGGCGGGGTCGCCTACGTCTTCCCGCCCTCAGACGCCGAGAAGCAGAAGCTCGTCCACCAGTTCCTCACGAGGTAGGCCGGCGCTCGGCAGGGTCGTGGCCGGCGCCGCGCCCGCCCGCCTCGCCGGCGCCCGATAGGGCCGCGTCGGAGGCCGCGCCCGCCCGCCTCGCCGGCGCCCGTCAGTAGGCCACGGCCACCAGCGCCAGGCCGCGCGCGGGCGCCGTCTGCCCCATGCGCCGGCGCTCACCGGCCGCCAGCCGCTCCGCGAGCTCCTCCAGCGTCATGCGCCCCTGGGCGACATCGACCATCGAGCCCACGGCCACGCGCACCATGTTGTGCAGAAAGCTCCCGGCGCTGATCGTGAACTCCCATTCCGCGGGTCCGGGCGGCCCGTTTTCGCCGGCGGCCGCCCGCCAGCCCGCGGTCAGCACCTCGCGCACGCAGCTGTGGTACAGATGCGCCGATGGCGTCAGCGCCGAGAAGTCGCGGCGGCCGGGCAGCAGAGCCGCGGCCTTCTCCAGAAGCGCCGTGTCGACGGCGCCGCGCACGTTCCAGACGTAGGCGCGGTCGCGCACCGGCTTCACCGGCGACAGCCACAGCCGGTATCGGTAGGTGCGCGACGCCGCCTTGCGCGCGGTGAAGCCCGATGGAGCGGGCGACACGCGCGATACGGCGATGTCGGGAGGCAGCAGGGCGTTCAGCGACAGGCGCACCTGGTCCGGGATCAGGTCGCGGCGCGCGCAGACAAACGACGCCACCTGCGCCCACGCGTGCACGCCGGCGTCGGTGCGCCCCGCCACGCTCAGGCGCACTGGTTCGCGGAGGACCGTCGCCAGCGCCTCCTCCAGGAGTCCCTCGACGGTGCGCCGCCCCGGCTGCCGCGCCCAGCCGCGATACGCGGTGCCCTCGTAGGCAAGATCGAGCCGCCAGGTGGCGCGCCCCGGCGGCCGGTCATCCGCGCGGGCCTGAGTCCCCACCCCTCCGTCGTCGCAAGCGTTCACGGACGGCATCCTACACGAGCAGCCCGGCGGCGATGACCGCCGCCGTCACGGCCAACAGGGCGGCGTCGGCCCACCTCGCCCGCAAGGGATGCAGGCGGGTGCGCACGGCGCCGGGCCGATAGCAGCGCGCCTCCATCGCCAGGGCGAGCTCGTCGGCGCGCCTGAAGCTCAGCACGAACAGCGGCACGAGGACCGGGGTCAGCGAGCGCACGCGCTCGCGCAGCCCGCCGCGGCGAAAGTCGGCGCCGCGGGCGCGCTGCGCGCGCATGATCGTGTCGAGCTCCACGAACAACGTGGGGATGAAGCGCAGGGCGATCGTCGCCATCAGGGCCAGCTCATCGGTGGGGACGCGCAGACGGCGCAGCGGCCGGCCCAGCCACGCGAGGCCGTCGGTGAGCGCCATCGAAGGCGTCGTCAGCGTCAGCACCGAGCCGATGAGCACGAGCACCACGAGACGCAGGCTCAGGTAGGTCGCCAGTTCGAGACCGCGCCACGACAGGTGGATGAAGCCGAAGCTGAAGAACGGCTCGCCCGGGGCGAACACGACCTGAGCCACGAAGGTGAGCGCGACCAGCCACAGGAGCGGCCTGAAGGCGCGCCAGAACCACGCCGGCGGCACGCCGCTCAGAGCGTACGCCAAGGCCGCGGCGGCGGCGTACACGGCCAGCCCGGCGAACGAGTCGCGCACGAAGAGCGCCACCGCCAGCGCGCTGACGGCGACGAACTTGGCGCGCGGGTCGAGCCGGTGCAGCAGCGAGTCGCCGGCGTAGTACTGGGCGATGGTCGCCTTCACAGCAGAGCCTCCGCCGCTTCGGCCGCGCTGCGGGGCGCACGCTGTGGGTCGCGGCCGAGCCGCTGCCACAACGCGACGAAGAAGGGTTCGCGGAGGCGGTTCGCGGCAAGCAGGCGGCCGCCGGCGGGGCTGAAGTCCCAGGGGCCGGCGGCGGCCACCCGGCCCTCGTTGAGCACCAGAAGCTCGTCGCAGAGCGCCCAGGCCAGATCCACGTCGTGGGTCGCCAGAAGCAGAGTCACCCCGGCGTCCTTGAGGCGCGCCAGGATGCCCACGAGCCGGCGCCGCGTGCCGGGGTCGAGGCTGACGAACGGCTCGTCCAGCAGCAGAAGCCGCGGCCGCATGGAGAGGACCCCGGCGAGCGCCAGGCGGCGCTGCTCACCGCCCGAGAGCGCGTAGGGGTGCCGCTCGGCGAAATGCTCCGGCGGCAGGCCGACCACGTCGAGAGCCGTGTCCACGGCCGCCGTCACCTGCGCCTCCGGCCACCCCAGCCGCCGCGGCCCGAACGCCACGTCGTCGCGCGCCGTGGCGGCGAACAGCTGCAGCTCAGGGGCCTGGAACACGAGGCCCACCTCACGCCGCAGCGCCGCGTAGCCGGCGTCCGCGGGGCCGGCGCCGTCCAGAAGGACGGCGCCGCTCTCCGGCGCGTCCAGGCCGCGGATCACCTGGAGCAGCGTCGACTTGCCGGAGCCCGAGGCGCCCATGAGCGCCAGAGAACCCGCTGCCCGCAGTTCGAACGACACGTCGCAGAGCGCGGGGATCGGGGCTCTGGCCTCCTCGTAGCTGAACGACACCTCCGCGCAGGAGAGACTCATGCCGGCCGCACCCGGCGCGTCCGGTCCGCGAGGCATGTCGGACGCGGCGCCGGCGAGCGCTTCGCGGCCACTCACGTCGCGGCGCCCAACGCGTCGAGCAGCTCGTCCATGGTGAGCGGCAGGCCGGGGAGGCCGCGTCCCCGCTCCGCCAGCGCGAGCGCCAGCTCGCCGGCCGCCGGCAGGCCGAGGCCGAGCCGGCGCACCAGCGCGACGTCCGCGAACAGGCCGCTCGCGTCGCCCGCGTAGGCCTCAGCGCCGCGCTCGAGCGCCACCACGCGGTCGGCGCCCACGATCTCGTCCATCTCCTGAGTGATGAAGACGACTGCGAGGCCCTCGACGCGCAGCTCGCGCACCGCGGCGAGCACCTCGTCGCGGCCCGCTGGGTCGAGCATCGCCGTGGGCTCGTCGAGCACCAGGACGCGGCGCGGCACGGCGATGACGCCGGCCAGCGCCGTGCGCTGTTTCTGGCCGCCCGAGAGCAGGTGCGGCTCGCGGCGGCGCAGCTCCTCAAGGCCAAAACGCGCCAGCATCTCGTCGACCCGGCGGCCGATGTCCGCAGCCGGCCATGCCAGGTTCTCGAGGCCAAACGCCACATCGTCTTCGACGCACTGCGCGACGAGCTGGTTCTCGGGGTTCTGGAACAGCACGCCCACGTCGCGGCGCGCCGCCATGCGCCCTCCCTCGACCAACAGGTCGTGGCCGCAGGCGAAGGCGTGGCGCGCGGCGGAGGGCTTCTCCAGCCCGCCGAGCAGCCGCGCCAGCGTGGACTTGCCCGAACCGTTGGCGCCGACGACGGCCACGAGCTCGCCCTCGTGGACCTGCAGATCGAGGTCGGCGAGGGCATCGGCCTGCGCCCCCGCGTAGCGGTAGTGCAGGCCGGAGATATCGACAAGCGGGGCGCTGCTCACGGCCCGAAGCTTACCCCAGCCGCGCAGGCGCCTCATGCCGAGGTCGTCAGCGGCGCCACGAACACGAGCCCACTGAGGGGAACGCAGTTCATCTTCAGCGGCCGCGGCTCGATCGCCCGCGCGCGTCGTCTTGCGCTTCAAGGGGCGCAGCTCCGGCAGCCGCGGAAGGCCGTGGTCGCCGCCGCGCAAGTCCGTGCTCGCCGCCGCGCAAGGCCGTGGTCGCCGCCGCGGAAGGCCGTGGTCGCAGCCGCGCAGGGCCGTGCTCGCAGCCGCGCAAGGCCGTGCTCGCCGCCCCGGCATGGTCACTGTGCGAGCGTTTTCCGTTGGCGGTACTTCCCGCGGTATCGTTGCAAGTACCGCCAACGAATGCGGCCGTTTTCGACCATGCGCCTTCCGGCGGGCCACGCGCGCTGAGCGCGAACCTCAACGCTGACGCCGCCGTCTCGTCGCGCCTCAGGGGATGGCGGCTCCGCCGCTCTCATCTCCAGCGGCCGCGGGTCACGCGCCCGCGAGGGAGGCTTGCCGAAGGGGCGCAGTCGCTCAAGCTCCTCCCGCGCCGCGCCGCGCCGCCTGCCGACCGGCGCGCGTAGCTGCGCCGCGTCCCCGGCGCCCCCGGACCTGCGCGCCTCGCGGAAGCCGGCAGCGGGCGGTAAGGCGTAGGGTCGGGCGCCGGCGCGGTGGCGTCTCGACCTGAAGGCCCGGCTGCCATGCGTGCCGCGGTTTCCCGCCGGGGGAGATCCGCCCCCATAGGTCATCGACGCTCCGTTCCCAGCGCCCGCCTCAGCGAACCGTGCCTGCGGTTCTCTCGCGCGCTGCTCACCGACGGCGTTAGGCCTGCCCCGCCGGCGTTCGACCCGGCCCGCCGGCGTTCGGCCCGCCCCGCCGGTTCGCGGGGAACCGTTGTTCGGCGGGGTCGGCCCTGGCCGCCCGGCAGCCCGCTGCGGGGCCTGGACCTTGTCTTGTCCGGCGGGACGCGAGGGCGCTCGCCGGCCCTTCCCTGCGCTGAAGGGCGCAGCGACGAAGCAGCGGGCCTTCCCTCACCGGCGGCCTGAGTTGTCCGTGCGGCTCAAGCGGCGGTGCGGCCGCCGCGGGCGCCCTCCCGGCTCCCCGCCCACTTCCCGGCGTGGACCGGTTATAGAGCGCGACGCTTCCGGCGGCGCGTCTTCGCGGGCCGCCGCGCCGGGGAGGGCCTCCCCGGTTCCCGCCGCCGCCTTCCGCACGTTCCCTGTCCGCTTGCGCCGGGGAGTCCTTCGCGGCCGTGCGTCCAGGCTCTTCACCGCTGCCATGGCCTTCACCCTGAGCGCCCGGGCTCGGCGCTCCCTTTCCCCGCCCTTGCAGGCGGGACCACTGACGACGCGGCGGGCTGCGCCTGACGCTACGGACAGTCGCTCCCCCTGCAAGGGCTTTTGACGCCGGGCTTCGAGCGGGCCCGTTTCCCGGCCCAGCCGCCAGCCTGCTACCGGGCCTCCTGGCAGCTACCCGGACCGCACTCACGCAGGCGGGCGGGCGACGAGCTTGTCGTTGTCGGTCCACCCCAAGGGCCTCACCTCCAACTGTCTGGGCGCACGCGAAAAGGCAGATAAGGATTCCTTAACTGTCGGGCCGCGCACGGCCGTTTGCAGGCTCGATCGCCGGAGGGAAGATAAGGATTCGCCGGAATCCCTTATCTTCCCTCACAGTACTACCCCCGCCGCGGCGGCTCCGCAGGCTCGCGGGCGGGCGGCGCGGGCGGCCGCGGCGGCCCCGCGCGGGGTCATGCGGAAGGGAAAGACAAAAATCGGCCGGAATTCCTTGTCTTCCCTCGCGGCACTACCCCGTCCCGGCGGCTCCGGCGGCCAGGCCGCGCGAAGCCTGCGGGCCTCCGGCTGAGAAAGCACCGCCGTCTTCACCGGCCGCGGGTGGCGTGGCCGCGACAGGAGCTCACGGGGAGCCGCGGCGCAGAGGCGCCGGCGTCCTCAACGCCGCGAGGGGCGGGTGGCCCTTCGGCCGCCCGCCCCTCGCGCCCCACATCTTCGCGCGCCGGCCCTTAGGGCCTATCCCAACAGGTCTGCACGCACGGATGCGCCCGTGGACACGTCGCGGCTGCGGCCCCTCCCCGGATCCCCACGTAGCTGGGCTACGAGGGAACCGTCTCGTGACCGCCCCGCTCGGTCCACGAACGCCCCGCACGCACATCCCTGGCGGGATAGGCCCTTAGACCAGCTCGATGT
>Ga0194044_10000791_pt1 | contig 15893 bp, 12 predicted proteins | sample JunL4417m_MetaG_FD_155460 | JGI IMG/M metagenome (GOLD analysis project Ga0194044, IMG submission 155460) | Anoxic zone freshwater microbial communities from boreal shield lake in IISD Experimental Lakes Area, Ontario, Canada - Jun2016-L442-17m | ecosystem: Environmental > Aquatic > Freshwater...
TTTCAGGAAACCGGTCGAGTGGAATTTGTGAGCCGTGGTCGGCAGTTGGAGCTGGACAGCCGATTTCTGAACGACATGCTGTCTCACGACATACTGGCGGCTGTTGCCTCCCTGCACATTCCCCTGCTGATCATACATGGGGCCTTGGACGACATTGTTCCGGCAGATCAGGCATTGAAGGCGAAATCGGTCAATCCTGACCACTCGGAACTCGTTATAATTCCCGGCGCCGATCATTTTTTCAGCCAGGTGGAACACCGCTATTTTGCAGCACGAAAAATTACAGAGTGGTTTACCCAAATTCGTGAAAATATCCAATGAAGTTCTGACACCGAACAGCAGGACTTACGGTCCTCCCTCGGGCTGGACTCCCCAGAATTTCAACAAGATTATACTGATTTCACGTTTTGTTAACCCCATCCTTAAGAATTGGGCGGTCCGGAAATATTGACAATACCAAAAGAATTGCTGACATTTCGAATATCGTTCCTCGATATTGCGGGTAGCTAACCCACACAAAAAAGCGAGGAGCCGTAAATCTTTTAAAACAGATGATATACAGGAACTACTTAACTACTTGTTTGGCATTTCAAGAATTGAGATTAAATCAAGATGACCCTTAAACATAAATTTAATAAGACATATTGCCATAATCGTGCTGCCCTTTATGAACAGGCACTTGATTTGTATTTAAATGAGAATAAACCAGATGAAGCTCTTCGAATTCTCTTCAAACTTGCTAAAGCTCATTATAAAAAAGCTTTTGGTGAGATTGGAGTTATTTTATACAGAGAAAAGCATGATGTCGAAAAAGCTGAAGAATGGTTTGTAAAAGCTGAAAAAATAGGCTTTTTATTAGAAGAAGCTACTTACGAATACGGTATGCTTCACTATCTGGAAAAAGACGATTGGGAAATGGGTCTCAGCTATTTACTCAAGGCGGCTGAACAAGGATATGAATTGGCTTATGGAGATATAGGGATCATCTTTTATCTATACAAATCTGATATTGATCAGGCAGAAAGATGGTTTGAGAAAGCTGTAAAAGAAGAGGCGCTTCTCGCACCAGCAGCTTATTATTATGGTCAGCTTTTAATGCTTGAAAGGGATGAATGGGAGAAGAGCGAGAAATATTTTAAGCAATCGGCAGAGGAAGGTTTCGAACTGGCCTATGCCGAGTATGCTTCGATTTTATACCTCGATAAGATTGATGTGGCTGAAGCCGAAGTATATTTCAAAAAAGCTGAAGAAGCAAACTGCCTGCCTGCACCGCATGCCCACAACTATGGAGAACTGCTGATTAAAGAAAAAAACGAGATTGAAAAAGGAAATAGGTATTTGGATTTGGCAGAAGCTGATGGATACTATGAAGAATGAAGAGAAAACGCCCAGGATAGCGAGGTTCACCGGCAATGTTATATCTTCGACAAAGAGTGTGAAATTCGGAGTGTTTTTGCTTGCGAGAATGCAACCCCGGCAGGATGGGTGGTAACCCATCGTTCGGGTTGGATGACACTACATGATGGCTTGCCGTCCATCCTACGAAACTGTGAGGAAATTTATCTCAATTGATACGAGAAACGCTTGTGATATAGGGACGGTTGATATGCCAACAGTGAGGGGTATTCGAGGACCTTATCGGTTTTTCTTTTACAGCTTTGACTGTAACGAGCCAATGCACATCCATGTTCAGCAGGAAAAAATGACCTGCAAATTTTGGATCAACCCCTTGGCTCTTGCGAAAAATTATGGTTTTTCAGCGAAAGAGTTGAACACAATCCGTGCGATCATTATTAAAATAAGAATAGAATATTGGAGCGATGGTATGAACTCTGCGGTTCAAATACAAGAAGTGAAAATTAAACATGTAACTGTCACCAAGAATAGCATTACGGCTCAACTTATTGATGGGCGAACAATAAGCGTCCCATTGGTATGGTCTTGGCGGTTATCTGAAGCGACCCCCAAACAGAGAGCAAACTGGCAAATAATCGGTGACGGTCATGGGGTGCATTGGCCAGAACTTGATGAGGATATCAGTGCCGCTGGCACGTTGTTCGGTATTCCTGCATTGAGACCTCAGACGCTGTCCAAATTGACTCCAAAATCAGAGAAAGAAGCAAAGGCTAACAATGCAATTCACACTGCATTCCGGGGTCCGGAGTCGGCCGCAGTTTCCAGAGAGACATCATTGTAAAAATCGGCTGAATGCCAGGATAGGTTTTGCTCGTATTCCCGCTGAAATGTTTCGATAATTTGATTGATTGGAGCATCCGTGAATTCGCCGCGATATTGCAGATATTCCATGTGCCGGTTTCCGTTCTGGTCAAGTGGATGGTATATCGAATCGTTGCGACCGTCGAAATCAAGCGGCTGGATTCGAAACCGTTCGCAGAGTTCAATATTAAAGGCCGGTGTCGCCTTGACCCAGATATCGTCGAGATAAATGGCGGTATAGCCATGCCAATAAAAGATGTCCGTTTTCATTGTCTCGCGCATGCGAGCCGTGGAAAGATGATTTCGGACATCGGCAAATCCCAGTCTGGCGGGAATTCCCATGGCTCGGCAACTGGCTGCCAGGAGTATTGCCTTCGGGACACACCAGCCTCTGCCGATGCTTAACGTATGGCTTGCCTTTAGGCCATCTACGGTTAATTCGATCAAATAGGGGTCATACCGAATGCCGTCCCGGACCGCGTAATACAGCCTAATCGCCTTTTGCCTGGAATCACGGGCATCGCCAGCATTTTCCATGGCAAACGCCGATACTGCAGTGTGGCGGGAGTCGATGGTCGCTGAGGGGTGAACATATTCCATTATTGCTGAATTCATTTATCAAAACCCTTTCATAATACATCTCGTTATTTAGTGTAAGTCTTCACCCGGCAGTACCTGTCTATTTTTCCTCATCAGGTTTCAATTTGACCGATGAGTCTTAGAAGTCCATCCAGAATCGTCAGCGGGTGGGGCGGACAGCCGGGGATAAGCAGGTCAACCTGCAGCAAATCGCAGGCTCCGTTATGAACTTCTTCATGGTCTTTATAGGGTCCGCCGGAAATAGCGCAGGCCCCGACTGCAATCACTATTTTGGGTTCAGGGATAGCCGAGTAGGTTTTCAGCAGAGCAATTCGCATATTTTCCGTTACAGGGCCGGTGATCAGCAGCCCATCCGCATGACGAGGCGAGGCCACGAACTGAATGCCGAACCTGCCAAGGTCCCAACCCACGGTACCCAGAACATTCGTGTCGGCTTCGCATGCATTGCAACCCCCTGCACTAACCTGCCGCAGTTTCAGTGATCGACCGAACAGACGCTTTAATCTTTGATCCAGGGATATTGCAGGCTGATATTCTCGGATATCATCAATTTGCAAATCATCGCGTTTGCTCACAGCCATGCGATAATCTTTTGAAAAGTGAATATTCTGGTGCGGACAGACATGGGCGCATTCCGCACAGAAAAGACAGGCTCCCATATCCAGCCTGAGCCCTTCTGGTTTTGTTATGGCTTGGGTGGGACAGATTTCCACACACCGTGTGCAGTCCAAAAGGCAATCCTTGGAGTTGATGACCGGACGCCCCATAAACCGATCCGGAAGCTCGGGCGGAGGGCCGTCCGGGAACTTTATCGTCCGGTGTTTCTGCTGTATGCGCGCCAGAAGAGTGTCTAACATTTCTATAAAATCCTTGAAAAATAGCACTGAGTATTTACCATGAAAATACTTTTAAACCACGAAACACACGAAAGACACGAAAAAAATATTCATCGAGCTTTCGCGTCTTCGAGTGTGAAACGCATCTCACAAATCATGCCCGCAGTAGGATAGGTTAAAACTTTTATTGCATAGCGGAAAGTCGGATATCTGCTGATTCCGCAGCGCAAAGGCCAGGCCGAACCAGTTGTGAAACGACGGATCGACAATTTTATAGGTGGCGAAACGTCCTTGGCCATCGGTCAACGCTACATGGCAGATCTCGCCGCGCCAGCCTTCCACAAGAGAAATAGCCAAAGAGTCCGGAGGCAGGGTATGCAGTGTGCTTTGCAACTGACCCTCAGGCAGGCTTTGAAGCTGCTCGCGGATAAATGCGATGGATCGTTGAATTTCAAGCCACCTAACATGAGCTCTTCCCAGGACATCTCCCGTGTTCCAGGTGGAAACCGGAATCTGTGTAAACCGAAAAATTCCTTCAGGCATATCCTTTCGCACATCTCTTTCGATACCGCAGGCACGGACAGCGGGGCCGACCAGACCCATTAGCTCAGCCATTTCCCGGCTGATGGCGCCGGTTCCCTCAAATCGCGCCATTACGGAGGATGTCTTCCAGAGCAGGTTGATGGCTACAGTCAGATCTTTTTCAGCAATATCAAGACGGCTGAGCAGAGTTTTGGCCATTTCGGCATCAATGTCGAAACCGATGCCGCCGGGTTTGATGATACCGCGACCAAAGCGGTTGCCGCAGATCAGTCCCGTCATATTGAGAATATCTCCGCGAATGCGTCCGCAGTAAGAGAGCGTAGGAAGAAAGCCCACATCTCCTGCAAGGGCCCCCATATCCCCGGTGTGATTGGCGATTCGTTCCAGCTCCAGCGCAATGCCTCGAACAACCTGGGCTCTGGCGGAAATTTGAATCCCGGCAAGCGCCTCAATCGTCTGGCAGTAGGCAGTTGCATGGCCAATGCTGGTATCGCCCGACAACGTTTCCATATAATGAATCGTCCGTTTATCGGGCCCGCATAAGAGGCGCCGCTCAACACCGCGATGCTGGTAACCAAGCGAAATTTCAAGGTGAAGCACTTCTTCTCCATGACACTGAAACCTGAAATGTCCCGGCTCGATAATGCCGGCATGGACAGGTCCTACAGCAACCTCGTGGACTTCTTCACCTTTAACTTGAAAAAAGTCTGCCGCGCCGATTTCCGGTGTCTTTTCAGCAATGGACTGGTGACGGTTTTGCCTGTAAGGCGCATGGAATCGAATGGGTATCAGCCAGGGATGGCCTTTGGGCAGAAGGCCCCACTGCTCATAAATCTCACGTTCAAACCAGTGCGCCTGGGCGCAAAGCGGAGTCAGGGAAGGAAAACCGTCCTCCTCCGTATCAGCGCAAAGCGGCAGAATGCGAGATATGTTGTCCTGCGACAGCACAGCCCACAGACGCATGCAGCGATCATGTATGGGCTGAGCAAACAAGGCGGAAATCCTTCCCCCTTCTTCAACTGCATGAATCACGGCATCTTGAAACGCATCCATGCTGAGAACGGGCGCATTCCGGATGTCTTTTGCCTGTCCGCTGGAAAGCGAAAACCGTTCATGGGCTGAATCGGACATTGATGATCACTCCTCTATCATGAGCTGGCTGCATTAAACCGCCCCGATGGTTTTAGCCGCCTGTTCCAGAACCTCTTGAAGAAAGGGCGGAATGTAAATGCCCAGAACCAGAACTACGATCCCAAGCATCAGGGGGGGAATTACGGCAAGCGGAGACTCTCCTGAAAAAAATGAAGGCGGATGGTTGCGGTCGCCAGCAGGCAATCCTTCAGGGTTCCCCTGAGCCATGGGGAGTACGATAGCGGCCATTGCAACAAAAATAATGCATAGTATCAAGAGATAAGCGGCGGCTATAACAAATCGCCCCTGATCAAGGGCGGATTTCAGGATGACCAACTCGCTTAGAAACATTCCATAGGGAGGGGAGCCGGTAATGGCCAGAAAGCCCATGATCCAGAGTGCGCCGGAAATCGGAAGGACGCGCATGACACCACGAACTTCTCTGGTGGATTTGCTTCGATAGACTGTCAGGATATTTCCAGCGACCAGAAACAACATTCCCTTGGTCAGGGAATGATTGACTGCATGAAGCATGGCGCCGTATCCGGCATTAGCGCCAAGACCGACACCCAGTGACAGAATACCGACGTGCTCTACGCTTGAATACGCCAGCATTCGTTTAAAATCCACCTGGCGCAGCATAAAGGCTGCAGCGACAATCATTGAAAAAAGTCCGAATCCCACCAAAAGGTTTTGACCAAAAAGGCCCTGGCCTGCCGCAATGCAGACCTGCTGGGCCCGCAATATGGCCAGAAATGCACAGTTCAGCAAGGCTCCGGAAAGCAGCGCGGAAATGACCGATGGAGACTCGCTGTGTGCATCCGGCAGCCAGGTGTGCATTGGAGCCAGTCCCAACTTGGTGCCGTAACCCACCAGCAGAAAAAGAAATGCGGCCTTCAGCCAGGGGACATGCAGAAGCGAAGCCTTCCCGGTCAGGCTTGAAAGAAGCATCGGTACATGTTCACTTTCAGACAGCGTTGCGGCGACGGCCAGAAAAAAATTCCCGAGAAGCGCCAGCGCAATTCCAACCGAGCAGATCATGATGTATTTCCATGTCGCCTCAAGGGATCTGCGATGCCGGTGGAAATAGATCAGGGGCGCACTTGCCAGCGTTGTGGCTTCGACCGCCACCCAGATGAGCCCGAAGTGCTGACTCACGGCAACCAGCGTCATCATTGCCAAAAAAAGCAACAAACAGCAGACAAAAGCAGATTCTCTGGAATTTGTGAACAGAAAGCCGTCCTCAAAGTCATGGCGCTTTCCCCAGTTCTCCCTTTGCAGATATCCTATTGCATACAGGGATACAGTCACAAATAGCACGCTGGTAATGCTTAGAAAGAGCAGTCCAGGAGCATCAAGAAGCAGCCATCCATCCAGAACTGGCACCGGTGGGTAAATCCACACCAAGGCCGTCAGCACGGCATGACCAGTGGCGGCTGTTAGCAGCACAGCGCGTATTGTTGTTGAGGATTTCAGCCCGAATACCGCCAGAGCCGCTGCAACCGGGAGAAAAATCAATGCCAGAATCATGTCAGCCCTTTAATGTACTCAGCAGGTCCGTATCGATGTGGTCGAACTCCCTGTTGATGTGAAAAATTGCAATTCCCATCACAAAAACGGCCATGAAAACGTCCAGAAGGGTTCCAAGCTCCACAAGAAGAGGCTCCTTCAGGGCCAGCGCCAGCCCGAATGCATAAATGCCGTTTTCCATGACCAGGTACCCCAATACTTGCGACAAGGCTTTTCTCCGGCTTACAATCGCCAGCAGTCCGACCATTATGGTAAACAGGGAAAGCGGCACGACCAACTGGGATTTCAAGGGTATGGGCAGAGGAAGTTGACTGCCCATCCACATCGCCAGCGCCAGCAGGCCGACGCTGACCAGCATTGATGTGGAATATCCGATAAACGGCTCCATTTCTCTACGCACGCTGGAAGAGCGCATCGATCTTAGCAGCAACCACGGAAAAACAATGCCTTTGAATACTATGGTAATTGCCGAAAGCAGGATGGCGCGAATCGTCAGTTGACCGGCGCCCACCAGTCCCGGAAGAATACCGAGCAAAATTCCCTGGAGAGCCACGATGCGAATGCAGGCGCTCAATCGGCTGGAGCCGATCAGCTTCAGGTTGGTTAGAATCAGCAGAACAATCAGTGCATCAATCCACAGCTCCATAGTTAATCCATTATCCCCTTAGCACCAGAACAAGCGCCAGAATGGCTAAAACACCCGCGCCAGACAGCAGTTGAGGAATGCGCAGCAACCGCAGCCGCGCCATCGAAGATTCAATCACGCCAATAACAATGGCCAGAAGAAAGATTCCTCCGAGGGTTGCTGCGCCATCCAGCAGAAAATTTCCCGAGCGAACGGGAATCAGAACACCTGCCAGGAGCGCACTGAATATCCATAATTTTATTGCCGCGCCATATAGAATCATCGCAAGATCCGGCCCGCTGTGATCTAACACCATGACTTCGTGTATCATGGTTAGTTCCAGATGGGTAGTTGGGTCGTCAACCGGAATCCGTGAATTTTCAGTTAGAAGGACAATCAAAAGTGCGCTGGCTGCCAGAAGGAGGACTGTTCCGGAATGCATCCATGCGGAAAACGACAGACTGGTATAGATTCCGGAAAGCGAAAGATGGGGCAGGGTTTCCTGTATGCCGGCAGGCAAGGCAATTTCCCCGATTTCCCCCATTGCCAGAAGACTGAGCAGCAAGGCAGGTTCAGCCAAAACGGAAAACTGGACCTCCCGGCTGGCGCCCATGCCTTCAAATGCGGAACCGGTGTCAAGAGCCGCCAAAACTGTAAAAAACCTCATCACGCCAAGAAGATATATCAGGAAAATCAGATCCCCGGTAAAATTAAACATTGCTGCGCCGCCTCCGATGGGCAGCACCAGCAGCGCCGTTATTGCGGATGCCAACCCTGCAAGGGGACCTGCGCGGAATATCCAACTTGTGGTTTGGCTGTAAACCGGGGTTTTTTGAAACAATCGGGCCAGATCGTAATACGTCTGCAGCAGCGGCTGACCCTTCCGGCCTGCAAAAAACGCCTTGGTACGGTTGATGATTCCCGGAAGCAGCGGAGACAGGATCAATGCGGTTAGCGGATGCAGTATGGATATGGTTTGCATAGAAAATTTATCTCAGATTCCAGATCAAAAGGGCTAAAATCGTTACCGCCACATAGAGAATATAGATTTGAACGCGGCCCTGTTGCAACCGGTGCAGCGGCAGCAAAATCCGCTCTATGCCACGAAAAAGGGGCAGAAACAGGCCTCGAAGGAAGACATCATCGGTATGGGTGTGCAGGCTGGCCTTGGCCGGGAAAAGTCCTTCCGGCGTATGAATCTTTCGATGTGTCTGCAAAAAAAAGCCGAACATGGAGGTTATGGGTTGTGCGTAAGATGATGCAGTGTACTGCATGCGGGCCGTAGGCCCTACAAAACCGCAGTCCCATGTATTGCATTGCGCGGGTGTTCTGTCGGAAAGAAGGTGCCTGCGCAGATAGATCAGGAACCCCAATATCAGTATAAAAATACACGAAAGAGCTGTTACTCGCTGAAGCGGCACGGTAACAACTGCAAGGTGAGTGTCAATGTCGATTTTCAATAAACCGGTGACGTTTCCTATCACCGGCGCCATTGCTGAAATGACGGTTGGCGCAAAAAAACCAATGGCCAGGCAACCAAACGCCAGGAGCATCATCGGGATTCGCATGCCCCAGCCGATTTCATGTCCCAACAGGGCGGGTGTGTGCCGAGGCTCGCCAAGGAAAACAATGCCGAATGCCTTGGTAAAGCAGGCGGCGGCCAAGCCTCCGATTGCAGCCAGGCCAGTGATGATACCAATGCTGGAAAGCGAAACGCCCGAAAGCCCTGTACCCATAAACGCCCCGACATAAATGAGAAATTCACTAACAAACCCATTGAGCGGCGGCAGCCCGCAAATAGCGAAAGATCCGATCAGAAAAAGCGTTCCGGTCCAGGGCATCTGACGCATCAGTCCGCCCAACTGCTCCATGTTCCGCACACCGGTTGCATGCAGCACCGCACCTGCGCCAAGAAAGAGCAGTCCCTTGAAAAACGCGTGATTTAGAACATGCAGCAGACAGCCGCCAAATCCCAAAACCGCCAGAACTGGTTGATTCAAGGATAGTCCCAACACACCCAGTCCCAATCCCAAGGTGATAATGCCAATATTCTCCACACTGTGATAAGCCAGCAGCCGTTTAAGATCATGTTGAGCCAAAGCGAACAATACGCCCAGAATGCCTGAACCCAGTCCAATGGCGATCAGCAGCCATCCCCACCAGGGCTCCGGCTGACCAAGAAAAGTCAGGGTCCGCAGCAGGCCATATATTCCGGTCTTGATCATGACTCCGGACATAACGGCGGAAACATGGCTGGGGGCTGCCGGATGTGCTTCAGGGAGCCAGACGTGAAAAGGCACGAATCCGGCCTTGGTTCCAAAACCGATTACCGAAAGCAGAAACGCCAGACCGGCCATGGAAGTACCATTAAGGCCGGAAGAAATGAAATGGTCAAAATCCAGAGACGGACCCTTATGCGCCAGAAGGATAAAAAGAACGAAAAGAAAGGCGGTTCCGATGTGCGTTGCGACCAGGTATATCCATCCGGCCCTTCTGACGTTTTCGTCTTCATCCTCAAAGGTTACCAGAAAAAAAGACGCCAGGGACATGATTTCCCATGCCATGAGAAACAGCATGCCGTTATGTGAAATGACAACCAGGATCATGCTGGCGACCAAAATATTGAAAAATAACCATGAGGCGCCAAGATTTTTCCGTTTCCGGTATTCCCATAGATAGGTATTGCCATAAATGGCGGCAACTGCGGACAGGATCAAGATCGTAAAAAGAAAAAACGCGGAAAGGGCGTCTATTTGCAGGGAAAAAGATCCGAATGGAACCTGCCATGGCCGATGAATAGCCATTGTCTGCCCCGTCCAAAGCACGATTGCGGCGGGAACCAGGCCGACCAGGCATCCCAGAACTGTTCCCCCTGCGCCCACTATATTGGCGAAGCGAGGATTCCTGCCGGTGAAAAAGGAGCAAAGGCCGCTGAAAAACAAAATCATCATGGAGATCAGAATGAGCCGCATCGTCAGTCTTTCACTTTCCCTTCAATGCGTCTTGCTTCAGCAAATATTTCTGCACGGGGAGCCTGCTGCTTGATGATGGTTTTAAATTGGACATCGGACAAGGCGAATGAAAGCTTCGAGAGCAGGCTAAGGTGAGTGCGCACCGTCGGGCTGACAAGGGTAAACAGGATGCTTACCGGCTGCCCGTCCAGAGCGCCGAAGTCCACCGCCTGTTCCAGGTAACACAGGGAGATCATCGATCTGGGGATGTGCAATACAATCGGATTGCGGACATGAGGTATGGCGATGCCATCGCCAATGCCAGTTGATCCAAGTGATTCCCGTGTCAGCAATACCTGATAGAGAAATGACCTGTCTGCTTCCTTGGGAAGATTCAGCGCCTTGACGACCGAATCCAGCACAGAAGCCATGTCCGTTCCACTGACACCGTAATTCACTCCGCCTGCCTGCAGAGCCTCATCCAAACGGGGCATCAGCAATGGGTCTTCGTCGGGTGCATTGATGATTTCGGATGTGACATCCGTTCGCGTGGCGCTGGCCCATTCCAGCAGTTCCGAACGGCTGAACCGGTATTCTTCATCAACATGATAAACCGGAAGATTTTTGTGCTTGATCCAGCGAAAAACGGTTTTTTCGGAAATATTGAAAATTCCAGCTACGTCCCTGACATTCAGTTGCAATAGACACCTTCTTTTTCAAAGTCATTAAAAACAGGCATTATTTTCCCGATTGTCAGGTATGTCAAGATAAAAAAAATTCCCGTGTGGCCGCAGAACAGGTCAACCATTGTTGAATATGGATTCAACCAAGCAAGGCCATGCCGATCGGCGTCTTCAGCAGTGAGACATTGTTCTTCATTGCCAGCCCCTTTCAGCAGCAGCGGGCCAGGCCGCCTTGTGATGTTTCGCGATATTCAACCTTCATGTCCCGTCCGGTCAGGTTCATCGCCTCTACCGCATTATCCAGTCCAACAATATGCCAAACAGGCAGCCCCTCGCGTGCGATCAGCCAGGCTGTGTATGCCTTGACCGCCCCCATGGCGTTGCGCTCAATGCAGGGGATTTGTACATACCCTTTCACCGGGTCGCAGGTCATTCCCAGATGATGTTCCAGCGCGGTTTCGGCTGCGTTTTCGGCTACCCGCACCCCGTTGTCATTAGCAAAGGCCAGAAGCGCCGCCGCCATGCTGGATGCCACACCGATCTCCCCCTGGCATCCAACTTCCGCCCCTGAAATGCTTGCGTTCTGCTTGGCGATGAAACCTATTGCAACAGATGCCAGCAGTGCTCCGCGTACGGTCTCAATCGGCAGCTTGTAGTGATTCAGCAACAGGGAAACAATTGACGGAATAACTCCTGCCGATCCGCAAGTAGGGGCGGTAACCACAATATGTCCTGCTGCGTTTTCTTCGGCGGCGGCGAATGCATAGGCGCAGAGATATACCAACAATCGTTCTGCATTCTGTGGCAGCTCCTTGGCCCGCTGGTATAACAGAGCTGCTTTCCGGTGCAGGCCAATTGGGCCGGGCAGAAATCCCTCGGTATGTACTCCGCGCCGCACCGATTCTTTCATGACAGCGATAATCCGGTCAAGGCGGAGGTTGACCTCGGTCTCATTCAGCCCGGTAATGGCCTTTTCATTGGCCAGCATCAGCTCTTTTAGATTGAGCCGGTGCTTCTTCAGTTGTTTTAATAACTGTTCGGCATTTTCGTAGGGATAACGCGGCGCACCCCGTTTTGATTCCTGCCACCCTTTCCACTGCAGAAAGCCGCCACCAACCGAGTAGTATTCCTTTTCGAGGATGGTCCCTTCACTGCTGGACAGGCGGATAATCATGGTGTTGCTGAAAGGAAAGTCGAAGCGGCTGGCATCGAACTGCATGTCTGTCGCCCGGAACAGAAGCGACCATTCCCCTGCCTTAAGGGTGATTTCGGAATTACGCTCCAGGGAGAGGCCATCCAGGAAATCAGATGGACAGTCTTCAGGTGATTTCCCCAGAAGTCCGGCCAGTATGGCCAGGTCTGTGCCATGCCCCTTGCCGGTGGCTGCCAGGGAGCCATACAGAAACACCTTAAGGCTATTGGCATCCGCCAGCGTTTTTGCTGGAAGCCCCTGCATCAGTTGGAAAAAATCAAACCCTGCCTTCATTGGGCCGATGGTGTGGGAACTGGACGGCCCAGGACCGATCTTCAGTAGTTCAAATATTGAGGTGCTTATTATGGTCATGATTTCATCCCTTGTGCGGGTTTAAGTTCCGAACTGCTGAACCGATACTCTTCATCAACATGATAACCGACAAGACCGTGCATTTTTCCTCAATGTGAGTAGATTTGCTCGTTCATAATAATTCCATGGAAGAAATGATTTTCACTCCGCTGCTTTTCATAAGCCGAATCGCCTTTTCGATATTCCGCTCCGGAACATCAACGCCGCAACATGCGTCGATCACTACGCAAGTTTCGAAACCGAACGAGATTGCATCCATTGCGGAATAGAACACACAGTAATCCGTAGCAAGACCGCATAGAAAAATTCTTGTGATTTCAAGGCATCGCAGAAAGTCATCCATCCCTGTCAGCTTTTTTTTATCATTTTCCAGAAAAACGGAGTAGGAATCAAGGGCTGGGTTCATTCCCTTGTGCAGAATAAGCTTAATACGCTCCGTTTCAAGGTCCGGATGAAAAGCGGCGCCTATCGACCCCGATACACAATGGGACGGCCATAAGACCTGCGAAATACCATTAATATCAATGACATCATAAACATTTTTTCCTGGATGGTTTACGGCGAAGGAAACATGATTGGGAGGATGCCAATCCCGGGTGGCGATAACCGTGTCAAATATGGGCTGAATTTGATTGATGACCGGCATGACACTGTCTCCATCTTGAATGGCGAGGGCACCTCCGGGGCAGAAATCATTCTGCACATCCACAATCAGCAGAGCATTTTTCTTTTTTATCATTGGTGTTTTATCTTCAATTTGATATCTCAAAATATTCTCATCAACCGGCAACGCCCCTGTCGCCACTCTGTTCACATCAACAGGGATTACCTATACTATCAACAGTCATAATCTGCACTTTTGAACCCCCAACCCTCCCCAGTTGAGGGAGGGATTCTCTGGAAAGTGCAGGTTATGCCCGTTCTCAGTATAACAGATTTATCATGCCTAACCCCAACGTCAGTTACCATCCACAATATTTTATAATCAGACAAACAGTTGGTTATATCCCTCCGTAAGGTCCGATGGTGAATACGGCAGGGATATTGATCGTTCCATCTGTACTTTTCGTGAGATTGGTGATAACCACAATTGATGAACCAATGGAAAATTCATATGTAACAGGAACACCAGGGAAACGATTCTTAAGGTCATTTCCCTCAATGGTGGTTGTGCCATTATTAACGAGTTTTATCGCTATAGCGCTTCCAGATTCGGGGATCAAATTTCCGGCCCCATCCCTGGCGCTAATGGTGATACTGGCGCCACCTGCCGGAATGCTGCCGGACATGTCCGAAATTTGAATGGTATTCAGATCACTGATATAGTTGGTCGAATAGTTGGTTATCCCACTGGTGTAAACCGTAGGAATATTGATGCTGCCATCCGAGCTGCTCTTGACATTGGTAATCACGACCTTTGATGAATTGACGGTAAACTCATAGGTCATGGGTGACCCGGAAGAGAACCGGCTGGCCAGCTCTGCACCTGTGATCTTTACCGTTTCATAATTGGAAATTGCATAAGAACTGAGAGAGTCAGACTTGGGAATTTCTGTTCCTGAGACATCCCATGCCCTGACGTTGATAGCCGCTCCGTCTATACCCAATGCACCTGAAAAATCCGAAATATAGATGGTATTTCGGGAACCGATGGAGTTTGCTACAAAATTGCTAACCCCAACCGTATAAACTGTTGGAATGTTGAGCGTTCCATCACTGCTGTTTTTCACATTCGAAATAACCAGTTTCGACGAATTGATGATAAACTCATAAGTCATTGGAGCGCCAGTTGGAAAACGGGCTGAAAGGGATGACCCGTCAATTATGGTTGTACCATGACTGTACAGTTTCAAAGGCGCCGCAGACACGGATTCCGGAATGGCCTTACCGGATGCATCCCAAGCCGTAACGGTGATCGCTATGCCACCGACAGGAATGGTACCTGACATATCCGTCACTTTAATGGTATTTCTGGCGCCGATGGAGTTCGAGACGAAGTTACTTAGCCCGTTTGAATAAATGATGGGGACCTTAACTGCGCCATCGATGCTGTTATTGACATTGGTGATAAACATTTTGGATGATTCAACTGAAAAGGTATAAGCAGCAGGCGCGCCATCAGGGAATCTGTTCTTGAGGTCTTCACCCAGAATGCTGGTGGTTCCATGATTGATAATGGATAACGGCAAAGCATATCCGGCCGCTGTGAGCTGCTTTCCGTCTTTATTCCACGCACTGACAGCTACAGCGCCGCCACTATCAGGAAGCAAACCCGACATATCCGTAATCTTGACCACATCCACCGCATCAATCGAATTGGAGCCAATTATGGGATTTGTTGGAGATGCCCCGCCTAAATAGGCCTTCAGACACACGTTGGCCGTCTTGTCCTTCGTGGTCGCATCCGTCCATGTGGCGCCATCCGCGCTCAGGAAGCTCTGGCCCGGAGCAGCCGTGGCCCGGCTTGTGTACCCTTCCTTCGCGTATTCCACGGGAATCGGATTGGTAACGGAGGAGGCGGCCAGCCGTAGAACTACGGAGAAACGTTCTGCCGCAGAGATGTTGACCGGTGAGGTCAGCAGAATCGTGTGGAAGCCCGCATTAGTCAGGATGCCGCTCTGGGAGGTGCGCAGAGCGCCACTGCGCGGATCGTTGGTCGAGCAGCCGACGTAAATGTCAATGTCGTAGCTCATGTTCAGGTCAACAGCATAGAAGCCCACCGCCTTGAGGGAAGCCGAGGTTGTGGGGTTGAACATGTTGGCGGCATAGGCAACCCTGGTGTCGTAGCCCCAGCGGCCGACAAGGCCATAGGGGTCGTACTGGTAAACATCGCCATAGTTCGTCACCGCATCGACGTCATAGAAGGCCAATATCTCGTCATAGCCAATGACCGTATCGTAGTAGGAAATGTAATAGAAGCCGCCCATGCTGCCGAACTCTGTGCCGGAGCTGTCCTTCATCAGGAAGGCGCCGTTGCCGGGAGGGGTCTGGACGAAGTTGGCGGCGGAGAAATTGTCGTCCCACCCGATCACATTCAGGGAGTGCCCTGCCTTGTCGGTTCCGTTATAGTACATGGCTGATTTTTTGGGGTCCCAATGCTCCGGGTCGTCTGCATACATAGCATCGATATCCAGAGCGCCATACTGCGTGATGGCGTTTTTGATGTGATTGTTGTCGGTCGCGCTGGTTCGGGGTCGAAGAATGACGACGTTC
>Ga0194044_10000792_pt1 | contig 15886 bp, 14 predicted proteins | sample JunL4417m_MetaG_FD_155460 | JGI IMG/M metagenome (GOLD analysis project Ga0194044, IMG submission 155460) | Anoxic zone freshwater microbial communities from boreal shield lake in IISD Experimental Lakes Area, Ontario, Canada - Jun2016-L442-17m | ecosystem: Environmental > Aquatic > Freshwater...
GTCCAAGGCATAGCAGAGTTAATTACTATTCCTGGTGAAATTAATGTCGACTTTGCCGATGTAAAAGCAGTAATGCAGAATGCCGGCTCCGCTTTGATGGGTATTGGTACCGCTTCGGGTGAGAATAAAGCAATTGAGGCGGCCAAAACCGCGATTAATTCACCCTTACTCGAAACCTCGATTGACGGCGCCCGTGGTATTTTGTTTACCATTATGGGTGGTGCCAACTTAAGTATGATGGAGGTAAATGAAGCGGCTAAGATTATTACGGCCTCGGCTGACGAAGACGCCAAGATTATTTTTGGTACGATTATTAATGAAAAAATGAAGGACGAGATTAAAATAACGGTTGTGGCAACTGGTTTTGATCGCAAGCATGCTCCAGTGCGAGCACCTGAAACTGAGCGGTATGTTCCAAGTGCTTTTGTGACCGAACGCAATAATCAACCCGAGGAAACTGCGACCACTCCTGCTGATAATTTTTTTACTTCCAAGAAACCTCGCGACACCGCCTTAAAAGTTGCCCAACGTGAGCCTGCTAAAAAAGTGCAGATTACCACCGAGCCTGATGATGACGAGATGGGTATTCCTGCCTTTTTGCGGAAAAAAATGATGTAATTTTATCAATTTTTTAAAAATTAATGCAAAACAACATGCAGAAAAAAACTCTTATTTTTTCGCTGTCCGTATTGTCACTTTTGGTGGCAGGGTCAGTGTTGGCTACTGTGACTGTACCATTTCTTACAAAGCAGCAGGCGTATAATAAAATGCGCCAGGTATTAGGTACTAGCGCATCTCAATTAGATGCTAATCGTAAAACTGGCTCTTCTGGTTTGTATGGTTTGCTCGATGATGGTTATATTAGCACCACCACCGTAGCAGAGTCGGATGTTGTTTCTACCACTGCCTCGGGCTTAGTCAAGATTACTGCGCTAAAAACAATACTTAAAAATACAGGACTTGCTGTTCCTGCTACAGTAAGTCAGAGAGAAAAAGATGGTATAGTCCAAGCCTTTAATAATTGGTATCAAACTTATTGTGAAGCGGTTGGCAAAACTGAATATACTAAAAGTGGTGGTGCCAGGGCTCTGTATAAAGCTCAAGCATCGACTACTGAAAGAACAAACAAAACCAAATTGGCAAATTGTGTAACTCAAAAAAATAATTGCACTAAGTCAACTGGTTTTACTGGGGAATTATATGCAACTTTTTGCAGAATGAATTATGATAACTGTGTAGAAGAGGCAAAGCAAGCGAGAACATCTGGCTTAAGAGATAATTATAGAGATCTTGTAATTACTCCTGTAGTTACGAATAAAATTGGCTCTTGCACTTCAAGTCCAGAAACAAAGTGGTAAAAACATTTTAGTTTACAAAATAAATCAGAGCCGATAATCGGCTCTGATTTTTTATCCACAGCTAATCATCCAAATTAACCCTTTTTTTGGATTTAAGTCAGCTACCTCGGTCTTTGTTCTAATTTTAGATAAAGTTAGAATGCTTGACTTCGCTACATGTAGTGGTATAATGAAATTACAGAATACAAGATATAGTTTTATCGGGGAGGACCGCTTGAAACACCCAAATCAACCGCTTTTGAAGAGATTCAAAAAGTAATTTTATTTTGTGGTGTTTTTTTGTTGCCAAAAAACGATTATCGCTTCGCGGATCGGCCTAGTCAGCCATCTTGAGGCAATCAGGCAACCCTCAATTTTCAACTTATGAAATGTCCTGTCTGCTACAATCCCGATACCAAGGTCATTGATTCCAGAGTGGCGAGTGATGGCTTCTCCATCCGCCGCCGCCGCGAATGCCTTAAATGCGGTTTCCGTTTTTCAACCTATGAAGAGCTGGAAATATTGGAATTGATCGTGGTTAAACGAGATGGCCGACGTGAGGCCTACAGCCGGGAAAAGATGGTGCGTGGTCTTAAGCGGGCCCTAGAAAAACGACCCATCACCGATGAAAACTTTAAAAAACTAGTCCACCTGATTGAACGAGATTTGCAGATACTGAAAAAAGATGAAGTAACGAGTGACCAGGTTGGTGTGGCGGTTATGAAGCAATTGAAGAAAATCGACAAAATCGCCTACATCCGGTTCGCTAGCGTCTATCAATCCTTCCGTGACTTAGCGGAATTCAAACGAGAATTAAACAAGCTCACTGCCGGCAAAGATAAACCCTAGGCAGCAAACATTAAACAAACAGGTAATTTTGGAACCCCATGCCAAACCAAGAATCAATTCAGCAACTCCGAAAGCGCTCTGGCGATATTGTGGAGTTTGATCAGAAAAAGATAGCCATCGCCATTCTCAAGGCCATGTCGGCTGTAGATGAGGCTGATGAGGCCAAAGCAGAAAAATTGTCCGAAGAAGTGGTTAAGGTGTTAAATAAAAACCATCACCATCGTTCTATTCCAGCCGTCGAGGAACTTCAAGATATTGTCGAGGAGGTGTTAATTTCCAACCGGTTAATCAAGACCGCCAAGGCGTATATTATTTATCGCGATCAGCATCGTCAATTACGCGAACTGAATGCCCGTATCGACGAGGAAAAATTGATGCAGGATTATCTCGGCCAAGCTGATTGGCGGCTTAAGGAAAACTCGAATATGAGTTTCTCCGTCCAAGGCCTTAATAACTACATTGCTTCTTCTGTTTCCGCCCGCTACTGGTTGAACAAGCTGTATCCCGATGAAATTCGCAATGCTCATGTCAACGCTGATTTTCACATTCATGACCTTGGCATGCTTGCTCCGTATTGTTGCGGTTGGGATTTGAAAGACGTACTCCTAAAAGGCTTTGCCGGTGTAAGTGAAAAAGTACAAAGCAAACCACCGAAGCATTTCCGCAGTACTCTTGGTCAGATTGTGAACTTTTTGTACACCATGCAGGGTGAGGCGGCTGGGGCTCAGGCCTTTGCCAGCTTTGACACCTATCTCGCCCCCTTTATCCGCTACGATGGCCTTAACTACAGGGAGGTCAAGCAGTGCATGCAGGAGTTCATGTTTAACGTTAATGTGCCAACTCGGGTCGGTTTCCAAACCCCATTTATCAATGTGACGCTTGATGTCGTGCCTTCACCGAAAATGGGCGAGGAATATGCAATTATCGGTGGTGAATACAAGCCAGAACAACTTAAGGATTTTCAGTTGGAAATGGACATGTTCAACCGCGCCTTTGCCGAGGTGATGATTGAGGGTGATGCCACGGGTCGTGTCTTTGCCTTCCCAATCCCAACCTATAATGTGGATAAGAATTTTAACTGGGAGAGTGAAGTGTTAAAACCAGTCTGGGAAATGACCGCCAAGTATGGCATCCCTTATTTTTCCAACTTCATCAATTCTGACATGGATCGCGATGACGCCCGCAGTATGTGCTGTCGCTTACGCCTTGATAATCGAGAATTACGGAAACGTGGTGGCGGGCTATTTGGCGCCAATCCATTAACGGGCAGTTTGGGTGTGGTGACCATCAACTTAGCTCGCATTGGCTATCTTGCCAAAGACAAAGAAGATTTTAAAGCGAGAATTTTACATTTAATGGATTTGGCCAAGGAAAGTTTGGAAATAAAGCGTAAAGTTGTCGAGCGGTTTTCCGAAGATGGCTTATATCCCTATTCCCGTTTCTATCTCCATGATATTTACCAACGGTTTGGTAACTACTGGCAGAATCATTTCAGCACTATCGGTATTAATGGTATGAACGAGGCTTTGCTCAACCTGACTGGCGATAACATGGCCACCGAAGCCGGACGCACTTTTGCGGTTGAGATATTAGACCTGATGCGCAACCGGTTAATGGACTATCAGAACGAAACCAATAATTTATACAATCTCGAGGCCTCTCCGGCCGAAGGTGCTGGGTACCGCTTTGCCAAGAAAGATAAAGAGCTTTACCCAGAGATTATTGTAGCTAACGAGCAGGCAGTTAAGGAAAAGGGTGCAGATCCCTATTACACCAACTCGACGCATTTACCCGTTGGCTTTACCGATGATATTTTTACCGCCTTGGATTTACAGGATGAACTGCAAACCAAATATACTGGCGGCACGGTACTTCACGGCTTTCTAGGTGAACGGATTAACGATGCTGAGGCAGCTAAAAAATTAGTCAGAAAGATTGCGGAAACCTACAAATTGCCATATTACACCATCACCCCGACATTCAGCATCTGTCCAACCCATGGCTATTTGACCGGCGAACACAAATTTTGTCCGAAATGCGATGAAGAAATCGGGTATGTGGAAACAGTCCGTTCCAATACCGGTAATAGCTTCGATGCTTAGGATGTGCTATACTATAAATAACTACTAATTATTCCTGTCCGGCCTAACCCCATGCAAACGGTGGGCAGATAGGATACAAACAATATGACCCCGATCCAACGAGAACGACAAGAATGCACTGTGTACAGCCGCGTAGTTGGCTGGATTACCCCAGTCCGCAATTGGAACAAAGGTAAGCAGAGCGAGTTCACCGACCGTAAGACCTACGATCAACAGTTGTGCAATAAATAATTAGGGAGCAGGCGCTAGGCAGGGCGCACAAAATTTGCGTAAAGAAATGGCTATGGAAATTGGTGGTTTAGAAAAATTGACTTTAATAGATTATCCAGGAGAAATCGCCGCCATTATCTTTACCCAAGGTTGTAATTTTCGCTGCCACTTTTGCTATAACCCCATGCTTGTTTGGCCTAAGGAGGTCGGCGAGTTGATATATCATCGAGATCATTCCGCAATCATAGAGAATGATCTCTTTGATTTTTTGCGGGAACGGCGCAATCGTTTAGACGGCGTGGTGGTTACCGGTGGTGAGCCCACTCTTCATCCTGATTTGCCCGAATTCCTGCAAAAAATCAAGGACATTGGGTATAAAATTAAGCTGGACACCAACGGCACTAATCCGGACATGTTAGTTAAGGTGCTGGAGGCTAAATTGGTGGACTATCTGGCCATGGATATTAAGGCGCCTCTCGATAAATATGCCAAAGTGGTTGGCGTACCGGTGAATTTGGCAGACATTCAAAAAAGCATTACAATAATAAAAGAGGGTGGCTTGCCGTATGAATTTCGAACTACCATTGTACCTGGCTGGCATGAACCGTCGGATATTATTGGCATGGGTGAGATGATAACCGGGGCTGAAAAATGGTATTTGCAGTTTTTTAAAAGTGATACTGATTTAGTGGATCAGGAGTTGAAGCAAAAGCCGGCTTTTACTCACAAAGAAATGGAAGCAATGGCCGAGCAGGGCAAGCAATATGCTATAATTTGTCAAATAAGAGGTAATCAATAAATATGATCGAAGAATCAAACGTTCCCTTAAACATTCAAAAACCAGGTGAGCCCGCAGTTTTACCAGGGGACATTGTTCAAACCCCAGAACGAGTTCAGGCACAAATTAAGGTTTTATTGGAACAAAATTTAGAGTTGACCAAAGAGATTCACGAGATGACCCATAAGATTAAGCGGTACATCACTTTTCAAAAAGTGCTTAGTTTTATCTATTTATTATTAATATTTGTGCCTTTAATTGTCGGCGCGATTTATTTACCACCGTTATTGCAAGGCATTTTAGGCCAATATAGCCAGTTAATGGGTGGGACGGGGAGCTCGGCTACTGATTTGACTGGAATATTAGAACAATTAAAGCAGGGCGGGACAGTTGTGCCAAAATAAAGATATCAAAGACAGCTTAAATGGCTGTCTTTTTTTATTGCCAAATTTTTAGTGAAGGGGGTATAATAAAATTTCAGAAAATTATGTCAATATTTATCCGGCAAGTTTTATCTAAAATAAAAGAAATACCTAGAGGTAGAGTAACCACTTACGCTTTGTTGGCGCAGGCCTTGGGCCGGCCTGGTGCGGCCAGGGCAGTGGGCAACGCCTTAAATAAAAATAGTGAAATTCCGCATATCCCGTGCCATCGGGTGGTCAAAAGTGATGGTAGTTTGGGTGGCTATGCTTTAGGCATTAATCAAAAGGTAAAATATTTGGCCAGCGAGGGTGTAAAAGTTGAAAATGGCAAAATCAAGGATTTTGCAAATAAGTTATTTCATTTTAAAGAAAAAGAGCACAATCAAGCTGGAGAAAATGGCATAAAAACAAGTCAAAAAATTCACTGATATGTGGATTTTTTAATTGGTGATATTTATCGGTTTGGTAGTTTGGGTTACGGCAGTTAGGCCAGTAGTTAAATCACGGAGCTCTAATTCGAGTTGGTATTTTTTGTAGGGTTCAAAAAAACCGGTTTTTTTATCAAAAGAAATTTGTGTATTGTTAAGGCTTCCAGAAACTAAACCAAGAATAATGCTTTGTTTTTGAGCCGCTTCAGGCGATTTTATTAGTCTGATGGTTACCGTAGAACTGGCAGAAGTATTGGCAGTTTGCCAGCTGATAGTAAATGGCGTATTTAATGAAACCTTTGTATTTTGCCAGTTGGATAATGTAATAGATGGTTTAACAAAAGGTGTACAAACGCCATATCCCTGTCCGCCTGTGTCGCATCCGGGATAGGTATTGTAGGTTTTAGAATCATAGTCTTTACCCCGGGTTTCTGTTTGCTTGACGCATTGATAATTGTTGCCAAAGGTTTTAGCGCAGTCAATTAAATTAGGGCTAATTTTTTGAGCAAGCACCTGATCCCAAATAACCATGGCTGGTCGATTGTTTTTTGGCGATTCCATCGGTTCGGTGTCATCGGACAGGAGGCCAGTATCTTTCCAGGTTTTACCGATTGCAGGGAAGTTTTGCTTGCGTAATTTTTCCCAGGTTCGATCATAATCGCGAATGGTGTACCAGGTAATAAATTTGGCGTTGAGTTTGTTGGCCTCGGTGAGGACAAATTTTAAATATGCAGCCTGGCTTGCTGGCTGACCAGTAAAGTTAACCACAAAGCCAAGCTTTTCGTCGTTAATATTAACATTTTCGGCAGGGTAAGCAGTCTCGGCAATGGCAAAAGGCTTGGCTGGGTCAAACGCTATCATTTTACTGAGCCAATTAGTTGGGATGCTTTCAAAACTAGGTAGAAAAGTAAACGGGTAGGTGCTAACGGCCATGTAGTCAGAATACGGCATGAGTGAAGTAATACCTGCTGTTTGACGTCTGAACACTTCTGTATTTTTTTCATTTTCATTCGGAATGACGAACGTCAAGAATATGGGCAGATTAGGGTATTCTCGTTTTAAAACAGTATATACTGATTGACAAAATGACTCGTAAGCAATAAATTCCTCAGGATTTGAAACGGAAAATAAATTTACCTCAACGCCATAGGCTAAATAATCAGGATGAAAGCGGCTAATCATATAACGAGCATAATTCAAATAGGCCGCCTTGACGGTTGGATCGGCAAAGGATTTGTTTTGCCAAAGTGTGCAGCGTTCACTTTCTTCATTCCAGCAACCAGCTAAATGGTTTCTAGTAAAACTAAGTGGAGTTAACTCGAGAAACACTTTTTGGTTTGGCCGTAATTGGCTAACTCTAAAATTTATATCGTTTAGTATCTCTTTGTCATATGGTATATTGTCTGAGGCTTCAGACCAGGGGATACCTTCTTCAAAATGCATGGTGATTAGGTCGGCGTGCTGGGCGATGGTTTCGTAGGTATCTAAAATCCCATCAGTAGTTAAATCGTAGGGCATGGGTTGAAATCCCATATAAAACGATCGACTAGACAAGAGAGGTGACTCGGTTGATTTTAAACTTAACCTTTGTTCGGTTATGGCATTTACTTTGTTATAATACGCCGTTTCTTTGGCAAGTGAAAAAATAATAAGTAGTGAGCCAAGACCGACTAAAAAAATTGAGAGTGTAGCCACCCAGATTGGAATTTTTTTAGTGCGAACGTAATGAAAACAGCGCCATTGCCAAAAACGATTTTTTGATTTTTGTGATATCATTGCTTTGTTAGAAATTTTAGTTAGTGATTTTATGTTTGACCTATTACACAATAGTATACCATTTTTTGCTTGTTATTTACCAATCTTTTCGATATAGTATAGACATAAACAGAATTATTGTATGGAAAATTTATTAAAACAATTAGAGATATTGCGTGAGCGACTTTTGGAGTTATGGCGGCTTTTAGATATTGACCGTCAAATAACTCGGGCAGTTGAATTGCGTCATCAACTGGCAGAGCCCGATGTTTGGCAAGATCGTGATAAAGCAGTACGACTTGGCCAGGAAGCAGACGGTCTTGAACGGGAAACCACCAAGTGGGTTGACTTAAAACAGCGTATTACAGATCTAGAAGCGTTGGTGGCGGTGGCTGAGCGGGAAGATGACCATAGCATGGACGAGGAAAATGAAGCTCAGTTTCAGGGATTAAAAACGGAATTGGCAGCGTTTGAGTTTTTAGTCTTATTTAGCGGACCATACGATCGCAATAATGTTATTATCTCGGTGCATGCCGGAACTGGCGGGGTTGATGCTCAGGATTGGGCCGAGATGCTTGAACGGATGTATTTGCGTTTTGCTGAAAAAATGGGCTGGCAGGCAGAGATTGTTGATTTTTCTCCAGGCAATGAGGCAGGCATTAAGAGCGTGACGATAAACCTAACTGGCGCCTGGGCGTATGGCTATTTGCGAGGCGACTCGGGGGTGCATCGTTTGGTGCGCATCTCGCCTTTTGATTCCGAGGGATTGCGTCACACCTCTTTTGCCTTGGTTGAGGTGTTGCCGGAAATTGCTTTAGATGAAGTGGTTGATATTAAAGACGAAGACTTAGAAGTTGATACCTATCGTGCCTCTGGCCCGGGTGGCCAGAATGTGAACAAGACTGAGAGCGCTATTCGCATTAAACACAAACCAAGTGGGATTGTAGTTACGTGTCAGACTCAGCGGTCACAGCACCAAAATCGCGAAACGGCCATGAAAATTTTAGCTGCCAAGTTGCTTGCCTTAAAATTAGAAGCGCAAGAAAAAGAACAGACTAAGTTGAAGGGCGAAACCCAGAAGGCGGAATGGGGCAAGCAGATTCGTTCCTATGTTTTACAACCGTATCAGATGGTTAAGGATCATCGGACTGGGCATCAAGTTACCGATATTCGGGCCGTGCTAGATGGTGGCATATCCGGTTTTGCCGAAGCGTATTTACGCGCCAATCGACCGAGCTAATATGTTGTTGCGACGACCACGGGTACCAAGTCAATGGGTGCGCTGGTTTTGTGTGATATGGATTGGTGCGCTGGCGTTTTTAAATTGGGTGCCATTGTATTCAAGTAAACCAGTGCGATATTGGTTTATGATTGCTCTCCTACTGGTTGTCGTCGCTGTAGTGTTGGATTGGTTTAAAATGGAATTTATGATAATTGCGGTGCTGATGACAGCAGCGCTTTTTTGTTTGGCTGCCTGGCGGCTAGACTTAACCCAGCAGAATAATCAGTGGTGGCAAAAACTAGATGGTAAAAAAATAACCTTCGAGGGCCAAATTGCAAGCGAGCCAATGATTAACATTAATGATCAGCGAATAATTATTGCGCCACAAAAAATTATATCCCCAGAAAATATTACTATTGGAAGCGAAAAAATATTAGTGGTTGCGCCATTAGAGCCTCGATATTTTACCGGCGAATTAATCAAAATGTTTTGTGCCTTACGTTTACCAGCAAAAGTAGTAAACAAAAACTATGCACGGTATTTAGCCAAAGACGAAATTTATGCGATCTGTTATCAACCGACCATTAATCGATTATCCTTTAAACAGGATACCGTTGAATGGCTAACGGTTTTAAAGCAAAAAGGTCGGCAAGCGATTGTGCGTAGTCTGCCAGAACCACAAGCTGGTTTGTTGTTGGGCATCACGTTGGGCGATCAAAAAGCATTAACACCTGAGTTAAAAACAGCGTTAAGCAGGGCCGGGTTAACCCATATCGTGGCAATTTCCGGTATGAATTTTACTTTACTAGCAGCGGCAGTATTGTGGGCATTGCTTGGTTTAGGATTGTGGCGACGACAAACTTACCTCATAACCATAGCACTGTTATGGCTGTATCTCGTCTTTATTGGTTGGCCAGCTTCAGCGTGGCGAGCAGCCGTGATGAGCAGTCTGGTGTTGATTGGGTTGTGGTTTGGCCGTCCAGCGCGCATTAGTCAAGCGATTATTATTGCAGCCGCCATTATGCTTGCCTGTAATCCGAAGTTAATTCGTGCTGACATGGGTTTTGTTTTGTCGTTTTTAGCACTCATAAGTATTATTGTAATTTACCCTAGAATTAAACCGTGGTTTACCTGGTCACGGGTACGTTGGCTGGGTGAAGGTGTGGCCGTTACTCTGGCCGCACAAGTCTTAACTTGGCCCGTGATGGCTTTGGCTTTTGGCCAGATTTCCGTGGTAGCGCCATTAGCCAATGCGATGGTGTTGTGGGCGGTGCCAGCGATTACGATTGGTGGCTTGATTGGTGTGGTATTAGGTTGGTTTTGGTTGCCGCTTGCTCAACTGGTATTTTTGCCAGTCGGTTGGCTATCACAATATTTAATTACTGTGGGTTTGTGGTTTGGTCGGCAACCATGGTCAGCCGTTGATTCGAGTAATTGGTCGATAGTTATATACGGCGTATACTATATTGGAATAGCATCTTGGGTGTGGCAGAGTAAAACAGATAATATATTAAGGATATTTGATGATGAAGTGGAAAAAATATGAAAAATATTTTTAGCAGTTTTAACCTTATAGCATGGCGGGCAAGTGTTATTACCCTCTGGCAGGCTAAGCGGTGGCGCTTTGGGTTTTTTGGCTTTATTTTTACATTGGTATTATTTTGCGTTAGTGTTTTTACGTTTTGTTTACGTGTTGCACCAATTGCAAAATTGGAAATTGATTTTTTATCGGTCGGACAGGGTGATGGCACCGTGATTAAAACAGTAAACCATCAAGTGATTTTAATCGATGGCGGGCCAAATGGTTCAGTGATCGAGCAGTTGAACCAGGTTTTACCCTATGGCCGCCGCCGCTTGGATTTAGTGGTGCTCACCCACCCACATGCGGATCATCTATTCGGTTTAGTTGAAGTGGCTCGACGGTATCAAATCGAGCGGGTAATTTATAGTGGATTGCTTGATGCCGATGGCGTAACCAAGAGCTGGCTCGAGTCAATTAAATCGAGTGGCGGGGAAGTGCGGCGCGTGGATAAAAAAATTGCCATTAATTTGGGTCAAGATACGGTGTTAGATGTTTATAATCCGTTGGCGTATGCGTCTTCGACTAAAGACTTAAATGACAAGTCGCTCGTATCTGTTTTACGCTTCAAGCATGCTCAAGCGATCTTGTGGGGTGATGCTGGCAGTGGGGTAGAGCAGGCAATTTTGCCTTATATAAATTTAGATGAATCAATTATCATTAAAGTGAGTCATCATGGCTCGGAAAGTGGTACTAATCTCTCGGTTTTACAAAAAATTAAACCAGTTTTTGCGGTAATTGAAGTTGGTGTTAAAAACCGATATGGCCACCCCAGTTTGCGCACTATAAAAAAACTTGAGCGGGTTAGCTCAACTGTTTTACGTACTGATCTGCTTGGTAGCATTACATTAATAAGTGACGGTAATATATGGCAAAAAGAATAAAAATTATTTTAACATAACCATAACTTATGTTATAATTACTTTGTGTTTTTAAAAATTTGTATGAAAATTGATTTAAGCCAACATTGCAAAATTTCATTGTTTAGTACATTTTTTGTTTTTGTTTTTCTACTCCTCGCTCACCGCGGCGAAGCCGCGGTGTTCTCCCATAACCTCAGTCAAGGCAGTCGTGACACCGAGGTTAAAGCCCTACAACAGTATTTAAATACCCATGGCTATCCGGTAGCACGTACTGGTGCTGGCTCTCAGGGCAAGGAAACCATGGTATTCGGTCCGGCCACCAAACAAGCCCTCATTCATTTTCAGAAGGATAATCACATTACCCCAGCCAATGGCTATTTTGGCCCTGCTACCCGCAAGGTTATGGCTACGGTGCGGAGTGCCGCAGGCACTACGCCAATCCCCAAGACTCCCCCAGCTACTCCATTATCTACACCCAAACCAGCAAACCCCCCAGTCATTCCAGAAGCACCTCTCCCCAGTACACCAGAGATCACCCTGGCAACCTACACCATCGGGGGTACCATCATGGGGCTCACTGGTCAGGTAACGCTCACAAACAATGCCACTGACCAACTCAGCCTCACCCCTGCTAGCGCCAGTCTGTTTACCTTTCCCACCGCACTGCCTACCGGGGCACGCTATAATGTGACCGCTACCCCCAGGGGTATTAACGAGCATTGTTTTCTCATTAATAACTCCGGCATGGTAGCGAGTACCAACATCACCACCATTCAGATTGCCTGTGGTACCACACTCACCGACACTACTCCAGCCAATCCCTTTACCAATCCCATCATCCCCAGTAGTGCTCCCACTACCCATGAGCTCAGCTACACGACGGATGGTCATGGTACGATCACTGGCTCCTCTACGCAGAGTATTACCTTCTCTGCGAACGGAACTGAGATAACCGCTACCCCAAATACCGGCTATCACTTTACCACCTGGAATGATGGGCTCACCAACCCCAGGAGAACCGATACTAATATCAGGAGTGCCCAGACTTATACGGCTAACTTTGCTATCAATATCTACACCTTAACCTACACGGCCGGTGCGAACGGCACCCTCAGTGGTACTACCACTCAGACGGTGACGCATGGCAGTGCTGGTACCGAGGTATTAGCCATCCCAGATGCTAATTATCATTTTGTGAGTTGGAGTGATGGGGTATTAACTGCTTCCAGGACGGATAGTAGTGTTACTTCGTCGTTAGCAGTTACGGCCAGTTTTGCTGATTGTGGGGAAATAGTAACTGATGCACGAGATGGTAATACGTATCCAACCGTTAAAATTGGTAGCCAGTGCTGGATGGCCAAAAATGCGGCCTATCTACCCAGTGTAGTACCTGCTGCTACCGGTGGTGCCTCACCGTACTATTATGTTTATGGCTATCAGGGTTCTAGTACGGTTGTGGCTAAAGCTCAAGTCAACTATACAAAATACGGTGTGCATTATAATTATCCAGCTGCACTTACCGCCTGTCCTGCTGGTTGGCACCTGGCTACTGATGCTGAATATACGGTTCTTACCACCTATTTAGATCCTTCGGTGGCTGGCACTAAAGTTAAATCCACCTCTACTTGGGTAGGTGGCACTAATACTTCTGGTTTTTCTGGTGAACCTGCTGGCTCTCGTGAACCTGCCGGCTGGTTTGGTTTTAGCGGTACAGACGGCTTTTTCTGGACGGCTACTCCAAGTGGCGGGAATGCCTGGATTCGTAATTTGTATTCAGGTTCAGATTTTTGGCGGGGTGCAGCTAATCAGTTGTACGGATTTTCTGCCCGTTGCCTTAAGGATTAATATAATAATAGGCCATTACTCCGAGTTAATATTAGGATTGGTCTAATTTTAAAGTGTAAAAATTAGTCTAGACAAAAGCCATAAAATAGCTTACAATAGCAATGAATTATGATTAATTTTTTGTATGGATAAGAAAAAAATCTTGGTAGTAGAGGATGACCCGGTTTTGGGGGTTATGTATAAAACAAAGCTAGAAGCCGAAGGGTATGAAATTGTTTTAGCAGTTAATGGTGCTGATGGCTTGACCATGGCGCAACAAAATTCATTTGATATTGTATTGCTAGACGTAATTTTGCCCCAGTTGGATGGTTTTTCGGTCTTGGCTGAATTAAAAACTAATGAGGTTACCAAAAATGTTCCAGTCATTATGTTAACCAATCTTTCAACCACCGAGGACAAGGAAAAGGGCTTGGCCATGGGTGCTGCTGATTATTTGGTCAAAGCCGAATACACGCCGGAACAGTTAAGCGAGGCGATAAATAAGTATATTAAATAATTTATTAATGTAGCGGTCGAGCAATCGAGCGCTTTTATATTACCCCTATGGCTATTATTAAAAAAGAACGGACGTTAATAATCCTTAAGCCGGATACCATCCAACGTTCCATGATCGGAGAGATTATCGGCCGCATCGAACGGACTGGTTTGAAATTTACTGCTTTGAAATTTGTCGTGCCTCAGGAAGAGCAATGCTGGACCCATTATAACAAAGACGAAGCGTGGTTTAACGAAAAAGGTGCCCGTGTGATAAAAGAGCGTGAGGCCCAAGGAATGTCGGTTGATAAACCAGCCTTGGAATATGGTAAAGATATTTTGCGAGGCAATGTTTTGTTTTTTACCTCCGGTCCTGTTTTGGTGGCTGTAGTAGAGGGCAATCAAGCAGTTGGCATTGTTAAAAAATTAGTAGGAGCTACCGAGCCATTAACATCTGACGTGGGTACTATCCGCGGTGATTTAACCATTGATTCTTATGCCTTGGCTGGTATCGATGGTCGGGCAGTACGTAATCTTATCCACTGTTCTGATAAACCAGAAGAAGCCGAGCGGGAGATTCAGATTTGGCTAAAACCAGAGGAAATAATCAACTATCGCTTGGTAGCCGAACAAATTCTATACGATGTTAATTTAGATGGTATTTTAGAATAAAGCTAATTTTAGCTAAAATATGTAATATTGACAACTCTCTGGTTGTTCGGTATATTATATATAATATGAAAAAGTTTAACAGCACCATTATTACCCTCAGTGTCGTCCTCCTCTTTGGTAAGGACAACTTGGTGCTGGGTTAAATAAATAATCACAAGATTATATAGAAAAAACCTAGCACACGCTAGGTTTTTTCATTAGCAGTTCATTCGACAAAAATTATTGGTTATTTTGACCTTTGCATAAAAAGTGCAGGCGAACAACGCCACTTGGTCTAGCACAAACCCACCGGTTAGTGCGACAATTTAAGAACTTTTTATGCAAAGGTCGCCCATCGAGGCCTTGCCTCACTACCAGATATGGAGGATTTACCCATGAGCAATATCGCAGGCGAAAGCGACGTCAGTTGCAAAGGTCCACATCGTTGTGCAAGGAAGTGTCAAAATCTGGCAAAATGTGAATGTTTGAGACGACCTGGCTCGTCTCATCGGCAATCAGGAAATCCTGGTTTACGAACAAGGAGACAAAATCCCCGTTTAGGGGAGCAGTCAATCATGGGTGCTTACGACTTATAACCAATAATGAACATCAGTAAAATGAGTGGGGCATTACTTCCCCATGAAGCCTTACTGTCCCTCCGTCGAGACTAAGTCTCTGAATGATAAAAGCACTCAACAGGGCCTTAACTGTTGAATAAGTTGTTCGCTTTTATCAAAGGACGCCTGTAAATGGGACAGACTGTCTTAAGCCTATGTCGACTTAACACGGTGCAGGTGAAAAAAACTCAAAGGCAATGCTGATGATCATATCGGGGGAGGGGAATAAGCTTCGGCTTAAACTCCTCCCCCACCTAGAATATTCTAAAACGATTCACATATGTCTGCTGTTTTATATCAACTAAACCCACTCTCGCTCGAGCTTTTGTCTCGAGCTGGCTTTGTGTTATGCCCTTGATTTTTGATTAAATCGATGGTAAAACAGAAAGCCACCAATTTGGTGATTTTTTTGTATAAAAATGCTCTTTACATTATAAACATTGTTTGTAAAAAACAAACAAAGAAAGGAAAAAAAATGATTATTTTGGGTTTATCACCCAATCGTTCGGGGCGAAGTTGACGTTTACGGCTAAGGCCACAACATGCGCATACGCGCAGGAGGTTCACATGAGCGCATCACAGTTAATCAGGATTTTTGACACCACCCTTCGGGACGGCGAGCAATCTCCAGGCAACAGCATGAACATCGAGGAGAAACTGCGGATTGCCAAACAACTCCAGAAGTTGAACGTCGACGTAATTGAGGCCGGTTTTCCCATTGCATCCGAAGGTGATTTCGAGGCCGTCAAGCGGG
>Ga0194044_10000794_pt1 | contig 15883 bp, 18 predicted proteins | sample JunL4417m_MetaG_FD_155460 | JGI IMG/M metagenome (GOLD analysis project Ga0194044, IMG submission 155460) | Anoxic zone freshwater microbial communities from boreal shield lake in IISD Experimental Lakes Area, Ontario, Canada - Jun2016-L442-17m | ecosystem: Environmental > Aquatic > Freshwater...
AGGAAAAAGCCAATTAGAAGACCTGATTCAGCAAATACAATTGCGAACACACCAATGTAGCCGATACTCTGAATTAAGGTTATTAAATTTTCACCTTGAAATATTGTCATGACTATTTTATTTTATTCAAATAGGAGGTGATTCTTATCTGGCTATCTAGTACTGGTTTCAGTGAAACTTCTTCAACCAAACTTTCGTCAATGTTGTAGCCAAAAGGGTTGTCGAGATCTTTAATAAAATGAATCATATAAATTAATATGAAGCTGACAAATGATATAAAGAAAACGCTTTCGTAAAAAGGATTCATTTTAATAAATATCAGTCCAATAATGAGAACTGTTGTAATAATTTCAGCTATTGCGTAACCTGTGCCTAAAAAAGTAGTCTCTCTAATCGTGTGGATCCTATTTATCATTTTTCGAATAGAATTTTGCTCTTGTTTAAGTCTGGCAATAAAGTTGGCTTGAGTTTGCGTTTCGAAAGCTAAAAAATCATCATTAAATGAAAGCAATTTATCCATTAAATTGTTTGTTTTTTCTTTTTTGTAAAACCAATCGATTAGAGACTTGCTAAATTGTGATAATTTTTCTAAAAATGCTTTGGATTCTGGGCTTTTCTTGTTTTTGTAAATTATTAACCCCTCGTCGGCCATTGATTCCATGCTTGCTGAAAGGTCACCGGGCAACTTTTCACTTTCTTTGTAATCGGCCAGTACACCAGAAATTAAAAAACCAATCAAAAAAATGTTAGCCGAAATGATCGCTGTAAAGAGGGCATTTAAAGTTAAGAATTCATAACCAAAATAGTGAACTGGAAATTTAATTAACAAAATTAGCACAACAAGCGGGATAGTTTTTAGTGCTAGCCTCCAGCGAGAGTGAAGGGGTAGTTTATTAATAATCTTTTGCATCATATAATTTTTATTATGGCGGGACAGTTGGGTCTGGAACATTTTAAATTAAATATTCTCATCTAGAAAATGTTTAAGTTGTTCCAAATTCTGTTGTTCGGGGTCATAATAATAAGTCTTGATGCCAACAGATTCGGCGCTCTGAACTGCCTCTGGGTCATGCTCGAAATATACCACATCTTCGTTGCTGAGGTTAAAATGCTTCAACATTTTCTCGAAATATTCTGGGTTTGTCTTTTCCGGTTCATGCTTGAGAGTAAAAACTTCATACGGCATCTTATCCAAACCAAACTTAACAAACTGCTCATCGTTTGCACCAGTCAAAATAATCTTCTGGTTGTCAAAACTTTCAAGAAGGGTATGCATTGGCTCGAAGATGCCCTGACCTTCAATGATAAAAGTATCAACCGCGTCTACTAAAATTGTTTTCATAATCATCTCCTCATATTTGGTATTGGCGGGACACTCGGGTCTGGAACCTTTATCAACCCTTTGTCCTTTGCCTTGGCTAATTTTACATTACCAGAAATGCTCTCAAAATGGAATAAAGTTAGCATTTCTAGTGGGTTTGTGGCGTTGTATCGTTTTTGAATGATTTGAGGCAAAATGATACACAATGATACAGTATAAAAAAAGAAAGGGTGGCATTTTAAGCTTAAAAAAATGAGACGAGACAAATGAGACACTACTTGGGGGTCTCTGAAAAAGTCTCAAAAAATCCATTGATTGTTTTGAAAATCGGGTATAATAAGCACAATATGGGCAAAAAACCACTTTTTGAATTGATTATTGGCGGTGACTATCTAGCACAGCCAAAACACAAGCAAAAAATTATCCCTGTAGATTTTTTGTCTATTTTTCGTAATGTCAATGCAAATGATTTAAACGAAATTGTTGATTTCGCCAATAGCCACTCATTTTCAGGATACATTATCCCTGATATGGCAAAATCGCTAGAAGAAAAATTTGCTGATATACAAAGCAGATATTCATGCATTATCGACAGGATCTTGTTGGATGGATCAATCGGTTATGATGATATTTTGCTCATCAACCACGACTTAGAGAATACAAGTCCGGAAATTAGTCTCAGAGAAAAAATTAATGATTTGCCCGAAATTGAGGAAGACTTCTCTGTTTATGTCATGGAAAGCTCCGGTGACGAAAAAGCAGTTGTCGAAGTCGCTCCTATTGGTTCTTTTGATGTTGGTAAATATGACAAAAAAGCGACCTGCATGAAAGTAAATATTAGGAAACCGGCTAACTCTAAAACTCAATGGTCGTGTCGCCAAATTAAAGACGGAGTAACAAAAATAAGTGAGATATTCCCCGATGAAAAATGGATGGTCAATAGAAAATATTTGGGATCGGTTGTTCTTACTGATATAGAAATGGAATTGGATAATATTGGGAGGCCGATCTCAATCGAAATGAAGTTCCGTCTGGGAAAAACAACCTTCAAAAAAGAAGAGCTTGCTGCAACTTGGTCGCCTACTACCGGAGAGTCTTTCATTGCGAAGAGGATTTGGGATTACTTGAATTCAAAATACGAAGGAGATAAATTTAAGCTTTGTAAAATCTGCGGTGATCTACATTCAGGTAACTCTGAGGATCATTGCAGGGAAGTTGAATGTAAAAAGGATTGGGATGCTATACGCAAGAAGCCAATGAAGAGGAAAATAAGGGATAAGTTGAAATAAATCCGAGCATTTTCCGAGTTTAGGGGGTTAAAAAATGCCTTTTGCTACGCTTGTAGCGGAGGCATTTTTTAAATTAGTAACTTATGGAGGCAAACATGGCACACAAAGAAAGGAAAAAAACTTTTGAACTTCTTGATTCAATTCGATGGCAGGTTCTAGTCGGGTAAACACCCCATAGCTTAAGCAATAAAACGAAAGGAAAAAAATGACATGCGAACAAATAATGAGCAACGGTAAGCAGTGTAAAGCTAATGCAATGCATAAGAATAAATTCTGCTTCATGCACAACCCAGATACTAAAAATCAAGTAAAAGAAGCAGGTAGAAAAGGCGGACAGGTTAGCTGCTATAACAAAGGATTAATTAAAGCTGATCCAATAGACATTTTAACTGATAGTAAAATGGTTGTTTACTTGCTAGCCGATACTATCAACCGAGTTAGACAAGTTGGGCCAGATGGCAGTTTAGATCCTAAAGCTGCTAATTGTATTGGTATTTTAACCAGCAAACTGTTAGCAGCACAAAAGGATTTAGAAACAGAAAGAAGATTAAAGAGAATAGAAAAAGCATTAGATGCACAAGGGATTTTAAAATAGAAAAATTAATTATGGAGGTAAGTATGTCGAAAAAAGATCAGAAAGGCTCAAAAATGAACAAAAGAGATATAAAGTTGGAAACAGTCTATGTTGATGAAAAGTCACTTCGCTTTTGTGAATATAATCCACGAGTATTCACGGACAAGGCCATAGATGACCTATTGAAATCGATCAATGAGAGCGGTTTTGTCGTACCGATTTTGGCTAATTCGAGTCCGAATCGGAGGAACATTGTGATTGGTGGAAACCTGCGTTTGCTCGTTTGCCGCAAACTTGGCTTTAAACAACTCCCAGTAAATTTTGTTGAGATAAAAAACATCGAAGCTGAAAAAAGGTTGAATTTGGCCTTAAATCGTGTGGCTGCAGAGTGGGACTATGAAGCTTTGAAAAACTTTGAGATTGGAATCTTGATCGATATCGGATTCGACGAAAAGGATTTGGGAAATATTTGTACCGATGTTCTGTCTGTAGATGATGACGATTTTGATCCTATCAAGGAAGCCGAAAGTATAGATGAGCCGAAAACCAAATTAGGTCAGGTATTTCAGCTAGGCAGTCACAAGTTGATTTGCGGGAATTCCAAAGACCCTAATGTAATTAAAAAACTGGTTGGCGAAGAGAAAATCAGCGTCATAAATAGTGACCCCGTCTACAATATTTCCTATTCCTACTCAAAAGGGCTCGGCAAAAAAGATAAATATCATGCCGAAGTCGAGGACAATCGAAGCGAGGAAGATTACAAAGATCTGCTTAAGACAACTATCCAAAATGGACTTGCAGTATCAGATAACAATGTCCACTGTTTCTATTTCTGCGATCAGAAATATATCGGTCTGCTCCAAACTATCTACTCAGAGCTGGGCTTGGATAACAGGCGTGTGTGTCTGTGGATTAAGAACCAGCAAAATCCTACTCCCCAAGTAGCATTTTCGAAGTGCTACGAGGCTGTGGTTTATTCGACCCAAGGGAATCCGTATTTGGCTCCGATTAATAACCTCAACGAGATATTGAACCGTGAAATCGGTACCGGTAATCGAATTATCGATGACATTCTCGATTTACTTGATATTTGGCTCGTAAAGCGTCTTCCAACCTCAGAATACGAACATCCGACCTCCAAGCCACCTTCGCTTTATGAAAAAGCCTTACGGCGGTGTTCTAGATCTAACGACATCGTGCTGGATATGTTCGCAGGTGGTGGTAGCCAAATGGTGGCTTGCGAGGCACTGAAACGCAGAATTTTTATGGTCGAACTTGAACCGAGGTTTTGCGATGTCATAATCAAGCGTTACGAACTTTTAACCAATGATAAGGCGAAGTTAATTAGCGAAGGAGGGTCGGATGGAAATAAATAAGGGCGATTTGGTAATTTTAGGCGATCATCGTTTACTTTGTGGTGATTGTACTGATCCCGAAAATATCAAGCGACTGATGGGAGACAAAAAAATCAAATCAATTATTTCAGATGTCCCTTACTCGGTAGCTGTAGTCGAATCCAAATCATTTATGAAATCAGGCAGCAAGAACAAAGTTATTGCCAATGATCAGCTACAAACAGATGAGCAGTACACAAAGTTTATGCGGGATTGGTTGTCAATCACAAAACCTTATCTCTCCGATTATAACAGTTACTACATCTTCAATGCTGACAAAATGGTTTTTGCCCTCAAAGATGCACTCGATGCGGAAAAATTCCACTTCGCCCAACTCTTAATTTGGATCAAAAATCACGCTGTCGTTGGACGATTGGATTACCTTCCTATGCACGAGCTTATCTGCTACGGCTGGTTCGGCAGACATCGCTTCAGAAAATCAAAAGACAAGAGTTTATTGTATTTCCCAAAACCAAATAAGAGTGAGCTTCACGCCACCATGAAGCCAGTCGGATTGATTCGAACACTGATTCTAAACAGCACAGAGATTGGCGAAGTAATTTACGATGGCTACCTAGGATCGGGTACGGCAATTATCGCAGCGGAACACACCAAAAGACGCTGTTTCGGTATGGAGATAGACTTAGATCACTGTAAAACCATAATTAAGCGTTTCGAGAAATTAACTGGTCAAAAAGCCAGAAAGGAGGCAAATGGATAAAGATCAAATTAAAGTGTTATTCATCCAACAACTGGAGAAAACGCCGATTATTCAAGTTTGTTGCGAGAAATTAAATGTCAGCCGGGCATCATTTTACAGGATGAAGTCAGAAGATAAGAAGTTTAATAAAGAAGCTGAGGAAGCATTAGCCGAAGGTCGACGGCTGGTAAACGATATTGCGGAGAGTCGTCTTTTGACGGCAATCCAAAACGGTAATTTAACAAGTATTATGTACTGGCTCCGATTCAACCATCCGCAGTATGGAAACAAGTTGGAGATTACCGGAACAATTAATACTGCAATTGAATTAACGCCTGAACAGCAGGCAGATATTAGCAGAGCATTAGCATTAGTAAACATAATTAAAACCGAGGAGGTTAAAAATGGAAAACGAAAATCTAGAAATTAAGAACTTTGTCGGCAGCGTTTTAAACGATCCGACGAGTCGAAAAGAATTAGTTAAAAGAAGCCACTTGTACTTCTTCTGCACCTACCTAAGCAAGTACATTACTTACAAAATGGCACCATTTCATCATGAGATGTTCCGAATCACTGAAGACGATGATACCAAGATGGCTGCAATTTGCAGCTTCCGTGGATCAGGGAAGAGCACCTTGATGACCTTGAGTTATCCGATCTGGGCGGTACTTGGTCGCCCACAGAAAAAGTTTGTTGTCATCATTTCGCAAACTGCCGAGCAGGCAAAACTGCACTTCAAGAACCTTAAACGAGAACTGGAGACCAACGATCTCTTAAAACGAGATCTTGGCCCATTTCAAGAACAGGATGAGTGGAATTCATGTAGCTTGGTGATTCCCAGATACAACGCAAAAATTATCGCTGTATCTAAAGATCAAAGCTTTAGGGGTATTAAGCATGGCGAGCATCGACCAGACTTAATAATTGCTGACGACTGCGAGAACTCCGATTCTGTGAAAACACAGGAATCGAGAGATTCGACCTTCAACTGGTTCACCAGTGAAGTTTTGCCATTGGGTGATAAAAACACCAAAAAGATTATTATAGGAAATCTTCTTCACGAAGATTCATTACTCAAACGACTCGAAGATGCGATTCTTGACGGCAGTCGATCGGGTATTTTCAGACAGTATCCTTTGCTCGATGATAATGACATTATCGCCTGGCCGGGAAAATATCCCGACATGAAAGCGATTGAGGAAGAAAAGCTCAATGTCGGCAATATCTTTGCTTGGATGCGAGAATATCTTCTTCGGATTATTGATGACCGCGAGCCCGTAATTGATAAGAATTGGATTCAATACTACGATGAATTGCCACCGATCCTGCGTAATCAGGGCTACAGCTATGTTACAGGTATTGATTTAGCAATTAGCGAGAAAGACACTGCTGATTTTTCTGCCATGGTAACCGCTAAAGTAATCGGCAGCGGAGATGACAGACAAATTTTTATTCTTCCGCACCCAGTCAATCGAAGAATGAAGTTTTCGGAAATCATTGAAAGTGCTGTCGATATCTACACCGTAAATGAAGGTAGACACAGTAACAAATTCTATGTTGAAGAAACTATGCTTCAAGGTTATGTTACTCAGCAGTTGAAAGATCAAAACATTGATGCAGTTGGTATTGGGATACGTGGTAAGGATAAGCGAACAAGATTGGAGTTATCCGCTCCCTCAATTTACAACGGGAAAGTTTGGTTTCCAAGATCTGGATGCGAAGACCTGCTCAAACAGTTGCTCAAGTTTGGGGTCGAGAAACATGATGATTTAGTCGATGCTTTCACAACTCTGATACTCGGAATAATCGATAAACCGCCTTGTAATTTCAGCGGGCGTATCATAATTAAAGGAAGCATTTATGACCGGGTTAGGTTGCGTAGCAGCGATTCATGTGGTGGCGGAATGGGCCCGGGACACAGTAGTTCAATTCAATTTCATGGTAATCAAGTTTACAGGCGATACTAGATTGACTTACGCCTGAGATTGCGTCATTCATTAGATTGAAAGGAACAGATGAGAAAAAAATATCACATTAAGGGAAACAAATTGATTATTGAATCGGATCCGACAGTTGAGATTCCGATTATCAAAATTCTGTTTGTCAAACTTGAAAACGACACCGCCGGGCCGTGTGTGAAGATTACCACGGTCTCCGGCGTGGTCGTCAGGTTCTGGGTATGCCCAAACCAAAAAGACAAGATTCTAGAGATGATTCAGAACAAGAGAGCTGAAGTAATAACCGGAGAATTAAGAAAATGCAAATAACTAAGCGAGATTTTCTCGCATATCAGGAAGTGCAATTTTCAGGCACTACAAATATGTTTGATGTCGTTAATGTTTCAAAACTATCCAACCTCAGCCGAGACAAGATCATTGACATCATGAAAAACTATTCAACTTACGCCAAAAAATGGAATTAGCGAAGATATAAAAACTAGTCGCTTTTCCCGTCGTTCTTCTGTTTGATTTGTTCTAGAAATAGATAGGCCAGTTTTTCAGCCATAATATCCTCGGCTTCTTCTGGTGTTAGTTCTTTATCTTCAAAATCCATCAAAATTCCTCTTCTTTTAATCGTTCGTATTTGATTTTCGAGTAATATTGCTGGCAATTTTTGTTATTGCATCTGGCGTAACAACTCTTCTCATCTGAAACCCGGGACGAGGAAATTATTCCGGTCCTGGCTACAATCTCACCACACTTTTCGCAAACTTTGTATCTCATTCCCGTATTGTATCATTTTGCTCGCTTTGGTATTCGTTGGCTCGGTGAAAGTTCTCAATTATTTGGCTCGAGTCGTTAAATGATCGTGTCGGTTCAGAAACTGGCGGTTGATTTTCCTGAATCGTTGAATTAACAACTTGTTCTGTGTGAATTGAAGTTTCAGAGTTATTAGGTATGTTCAAAACCGGATTGGGCTCAACACTTTTGCTTGGGATTGATTCCGCTGGTTGATTTTCAGCAACAGGTTCGAGATTTTGGTAATTGAACACGTTACTCATCCAAATTTGTTCTTTGACCGGTTGGAAGTTGCTCCTGATTGAAACATTAATGGCATCGTCTTGTTGAAACCCGGCCTTGCTGGAAATGATGTCATAAGCTCCTTTTTTGACAGTCATTACGAATCGGCCTTTTTCGTCTGAAACAACAGTTTGATATAGTTTTTTCGTGTCAGCAGTAATTGCCCGAACTATTGCCAATTGAATTGGTTCCGTCGACATTGATTTTGTAACTTTTCCGATGGTTTTGCCGTTGATAAAAAGTGTTTTGATCAGATAATAGGCAAAAGTTAAGGCGTAAATTGCCACGATTACTTCGTTGTAAGTTGTTTTGTTGTCATAGAGGACAATAATCGCAGTTGCGAATCCAAAGATCAGAATCGGGAAATTAACAAAACGCAGTATCCTTGATGCTCGTTCCCAAGCGGAGAATCTTTTGGCGACAGCATTTGAAGTATCGGTTGAAATTAAAGGAATTGCTTTAGCAAATATCGGATTTTCAGCAGTAAGTTTAAAGTTACCGCCAAAATAGTTGTTTTGATATTTCAAAGATTTTTCAATATACACATTAAGCTGGCGAAGAGCATAGTGATCTTTTCTGACTTCGATAAAACACTCGGTTTCAGGTGGTGCGACAACACTAAACATTCCAACCCGATCGGAAACCACTGTGCTCATGAGCTTTTTATCGCTGGATCGAAACAGCAAAATTGTAGCCAGTGGTATTGGCATTCCTGTAATGGCATCGTAGACCAAGCACTTGGCCTTTTTCTCGAAGCCTTTGACATAGTAGGCAACAACTTGCGATGGGTTGATTAGAGTGAATAAATTCGCCGCAGATGCTGCAATCAACGCCAACAAGGCTATCAAACCGGCGGCAGCAATCGGTGTTGTAGTCGAAGCAGATAGTAGTTGATCCCGCGTCAGTTCAACACAAGCCGAACCAATGCAAACATCCGGTGGAATTTTAACGCAAAAATCTCCAATACAAATCGGTTTGTTGCCGACAACATTCAATGACGCACTGGCTTTGGCAGTAGCCCCGGAGTATTCACCGGTAACATTTATCGCGTCAGCCAGCTTAATTTCATTTTTTCCTGCAACAATTACGGCAATATTGCCTTGTTGGGATTCAACACTACCGCCATCGGAAACCCTAAAGGTAAAGATTGTTTTATCGGTCACATCTTGTCCGTTTTGATCGGTTGCCTTAGCTGATATTGTTGCTTTTTCACCCATTTTTAGCGTGACATCAGTCGGGTCAATTGTAATATGAATCGAGGTTGAAATTGTATCACTTAAGATTGTAAATGGTTTATCCGAAGTATCATAAGCCGAATAGACATACCCTGAGGTTTCGGGATTCGGAACAATGGTTGCAGGAGAATCAGCCGAGTTTGTGTGAATCCGAACCAAAATCTTACCCTTACTGGTAGCCAAGTTAGAATCGTTATACACTTGGAATTGCAGATTGCTTAAAATATATCCGTTATCAACTTTTGAGGCGTTTTTAGAGTAATCGATGTCTGTCAGAACTTTAAAATAGTTGACGGAATCAATTGTAAGATAGACATCGGCAAAAAGACTCGGGCTTTTAACAATCGGCGTTTTGTCGATATCGGAAGCCAAATAGCCGGCATTGAATTTGAAGGAAATCGGAATGTAGTCTCCAATCTTGTAACTTCCGCCGTCATTTGGCGAGGTCAAAATCAAAACCATATCAGTTGCATCACCGCAAAACCAACTGCCGTTGAGAAATGCCCAGCCGAACATACAAACATATGGAGGCGGTGGCGGAATAACTGGCGGTGTCACAGGACAAGCTCCACAACTCCCACCGCAATCAACTCCTGTTTCATTACCATTTTGTATTCCGTCAGAACAAGTAGGTGTAACTGGCGGAGGAGTGGAATCGGTAATTGTTGTGGAGGTACTTGCGGATTTAGTAACGCCGTCAACCGTTGAGGAAACCGTGACCGTGCAACTTCCGGCAGCAGCTGGCGCGGTAAAATTGCCCGACCCGTCAATACTGCCACAAGCTGTGCCCCAATTAAAAGTTGCGTCGGTTATCGGATTACCAAGATCATCTATTGCCGTGGCAGTGAAAGCTTGGGTTCCATTCTTCTCAACTGACGGATTTAATGGAGAAATGGTGACATGATCCAGGACCACTGTATCGTAATTTGCGGTATAAGCGTCCAGCACAGGAGTCGATGCTCCGTCTGTATTAGCAAGAGTTGTTTCGACTTGCAAATATCGTTTGGCTTTATCAGTATTGCCTAATAAAGTTGCTATATCGATTGATCCAGCATAAGCGGTTGAAGCCGTCCATGTGCCCCAAGTCGCATGATCTGTAGAAGTTCTGAATCTGAAATTTATTGATGTATTTGCAGGAATTGTCCCGCTTGGAGCAAAAGTCGTCCATGATTTAATCTTGTTTGTGCCGTCCAGTTGGGTTTGAGAAGTCACTTGCGTGGCCGAAGCCCCTTTTGTATATACCTTTAAATCATTTACGGGATTGCCTGACAAACCTGGGAATGTCTGTATTTTTATATATCTAAAATTTGCTGGTCCTTCAATCATTCTGAACGTACCCGGATTATGGTAGCAATTATTATCAACTGTCGTCGGAGTAGTGGTTGCACTTAGCATATTCCAGCTTGTACCATTCGTTGAATAATATGGTGGATTATAAAAACCCCCAAAGGTATTACCCCACGGTTGTTCAGACAGCCAGTCAATATATCCAGCGGAAACCTGTTGGCCTAAATCAATCACAACATTGCTGTCATCAGCTGTCGAAAACCAACTTGAACAATTATCTGCATCTACAATATTTCCCTTCCCTGTATCCGGAGAAGCGGTAAGTTGACTCGATAGAATAGTTAGATAGTTATTTTGAGAAGTTTTGTCATTAATTTCAATAGAACCAGCAATTGAAGTCGTATTGATATTGGTCGATGTCCCTATTTCCCAATCTGATTGAGAGGTCAATGTTACTGAATTGGAATTAGCCTGAACTGTTTCTGTTAAATTTGGATGATTTGAGTTCACAAAAAAAGTCCCATAAGCCAAGGGTTTTTTCTATACTTAGAATAGAGCGTTTGAAAATATTTTTAAAGGGAGAAATATTAGAAAACGAACTTTAATTACAGTTTTTGTAGTTGTTGCATTAGCATTGCCTTTTACAACAAAGACAAGGGTTCAGCAACGGACGGCTACTTAAACGCCACCCTATCAAGGGTGAGTCCCAAGCAGCCTTGAGCATTCGTAATGCGCCAGCATCTCGCGGTACCTTCAAATCCGGCCGTAGGTATACCAGATGTAACGGCTTTATACCCGGTGTCTATCCAACTGTCCCCATCGTCGGAAGCCTCGAATCTAAGACCGCCGAGCTTGGTCGAGACTACAACAAGCGACTTCTTCTCTGAAAAGCAGATTTCCCAACTAGACCCAGGTACTTCGCCTGAATACCACTCCACTCCACGTAAAGGGCTATCTGATGCATCTAGGTATCTGACGTCTCCCCTCACGATCAGCCTGCATCTAGTGGTTCCGATTTCCACAAACTTAGTTCTCGTTTTACGAGTATTCACGTTTGTGGCCACTGACTGCATCTTCGAATAGTCGAAATAGCAGTCTGTAAAACAGTCGGAACCGTAGACACGAAATCCGCATCCGTCACGGTATAGCTTGGTGATCATACCCTGACTGTCAGCGACTCGTCTTTGCTCAGCGTTGTACACCGTGAAGGATTTGTTCTCGAAATCCGTATGTGTCCAAACTGATATAGTTTGGCGGTTAGATCCCGAGAGAGCAGTCAGATCTATCCAGTTGAGATATTTCCCTTCAGCGGATAGGCAACGCCACATCTTTTGAGGATGCCAGCACCAGTTGACAACGCCAGCGACATGATCGGTCGGTACATCTTTGCCCCAATCACGACAATCCTGACTGCGCTCGGTGTTGTCGCCTTCGACGAAGTAGCCATCCTTGCGGATTTCAGCTACTCGCTTGATTGAAGACAAGATGTACTTGCGCCAGGCAGGTTGGTCGGGCTGAGCGAATCGGACAATCTGTCCAACACGAGTCGGTTGCTCGCCCCAGCTAGTTCGGTAGAACCAACCGAGATGAGACATGCTCGGCCCGTAGTTGACATTGAAGCCGGCAGCATACAGAACGGGGATGAGAAGGAGAATCGCTATTAGCAGGCGATCCACCCACTTCGGTGTGACATGCTTACTCGTCTTCTGCGCCTTCATGAGTGGCGCCTCCTTTTTAAGGTGTTGTTCGCACAAAGCGAATCGAGGTTATTCTAGCAGAAAACGGCCTCGAAGTCAATGGCTTCGTGCTCATCTTCTCCTCGATTTGAATTATAGCAAAAAATTACGAAGTTTTGTTGCCTTTGGCGGTTGATCGCGATACCATCCTACCCACACTAAGTATTAAACGGGAATAAACTATGAAATATTATCTTTATGCCAGAAAATCGACTGAAAGCGAGGAGAGGCAGGTGATGTCAATTGAGGATCAGATTATTGAGCTTGAACATTTTGCCAAGAAAGAACACATTCAAATTGCCGAAAGATTTATCGAATCAAAAAGTGCTGAGAAACCCGGGCGAGAAGTCTTTAACAAAATGATGACTAAAGTTCACGAGGCCAAAGACCCGATTGGACTACTTAGCTGGCACCCTGACCGATTGGCCAGAAATTCTCTTGATGGCGGTCAAATAATATATTGCATCGATATTAAGAAAATTACCTCCCTGCGATTCCCATGCTTCTGGTTTGAGCCGACTCCACAAGGATTGTTTATGCTTCAGGTTGCATTTGGACAAAGCAAATATTACTCCGATAATCTTAGAGAGAATGTAAACCGAGGAATTAGAAACAAGCAACTGCGAGGCGAATGGTGCAGCCGGGCGCCGATCGGCTATGTAAACAATCTGAAAACTCACAATATTGAGCTGGATTTAACAAAATCGCCGATTGTCAAAAAAGCTTTTAATGAATTCGCCAAAGATATTTATACTTTTGATTCATTAGCTTACAGTTTGAACTCATGGGGTTTGGCGAATGGAATCGAAGTTCGGCTTAGTAAATCGTCAGTAATTCGCATACTGACGAATAAAGTATATATTGGAGTTATAGGACATAACAACAAAAATATTCAAGGAAGTTTTCCTCCAATTGTTGAGGAGAAAACATTTTACAGAGTACAGGAAATTCTGAAGAAACGTTCAAGACCAAGAAAAGCATTGAATACTCCAAAATGACAAAAAAACGCTCAAAACCCTTGCAATTTGTTTTCATTTATGGTATAATCCCAAGTTATAGAACATTGAAAATATGATTCTGGGACAAGCATTTTGCCTATCAATTCGCATGACAGGTGGTATGCTTGTTCCAGACAAGGGACAGCCTGCCTTCGGGCAGATTCTATCCGAGGAGGGATGATGACGATGAGCGCATCGATCACATCCAGTAGGACGGATGACCAGGTTCGGCAGGTGACGCAACGGTTCGAAGCCGCGGCACGGAGAGGAGTCGAGCTTGCACTGCGCAAGGTAGACCCCGACCGTGACGGTGTGCAGCGACTGATCGAAGTCGGCGCCGAGGCGGACGAAGAGATCATCGAGGCGATTCTCAACGTCGTGAGGTCGCACTCGGTCACCAACCAGTTCGCCGACGAGGAGACCGAGTCCGAGTACGGATATCTCTCCGGCTACGCGCCGAAGGATATCACCACGCAGACCAACCGCCTTCGCGAGCTGTTCACGGGCATCGGCTACGCAGACGAGCAGATCGCCATGGGCGAGTTGCTCGCGAACGCCGAGGGCTGGTTCGCGATTCCGAAGTGGCAGACGATGGCACCGACGTACGGCGAAGCCGTGCAAATGGTGCTCGACATGATCAAGCAGACTCGCAGCAACAAGTTCTACAACTACTGCGAGAACCTGCTCGATCCCGCGCATCTGCGTCAGTCGGCCAAGTCCGAGAAGATATGGGAAGCAATCGCCGAACAACAGCCAAACCACGACATCATGGTCGTTCAGGCTCAGTTCGGCCTCTTGCATCGCGGCCGTTCCGTTCGCAGGGCTCGCGAGGTCATGAACGCCAACCAGTTCGGTCTCGGCGCCTTCGCGGTCGGGATCATGCTCCTGACCCACCCGGAACGCCTCCAGAACTACGATGACCTGTACGTGGACTGCGCGGGTGACGAGTTCAGCTCGGAGGCCGCTGGCGGGTTCGGCAACGCGCCGTACTTCAACTTCAGCGACGGCGGGGTCAAGTTCTACGCCTACTGGGTCGGCGATACCTATGCCCGCTATGGCTCGGCGTCCGGCTTCCTCCCGCAGTAGAGTCGTACCTTGTTTCCTTAAGCTCTCGAATCTTTTGACGGCTTGTCACTTGATTCTTGGGCTAGCGCCGTTAGGCGCTCGACGCACAATCGGGCTATCCGCGATCCTGCGGATAGCCCAACCTTTCTTCCAACTATTGGAGCTGGAATAAACATTCTGTTAATAATTACTTGTTGATAGAATGCTCGTTCCAAGCAAGGAACAGCCTGCCTTATGGCAGATCAAACTCAGAGGAGATGGTTCCGATGACAAGTGCATTGGCCCCGTCGTCAGTCACGACTCGAGACCCGAAAGGGCTCAAGTTCCTGTCCGTCGTGGATGGAGCGTACAACAAGGCCGGGATGACCGAAGAGGAAGCCCAGCGTGTGAACGAGGCTGGTGGCCTCGCCGACTTGATCGGCAAGTTCATCAGCGACAACCGTTGCACCAACCAGTTCGCCAACGAGGAGGCGGCCTCCAGCTACACCTACCCGCCCGAGTACACGGGTCCGAAGCCGATCGAGGAACAGATCACGGCACTCGCCAAGATGCTCGACCTCGACCCGACCTCCGCCCTCACGTTCGCCGAGAGCCTGCCTGCTCTCCCAGAGGGTGCCGAAGGATGGTTCGCCATCCCGTCGCCTGTCGCGCTGGCTGCCAAGCATTTCCCCGGCCTGACCGACCCCGCTGAGCAGAACTGCGCTGGAGTCAGCCTGATCCTGTCCAAGATCGCGGCCTCGCGGAAGTTCTACAACTACCGCGAAGGCCAGATCACGACGGCACAGCTTCGGGTTGCCATCCGCACCGCCGAAGCGATGGCTCAGATCACTGAAGTCCAGAAGGGCGACATCCTGATCATCGCCGCTCAGCTTGGGCTTCGCCACCGTGGCGAGTCTGTTCGCAGGGCTCGCGAGAAGTTCGTGGCCAACGAGTTTGGCCTCGGCTCGCTGATCGTCGGAGCCATCACGCTGACGCACCCTGAGCGGTTCGTCCGCTGGGAGCAGTTGCACACCGACTGTGCGGGCGACGAGTTCAGTCCGGAGGCCGATGGCGAGTTCGACAGCGCGCCGGACTTCGTCTTCGGCGACGGCGGGGTCAAGTTCAGCACCTACTGGGTCGGCTATACCGATGCCTACTTTGGCTCGGCGTCCGGCTTCCTCCCGCAGTAGCTGTCTCTTGCCTCTCAAATCCCTTGAGACTTTTGGCACCTTGCCACTTGTCTCTCGGGTACCGCCGATAGGCGGTTCGACATATCCGGGCTACC
>Ga0194044_10000799_pt1 | contig 15827 bp, 17 predicted proteins | sample JunL4417m_MetaG_FD_155460 | JGI IMG/M metagenome (GOLD analysis project Ga0194044, IMG submission 155460) | Anoxic zone freshwater microbial communities from boreal shield lake in IISD Experimental Lakes Area, Ontario, Canada - Jun2016-L442-17m | ecosystem: Environmental > Aquatic > Freshwater...
ATCCTATTATGATTAATATATACTTTGTATAAACGTTGTTTACGTGTTTACCCATTATTTTCTTTGATGATGTGAGGTATATCTGCAGGAAGATTGTGAAGGGAAGTTGTATGCTGAGTATCATTTGCGAAATTATAAGTCCTTTGAACGGGTCGGTGATAAACAGAATAATTACCAAAGCCGCTACAAGAGAAATCCCGACTCCTAGTTTTGAGTGACTGTCTTTTATGTCGTAAGGCTCGCCGAACATTCCTGCGAGTATTGAACCGCCTGCCATTCCTGAGGTAATGCTTGATGCAAAGCCTGCGAAGAGCAGTGCGATTGCGAATACCATTCCTGCATAAGGTCCGAGAAGAGGCTCTAACAGTGATTTCGACTGCTGCAGTTCGCTCACAGAAATGCTGTTCTTAAAAAACGTAGCTGCTGCGAGTATTATCATCGCGCTGTTTATCGCCCAGCCGACTATCATTGAGAAGAGTGTGTCGTAGAATTCGTAGTCAAGTTGTTTCTTTATTACTTCTTCATCTTTTAAATTCCACTGACGGCTTTGTATTATTTCGCTGTGAAGAAAAAGGTTGTGAGGCATTACGACTGCGCCGAGTACTGCCATTATTATCAGGATTGAACCGTCGGGGATAGTCGGTGTGACCCAGCCCATTGCTGCACTTCCCCAGTTTACGTCTGCGAGAAAAAGTTCGTATATGAATGATATTCCGATTATTGAAACGAAACCGATAATGTATTTTTCAATCTTTCTGTATGAATTTGTGTAGAGCAGAAACCCGACTATGATTACTACAATCAGAGATCCGATTTTTATGGGTATGTGAAATAGCATTTCCATCGCTATTGCAGCACCGAGAATTTCTGCAAGAGAAGTGGAGATTGATGCAAAGACTGCAGAACTCAGAACTGTTCTTGAGACTATTTTTGGAGTGTGATGAGTTGCTGCTTCCGAAAGACAAAGTCCCGATACGATTCCAAGGTGAGCTACGTTATGCTGAAGTATGATTAACATAATAGTTGAGAGTGTAATCATCCACAGCAGAGTGTAGCCGTAATCAGCGCCTGCGGAAATGTTAGAAGCCCAGTTGCCGGGATCTATGAAACCTACTGTAACAAGTAGTCCGGGACCTATGTACTTGAATATTTCAAGACCTCCAAGCCCGGGTTTATGTTCCTTCTTGTTGCGTAAGTCTTTTATGAAATTTCCAAGTCCCATCGTTTATGATTTGTTTGGTGATTCTTCTTTAACGTATTTCAGCATCCAGAGTCCGAGGAGGAAGAAACCAGTTAATGAAAATATTGCAAGTTTCTGAGAACCTGTCAGCCACGATATAAGCCCGAATGTCAAAGGACCAACAAGTGTTGAAGTTTTCTCGAATAAAGAATAAAACCCGAAGAACTCTGTTTTGATTTCAAACGGAGTAAGTTCCGTCATCAGTGTTCGTGATAAACTCTGAGTGGAGCCAAGGAAGAGTCCTGCAACCCCCCCTACGATGAAGAAGTAATGTATTTTCATACTGCCGAATATCAGGTATGAATTGTTATCGACGAATAAGAATATGAACACAAGTATTGCTATCCAGAAGAGAATGTTTACTATTATTGACTTCTTAACTCCGAGTACGTCGCCGAGTTTAGCAAAGATTAAAGAGCCGAGCATTGCAGTAAACTGTACGATGATGAAGAATATGGCGAGTTCAATGGTTTCGAAGTTCAAAGATTTCTTCGCGTATATTCCCGAGAAAAATATGATTGTGTTCACAGAATCTATGTAGAGAAAATATGAAAAGAGAAAGTTTCTAAGGTTTTTATATTTATTTATATGCTTTATCGTGTCTATAACTTTCTTAAACCCATATGCGATATTGCTGGTGGACCTGTCGTCATTGTGGTTTATGCTTCTCTTTTCTTTGAGGAATAAAAACAACGGCAGTGAAAACACGAGAAAGAACAATGCTGTAATAAGGAATAGAAAGTTGTAATTATCTTTCAGCGGAAAGACCATAAGCACTGAAACAAGCGAGCCGACGTAGCCGACTGCGTATCCGTAAGAAGAAACTTTGTTGTAATCCTTCTCTTCAACCATATCGGAAATGAAAGCATCGTAGAACGTAAGTCCTGTCTGAAAGCCGATGTTGGATATTATGAATAATGTTAATGCAAAGAGTACTGTGCCCGCTCCCGTGAAATACATCAGTGCTGTCGGGACGATACACAGAAGAGTGAACAGAAGCAGATAATGCTTTTTATTTGAAGTCCTGTCTGCAATGGCACCGAAGACGGGATTCAGAAGAGCGGAAATAATCATAGAGATGTTTATTCCGATAGACCAGTATAAGTCACCTATTGGCTGTTTTGCACATACTACATCGGTAAAGTAAACCGCAAAGACAAAAGCAACAACGATAACAGCATAGGACGAATTAGCAAAGTCGAAAAGCGTCCATATAAAAACCTGCCGTTTATTTTTCATCCTCTGGCGTGTTAAACTCAATCAAACCCCTGCCTGTTTTGTTGAGTTTGTTTTCTTTTCTTAAATCGTTCAGGATTGCATCGAGCACTCCGTTTATAAACTTCGGACTTTTGCGCGTGCAGTACATTTTTGCAAGTTCAATGGCTTCGTTAATTGAAACCTTCGGTGGTATTTCGGGAAAGAACATCAGTTCGGCAATGCCGATTCTGATTATGATTTTATCTATAAGTGATACTCTTTCGTATTCCCAGTTTTTAATCTTTGTCCTGATGGCTAAATCGAGTGCCCGCTGGTGTTTTAAAACCGCATCAATAAGGTCAGATGCAAATACATATTTATCCATATCAGTTAATTCCACGAGTAAATCCTTCTTAACTTTATCAAGATGCTCTTTTGCAATCTGATAAGCGTACAAAACCTCAAGGGCTTTTATTCTAACGAGTCTGCGTTGTGATGCCATTTTAAAGAACTAATGTTTATATTTATACAAATATAGTTAACCTATACCAAAAAGCCAAAATATTAATACGGCAAAAGATTCCTTTATACAGAAATTTATGTAACTCTCTGTGGATAACGGAGTATCCGATGAGAATGCATCCGCATTAATGTTGTTAAATTTACACATTTCGGTTGCACGAAACAAATGGAAATTGTCTGAAATAAGTATAATCTTTTGGTAATTGAATTTCTTGTAATATTTAGTTTTAACAAACTGTATCTGTTCGTTAGTGGAGTTCGACTTTGCCTCTACGAACAGGTTTCTCGGGTCAACTCCGTACTTTATCAGTTCGTTCTTCTGTACTTCGGCTTCTGTTAATTCATTCGGCGAACCTCCGCCCGTGAGTATTAACTTGGAAACGTATTTCTTCTCGTAGATTTCAAACCCTTTGTTAATCCTTTCCCTCAGTACGGGTGAAGGTCTGTTGCCGCCCCATACTGCCGCGCCGAGTATGACACCTGCATCGGCTTTCTTCTTGCCTGATTTGTAATTGTCGGCATTGTCAGAAAAATTGTAGACGAAGTATATTGTGGTGAGGAACAAAACCACGAAGAATAAAAGTATGTAGCCGAGGTTGTTAAATACGTGAAGTTTCTTTGAGGCCGAGAAGTATACAAGTACGGAAGAGACGAGAATGAAGACTTTGAATATGAAGTATGCTACGTACAGTATGACTTTATAATCTTTGTCGCCAACTGTATAGGATAAAAGTATGATGGCAACGCTCACAACTTCAACAATCAGCAGTGCAAGCAGAACGCCGTTTCTGTACTTGCTCTTTGAAAATATGTTTAATAACACAAAAACTATGAGCATCAGAGTCATTCCGTTGGAGATTAAATTTCCGGTTTTAAAGACCGAAAATTCGTCGAGCATCATATTCTGGTTCGAATATCTGAGGTTAACCAGCAGAAATTCCGAAAATACAGCAACGATGACTATAAAGAATAATATAAAGTTCTTAGTTTTAAACACGATTTCAAGATTAATTTATCATAAGTAAGTTAAGTAAAAATTAATTATTTTGAAATTGCTTTAAAAAATACATAATTTATACAATGTTTATCACATTTGAAGGAATAGACCTTAGCGGCAAATCTACTCAGGCGAAATTGCTGTACGAATATCTTCGCAGAAAAAAGAAAAAAGTAATACTCGTAAGGGAACCGGGCGGTACACCTACCTCGGAAAAGATACGGGATATACTTCTGGACAAGTCATTGAAGGGAATGTTTTCTCTGACGGAGTTTTTACTGTTCTCCGCATCGCGGCATCAGTTAACTGAAGAAGTAATAAAACCGCATCTTAAGAAGGAGTACTTCGTAATATGCGACAGGTATTACGATTCTTCCACGGCATACCAGGGATACGGGGGGAAGATAGAGATGAATATCATTAAAAATATTAATGCGATTGCGTCGAATAAATTAAACCCTGACGTCACTTTTTTTGTTGATATAGATATGAGGGAATCTGCTAAACGCAGGTATTCCATGAAGAAGACAAAAGACAGGATGGAAAGCAAGAAAGTGGATTACTTTAACAAGGTGATAAAGGGGTACAGGAGTCTGGCTAAACTCAACAGAAACCGTTTTGTTCTGCTTGACGGTAAAAGAACGATAGAAGAATTGCAAAACGACATTTTAAATACATTAAAGAAAAAGAATAAGAATGTTTAAACTTAAGAAGGCTGTAAAGATACTCGTGATTATATTGCTTATGCAGTCGTGCACAGGTTATGCCCAGCTTAAAGAAGATGTGTACGATAAGATTAACAGGAATATGGAAATATTCGGTGACGTATATAAGGAAATACTTCTGAACTATGTGGATAAGATAAATGCCGATAAGTTTTTCGAGGCAGGGATTAGTGGTATGCTCGGAACGCTTGACCCTTACACGGTTTATTACGGCGAGCACGACAGGGAATCACTCGAACTGATTACAGCAGGTAAATACGGAGGTATAGGAATCTCAATAAGTTTCAGGGATTCTGCGATAATAATTACTGACTTAATGAACGGGTACGAAGCAGAAAGAAAAGGACTGAGACGCGGGGACGTTATCAAAAAGATAGACGGCAATGATGTTACGGGATTAGAGAATGAATCGGTAAGGAAAAGGGTAAGAGGTCAGGTTGGAACGAAGTTATCCTTAACCGTGGAAAGAGACAATGAGAATCTTAACTTTGAACTCGTAAGACAGGAAATTATACTTAAGGATATTTCATACTTTGGCTTCCTTAAAAACGCAGATAAGAATATAGCATACATAAAACTGGACAGGTTCGGAACCAATTCAGACAGGGAATTTGACAATGTTCTGAAGACACTGAAATCACAGAAAGAAATTAACGGACTGATAATCGACCTCAGGAATAACGGCGGCGGATTTTTAAATTCTTCAATCGATATACTTAACAAACTTGTTGAGAAAAATAATCTGTTGCTTACTACCAAAGCAAACAAGAAGGATTCTGAAGTTAAGTACTTCTCAAAAGAAACTCCTTTGATAGGGAAAGATATTCCGCTTGTTGTTCTGGTGAATCAGGGAACGGCGTCTGCTTCTGAAATTATGGCAGGTGCACTGCAGGACCTTGACAGGGCTGTGATTGTCGGCGTTAAGTCATTCGGAAAAGGGCTTGTGCAGAACATAAAAGATTTAAACTTCGATACTCATCTGAAGATTACGATTGCAAGATACTTCACTCCTTCGGGAAGATGGATACAGAGCAAAGATTATTTTCTTGAGAATAAATACGGAGTGTTTTCAAACTCGGAAACGTTTGCGAAGAAAGAGTTTAAGACACTTAACGGAAGGCTCGTCTATGCAAACGGCGGAATTATGCCCGACGTGGAAGTGAAGACTGAAGGCGAGAGCGAACTTCATAAGGCGTTAATCGGTAAGGATGTGTTCTTCAAGTATGCACTGGCATACGTTGCAAAGAACCAGGGCATAAAAGTATTCCGGGCAACTGACGAAACTTACTCCGACTTCAGACAGTTTCTGAACGAGAAAGGTTTTGACTATAAATCTGTTTCGGAGAAGAAACTTGACGAACTTAAAAAGTCGCTGACTCAGAGTAAACTTGACGATAAACTTTCGTCATACCTTGGTACGATTGAACAGACAATCAACAGTGATGAGGAGAATGAATACATAAAGGCAAAGGATGAGATTAAAAGAAGTATCGAAGCGGAAATAAACAGGATGATTGTTGAAGAGAAGGAACAGATTGAAGGGACTTTTGATTCCGACAGTCAGCTGCAGGAAGCAATAAGCATTATACTCGATAAAGCAAGATATTCAAACATACTGGGAATACAATAAAATGAGAATAGGTATACTTGGCGGCGGACAGCTTGCAAGAATGATGATTGAAGAGACTTCGAAGTATGGATTTGAGTTTGTGATATACACCGAAGAGGCAAATTCGCCCGCTGGAAAGATTTGCGGTAAGGAAATTACGGGTAAGTTCAGCGATACTGAACGGCTTAATGCGTTTTGTAAAGAGTGCGATATAGTTACATTAGAAAACGAGTTTATAGACAGAAAGTATATTGAACACATAGAGCAGAGCGGGAAAGTCTGTCTGCCGGGTTCTGATATAGTAGGAATGATTCAGGACAAGTATGTACAGAAGCAGACACTCGGGAAAATGAATATCCCCGTCCCTGAATTTGAAGAAGTGAGTTCAACGGAGGATATTAAGAAGTTTGCAGAAGCTCACGGCTATCCCGTGATTCTTAAGTCACGTACGATGGGGTACGACGGAAAAGGAAACTATAAGATTGATAACGAAGGTGAGATAAAGGATGCTTATGATTTGCTCGGTAAAAGGGGCAAACTGATGTGCGAAGAGTTTATAGGTTTTAAGAGGGAACTGGCAGTCCAGATTGTCAGAAGCAGTAACGGTGAAGTGAAAGTTTATCCCGTTGTTGAGTCTGAACAGAAGAACCATATCTGCCATCTGGTAAAAGCGGACAGCGGGTTTAATGATAAAGTATCAAAAGAGATTAAAAGAATTGCGATTAAACTGGTTGAACGCATTTCTTATGTTGGAGTTCTTGCGGTTGAACTGTTTCAGATGGAAAACGGAAAGATATACGTTAACGAACTTGCTCCGCGTGTGCATAATACCGGGCATTACACGATTGAAGGATGTTATACTTCGCAGTTCGAAAACCATATACGTGCAATTACAGGATTACCGCTTGGCCTGACAGGTATGAAATACAATAATGCAGTAATGATAAATTTAATAGGCGAAAGAAACGGTAAAGCAGACCTGAATGGGTATTCGGAATTAATTAAAGACCCGATGGCAAACATACATTTTTACGGAAAAGATGAAACAAGGGTGGGAAGAAAAATGGGGCATATAACGGTTACGGGTGATGATATGGAAGTTGTATTAAATAAAGCACAAAGTTATCTTTCACAAATAAAATTTTAAGAATTATGTTTACAATTTTCTTTATACTGTTAATAGTCGTTGTAGTTTTAACGATTGTTAAAAAGCAGAACGAAGTAACACCACAGGCTATTAAATCTATTAGCTTAGCCCGCGTTATTATTCTCGTTGCAATGGCAATAGTGCTGATGACATCTGCGCTGGTGCAAATCGGACCGGGACACGTAGGTGTTCCTATACTTTTCGGAAGCGTACAGGACAACGTTCTTAAAAGTGGACTAAACTTTGTTAATCCGCTCGTAGAAGTTCAAAAGCTCGACACGCGCATACAGGCATACACAATGAGCGGCGTTAAAGACGAAGGGGCTGTTCAGGGAGATGATGCTATTACATCATTATCTTCTGATGGATTAAGTCTAAAACTTGATGTTACTGTCTGGTTTAAACTTAGCGAGAATGAAACACCAAACCTTTTAAGAAGTATAGGTACTGACTATATCGAAAAGATTGTCAGACCTGCTACAAGGACTGCATTAAGAGATGTTACCGTTATGTTTACTGCAACCGATATTTATTCTTCAAAGCGTGATGATTTTATAAGTGAAATTACTAAGAACCTGGAAAAATCATTTGCTGGAAAAGGTATTCTTCTTGAAAAAATATTATTAAGAAACGTAGAACTTCCTGCAAGAGTTAAAGAAGCGATAGATGAGAAGATTGCAGCCGAACAAAGATCACAACAAATGGTTTACACACTTCAGAAGGAAAAACAGGAAGCCGAAAGAAAGAAAGTTGAAGCCGGTGGTATTGCAGATGCACAACGGATTATTTCGAATACAATTAATCCTCAGTATTTACAGTGGAAATACATTGAGGCTTTAAAAGAATTAATGAATTCAAAGAATAATACAATCGTTATTACGCCTTATGACCAGAAGTTAACACCTTTACTTAATTTAAATCAAAAGTGATAATTGAGGTTTTTAAAAGGTAATATTAACCGTAAAATAAAACTCCTTTTTGGATTTTTGGTTTTATCAATTTCTCTTACTTTTTTGGTAAATTGTAAGAGTAATAAAGTTGACGGTGTTGAGGAAAAGAACAGGGTTGATACAGGTTCTGCGAAGGATACATCGAATAAAAATAAAACGGAGAGTAAAGACAGTTTGAAAGATTTAAGTGACGTATTTAAACTGCATTATGATGCCACGGTTATCGACACTCATAATGATTTTCTTTATCAGACTTTTAAACGTGGTGCTGATTTAGGAAAACGGGAAAGTGGCATTCAGTCAGGGCTTCCGCGTTTCAAAGACGGCGGAGTCGATATGCAGGTATTCGCTGTCTGGATTCCCGGGTCTGAAGAAAAGCATGCGTATGCATTTGCGATTGAACAGACAGAAAGACTGAAGAAATTTGAGAAAGAGTATTCTGATATATTTGAGATTGCGTATTACTACGAAGACGCAATAAGTGTTCTGAACAAGAAGAAGTTCTGCGGAATGATGGGTATCGAGGATGGTGCAGCAGTATTGAATGATATAGAAAACGTTGATAAACTTTACAATGCGGGCATAAGGTACATCGGTCTTACGTGGAATAAATCAAACCGTATAGGAACTTCCGCAAGGGACGAAAGCGAAGGCAGAAAGAATGCAGGACTTACGGACTTTGGCAGGAAGGTTGTCAAAAGAATGGATGAAATCGGAATGCTTGTTGACGTATCGCATTCAGGTGAGAAAACATTCTGGGATGTTGTCGAAAACACTAAAGGTCCTTTTATTGCATCGCATTCAAACTGTTATGCTTTAAACCCGCACTTCAGAAACCTGAAGGATGATCAGATTAAGGCTATTGCGGAACGGGGCGGCGTGATTATGATTAACTTCCTCGATGATTTTATTAACGAAGGCGGAAAGAATACAAGAGTTGCGAGTTACTATTCGAAGTATAAAAGTGAAATTGATAAGATGTATTCAGAGAACAACGGTGATATGGTTGCCTTTAATATGAAGAGGTATCAGTTTATGAAAGACAATCCGATTAAAGGCGGTACTTCGCTCGATGATATGATAGACCACATCGACCATATTAAAGCTCTTGTCGGCGTAGACTATATAGGGCTTGGTTCTGATTTTGACGGGGGAATTATTCCGCCGAATGAATTGTACGATGCGACCTGCTATCCGGTTATATCGGCAAGGCTGTTCGAAAGAGGTTATACAGGCGAGGAAATAAGAAAGATTCTCGGCCTTAATTTTTTAAGAGTGTTGAAACAGGTTTGTTCTAAAAATTAATTATTTAATGAAGCCAGAAGAAATATTGGATAGTTTTAATTCATCAGTAAAAAAAGTTGATGATGCAAAAATCAATCAGGTTTTAGGTAAAGAGAAGGCGATAGAGGAAAAACGGTCTAAACTAAACCCTGTAAAATTCTTTATGCTTTTCAAGCAGGTGAAACTTGCTTTCGAAATGCTTAAAGATTATAAACAAAAGAAATACAGGAGTGTGCCATGGAAGGCAATTGCGATGATTGTCACCGCACTTGTGTATTTTCTTAATCCTATAGACTTAATCCCTGACTTTTTAGGGGTTATAGGATTTACTGACGATGCTATCGTGCTTGCTTTTGTTTTTAAATCAATCAGAGATGAACTTATAAAATATTGCGACTGGAGAGGGCTTAATGCAGAGGATTATTTTTAAATGAGTAAAAACGTAAAGATATTATTTGTCGGAGATGTTATTGGTGTACCGGGGTTAAACATTGTAAAGTTAGTGCTTCCGGGTATCATAGAAAAAGAGAAAATAGATTTTGTTATCGCAAACGGCGAGAATATGTCGGACGGAATGGGTGTTCTGAAAAGAGATGCTGATGAATTGCTTGCATTGCCGATTAATGTTCTGACGGGCGGAAACCATACGCTGGATAAGATTCAATCGCATAAATTTATTGCAGAGTCTAAGAATTTATTGAGACCGCTGAATTATCCGAAAGGTGTTTATGGAACAGGACTTGGAATTTATAATATCACAGAGAAGAATGTTAAGATTGCAGTGGTTAACCTGATTGGCAGGGTGTTTATGAAACCGCTCGACTGTCCTTTCAGGGCTTTCGACAGGATTTACGAAAAGATTAAAGAGGAAACCAACATTGTATTCGTTGATTTTCATGCAGAGGCAACGTCTGAAAAAATAGCATTCGGCTGGTATGCGGACGGAAGAGCTTCTGTGGTAGTGGGTACACATACACACGTCCAGACAGCCGACAGCAGGGTTTTACCGAACGGAACGGCGTACATAACGGACGTTGGAATGACTGGGCCGTATGAATCAGTAATAGGAATGAAGAAAGAGGCATCAATAAGAAGATACATTATGGGTACTCCCCATAAACACGAAGTTGCCGAGGGCGACGTTAAATTTGCAGCAATAATCGCAGATGTAAACGCTGAAACCGGAAAGGCAAATTCAATTAAAAGAATTATTTATCCTGAATTTTAAAATACTATTGTTATGGGATTAAAATATTTAAGTTATTTAGTAATCGTTTTATCGTTTGTTTACATCTTAGGATGTGATAACCAGCAGGCAAGTTATGAAGAATCCGGAGTCGGCGGAATAATTATTGATTCCGCCACTAAAAAAGGATTACCAGGGGTTTCTGTTGTACTCGATCAGGCAAAAACCTCTACACTTACGGACAGTAATGGATTTTATTATATTGGCCATATAGGTGTTCCTTCGTCAGCAGGAAATTATTATATTACGTTCTCAAAGTCTGGTTATAATACAATTAAAAGTTTTGCTATACTTTATGCAGGTGACACAACAAGAAGGGTGAATTATGCTATGCTTAATGCAACAAATAGTCAGGTTTTTATAGCAAACAATTTAATCGTTTCTGAATATGAGAATAAATGGTCTATGGGAATTTTAAACTTTTACCATCTTTTTGTTACAAATGACAGTATATGGTATGATGATGATGCAGTTTTGCTGGATTCAGCAGGCACAAACACTAATTTCAGTTTTCATGCGGGTGGTTATGCACAACCTGTTCCCGGCTGGGATACAAGGTTTACAAATTTGCTCGGGTATTACTCTCAATATGATTTTGATACACTATCACGTATAGACGTCGGAGCCAGGCCGATTAATCCAAACACAGATTTCCCGACACAACGTACAAATTCTTTTAATGCTCCTTTAAGCCAGAGCCCTGTATACGGGTTTTATTTGCTTGGAAGGTATAATTACGATCCGGGTTATCCAAGGGTCTATGGATTACTTAGAATTGAGAATTTTTATTATGATAACGCTTCAAACACATATAAAGCTGTCGTGGATGTGAAAATAAACCGTAGTGAGCAAAACTATTTTCTTTTAAATTGATTTTTTTATTATAATTGAAAAATTCGATAATTTATTGTAAATTCAAACATACTCTTAAATAATTTAATGCTTAATATGAAAAAATTTCTAATTGTGATGTTATTATCAATAACACCTCTTTATTTTTTAACGATTTCAGGTTGTGAATCAACTTCGTCTGTTAAAAACGGAGACGGAGTAATCAGGGGTATTATTCAGGACTCTACTTCTTCAAGTAATCTTGATAGTGTTATTATATCAACAACTCCCGCTACAAAAACCGTAATGACCACATCAACAGGTGCTTTTCTGATTTCAGGTGTATCTGACGGTACCTACACTGTTACAGCTAGAAAACCCGGATACTTTACGCGTACAGTAACCGCTGTTGTTTTAGATGCGGATACCGCAACTGCCAATGCAAAAATGAGGTTTACAGGTGTTTATACTTATAATGGTCTCACTGTACAGGAAAATAATGCTATTTATACAAATTTAAGTGCTGTTAATCTTTACAATGGAGTCGTTATTAATGAGTTTACAGCAAACGATCCTAATAAAGACATTCAAATGCGTAATTCCTACGATTCCTTGGGTGCAAGTATAGATTTTTATCTGAGGTCAGGTGACTTAGCCAAAGTACGTGCAGGTTCACAAACTTTCTTTGGAGCTCCTTTAACCAATCCAAAGACAGGTCTGCAGACTTTTACAAAAGCAGAATTTGATACTCTGTCCAGTATATACGATTTTACAGGCAACCTGAATACGTACTTTACTGAAAATGCAACCGCCACCTTTAATTACTTCCCTGATGGTTCAAACGCTGTTTATCCGTTCTTTTTAGCGGGCAGAAACGCTGCTACCCCTGGAGTAATCGGTGTTATATATTTACGGAATTCCTATTTCGGAGTCGGCAACTATTTCTATGTAGTAATTGATGTTAAAGTTAACAGATTAGGTTATAATATTTTTAACGGCAATCAATAATAAGTTTTTGAAGCCGTACTGATTTTACATTAGTACGGCTTTTTTTATTTACGACTATGGTTCCAATTTTCCAAAAATTGAATTTTACAAAAAGCGAAATCAGAGTTCTATTTGTCCTGCTTTTAATTCTTTTTCTTGGCGTGGGAATTAAAATTACCAAAGGATTTATTTCGGATGATTCCGCATTGTTTGATTACGCTAAGTCGGACAGGATGTTCAGGGATAAGTCTGATAACCTTCTGTCTGTTCTGAGTGATACAAACATTGTTGTTGATTCTCTCTTCTCAAAAGGTGAACTTAAAACCATCAACAGTATTAAAAGCAGCGAAGACAGTTTAAAAAACATTGATGGTAAGAAGAAGAAAAAGGGTAAAAAGGGCGACGACCTTAAGGAAAAGAGTATTAACATTAACACGGCAACAAAAGAACAGTTAATTCTTTTGCCGGGTATCGGCGATTCTACTGCCGACAAAATACTGATGTACAGAAAAGAACATGGCGCATTTAAGAACATTGAAGACATTATGAAGATAAAAGGTATTGGCACTAAGAAGTTTGAAAAGATGAAACCTTACATAACAACAGATTAAATACATAATTTGAGCGACTTATACATAGAATATTCAGGTAATTACATCAGAATGCTGCAAATCGAAAACAAGACGGTAAAGTTTATTGACCAGCTTGAGTTTGTTGATGCAAGGTATTTCTATCTCGAACCAAAAATTAATCATAAAAAGATAAATGAGGTTACCGAGTTAATCATTAATAATCTGAAACGGAACAATCTTTTTACCGATAACATTAAGTTTGTCCTGGATTCCAGACTGGCATACATAAGTTGTATTCCGCTTGACTACTCGGACGAAGTGGAAAACATTAATTCCAGTTTAATCTGGGAAATCTCAAACTTCTTTCCCGAGAATTATAAAAATTATAAAGTCACTTACCAGAAATTAGTTCACAAAAGCAAAGAACTCGAGCATCTTGGCAACACACTTATTATAGCATACCATAAGAACATTGCCGAAATAACAAGGCGCATTTCCGAGATTTCTTCCCTGAAGATATCCAACTTAAACTTCGATGTCTTTTCCGCGGGTGCATATTTAAACAACGGGTCTAATAAGAATTATGCCGCCCTTGGTTGTAAAAAAGACAGACTCGACCTCTCCGTGTATCTGGACGGCAAAATAAGTTTTTTCCTTCCTGTTTATGTAAAAGATAATGCGAAGGATGTATTGCAGGCAGAGATATATAAAGTCCTGAAACTTTCCGGTTACGAAGAAATCCAGGATGTCTTTCTTTACGGTGACGATGTCTGCCCTCAGATATTAAACATGCTGGAAGGCTTTCACTTGAAACATAAGTTCCATCTTACTGACCCGTTTAAAGATTATTCGGTAGATGCTTCGCTGCTTGAAGACAGGGCCGAAGCACTGAACTCTTTTTCATTCACCCCGCTTTTCGGACTTAAATAATATGAGAGTTATTTCCGGATTTCTCAGAAGCCGCACTATCATTGTACCAAGTTCGGTTAAAAACCTCCGCCCCACTACAGACAGGGCAAGGGAAACTCTCTTCAACGTCATTACAAGCAGGTTTAATATTTACGGAATGAAAGTACTGGACCTATATTGCGGTTCTGGCAGTTTCGGTATCGAATGCGTTTCCCGCAATGCTTCCAAATGCACCTTCGTGGACAGGTTTCCGGATACCGTAAAAAGAAACATAACAGATTTAGGTATCGCTGATAAATCACTGGCGGTTAAAGATGATGCAATAAGATATTTGAAAAACAATAGAAGTCTTGATTACGATATTATCTTCGCCGACCCGCCTTATGACTACACAAAGTATAACGAACTGATTGATCTAATCTCTGGTTTTCAGGGTACATTCGTTCTGGAACATTCAGAAAAATATTTGCCCTTGGAAATACATTCAAAATATATATTTTTGAAGAAGAAGGTTGGAATAGCAATTTTCACATTTTTTGATTTTAAACTGACTGAAGATGAGTAAGAAAAACATAGCAATATACCCCGGAACGTTCGACCCTGTTACCAACGGCCACCTTGATATTATCGACAGGGCAGTAAAACTGTTCGACGAAGTTGTCGTCGGTGTTGCTTTTAACATCAACAAAACACCTTTGTTTACAAAAGAAGAACGACGCGATTTAATCATAAAGGTAACAAAGAAATATAAAAACGTTCGTGTCGCGATGTTTAACGGTCTCCTCGTCGATTTTGCAAAGCAGCAGAAGGCAACAGTCATTCTCAGGGGCTTAAGGGCTATATCAGATTTTGAGTATGAATTTCAGATGTCTTTAACTAACAGAAAACTTGCTCCGGGAATAACAACAATGTTCTTAATGCCGAACGAAAAATATACTTATCTGAATTCTTCTCTGGTAAGGGAGCTGTCAAAATTAAAAGGGGACATCAGTAGTTTTGTGCCCCCCGCGGTTGAAAAATCTCTTAAACTTAAATTAAAACAAAAACTATAATATCTTTCCTAAGTCTGTGTTCTGGTACTTGTTCTCTGCAAAATACTTCAGCAGTTTTTCAAAGTCGCCTGCTTCAACATAACCGGAAAACGCACTCACAGTCTCTCCGTTGTAGTTAAACTTCAGCAGTGAACCGTCAGGCCCCAGGAATACGTGTGTCGGATATCCTGTTGCACCGAAAAATTTTGCCAGTGACGCAGACGTATAATCTTTACCGCCGTACTTTATTTTATCGCTTCCCATAGCATTCAGTTTAACATAAACAAAATTTTCATTTACGTAACTGCTTATGTTCGGGCTTGAATACACCTGGTCCATCTTCTGCGACCATGTATCACTTTCCGAATATATGTTTACCACTATCTTTTTGTTCTGCGACTTTCCTTTTGAAAGCCCCTCGCTAAAAGACGTCTGAGCATTCATCACACCTGCCATTAACAATATCATTACTACTACACTAAAAATTCTTGCTTTCATAATTTTGTTATATACTTTTAAACTAAAAGCCTTTTAAATTGTTCCGGCTTTCTGCTTTTCTAAATATCAATAAATTAAAGTA
>Ga0194044_10000801_pt1 | contig 15808 bp, 16 predicted proteins | sample JunL4417m_MetaG_FD_155460 | JGI IMG/M metagenome (GOLD analysis project Ga0194044, IMG submission 155460) | Anoxic zone freshwater microbial communities from boreal shield lake in IISD Experimental Lakes Area, Ontario, Canada - Jun2016-L442-17m | ecosystem: Environmental > Aquatic > Freshwater...
GTCCATCTGCATCTGTGGACCACCTTCAAACGGATGGGTGAACTGAATCAGGAGCCCGATTTCCTTCTTATCATCTTTCCCCACGACATCATTTGAGGGGATGATCATGGCGAAGTGGGACAGGGCAGCGGGGGCGAGTGCAAACATCAGGACGAGGCAGAGCATTGGGGTGAAAAAAAACCTTTTCATGACAGTAGCTCCTTGTGCTCGGAAAATACAATGGAACAAAACATAATAACATGATAATAAGAATAGTGCTACCTGTCAACGGATTCTGTATGGGATCTCCGGGCTCTCCGGGATCCTTGACAGATGACACGGTGAGTTATAACGTAGCAACAATAAAATGTTCAGGAATCCAAGTATTACCGTTCGGACGGCGTATTCTTCTTTCAGGCTCGGCCAATTCCAGCGGGCGGTGAATCATGCACATTTCAGAAGGGGTATTGTCAGCGCCGGTCCTCGGTTTGGGGGCGGTTCTCACCCTTGGCGGCCTGACCATCGGGCTTCGCAAGATGGACTATGACAAACTGCCCGAAGTTGCCGTGCTGTCCTCAGTCTTTTTCGTGGCGTCTCTCATACATGTGCCCATCGGACCTTCCGCTGCGCACCTCATTCTGAACGGCATATGCGGGCTCCTGTTGGGGTGGCTTGCGTTTCCGGCAATATTCGTCGGTTTGACTTTGCAGGCGGTTCTCTTCGAGTTCGGTGGGTTGACGACACTTGGGGTAAACACCTTCACCATGGCCTTTCCTGCAGTGATTCTCGGATTTCTGTGCAGGCATTTCATCAAGAGTTCCTACTCTGTGGTGCGTATGGGAGCCGAGTTCGTTGCAGGCGCGGGGGCGATTCTGCTATCCGGGGTGCTCGTGGCTGCAGCCCTTGTGCTGGCACTGGGACATTCCATGGAATCAGTGGCCCGCCTCGTTGTACTTGCCCATGTTCCCGTGATGATCATCGAGGGGTTGATAACGGTGTTCGTGGTGGAATTTATCCGCAAGGTGCGTCCCGAAATGCTGTGACCGAGGGGATGGGTCCACGATTGCTGCCGGGAAGCGAACGCACATCTGTCCCCGGGCGCCGAGAAGCGTCCTGAGCGAATGATCGGGTAAGGAGTTCCCAACATGAAGACTCACCCCATTTTCAGTCCGGAACGGCTCGGTTCGCATTTGACAGTGATCGCGTTGATGCTTGTGCTGAGCATGCTGACGGCGTCGCGCGCGGTGGCACACAAGGTAAACGTTTTTGCATACGTGGAAGGCGACCGGGTGATTGTTGACGGCTATTTCAGCGGTGGCGTCAAGGCGCAGAATTCAAACGTAGAAGTGTTCGACGACCAAGGAAAGAAGCTCATACAGGGGAAGACCGATACCAAGGGAGCTTATTCATTCAGGCTCCAGGATTTGCCTGCATTCGCCGGGGGGCTCAAGATAGTACTCGACGCCGAAATGGGGCACCGGGGAGAATACAATCTCGCCGCAGGCGATATTCCCGTTCAGGCAGTGCAGTCTAAGGGGCAGGAGAGCCCGCCGGTTCCGGTTGCGACTGAGAAAGCCGTAGAAAAGTCGGTTCAGTCTACGCCCAGGGAGTCTGTGGAGGCGAATACCCCTCCATCCACTGTGTTACAGCCCCAGGCCATGGACGAGGCGCTCCTGAAGCGCATCCTGGAAAACGTGCTGGACAAGAAGCTGGAGCCCATCGTCCGGATGCTGGGCAACCAGGAGAAGCTCCTGCTCGAAGAAAAGTTCAGTGGTCCCAAGATGACCGACATAATCGGGGGTATCGGCTGGATCCTGGGTCTCGGTGGTATCGCTGCCTTTGCATTGAGTTTCAAACGGAAATCGAACAAGTAAAGAGGCCATAGGGAAATTCCATCATGGATATGGAAGAATTCGCATCGGGTGACACGTGGGTGCATCATCTGGATCCGAGGGTCAAAATCATTGTTACGATGGTCTTTTCCGTCGTTGTCGCATTGAACAGCCATATCGAAGCAACGCTGATAAGCCTTCTGTTACCGGTAGGGCTCATAGTGTGCGCCAGGCTTGATCTTCACAGGGTGCTAATTCGGCTCGCAATCGTTAATAGTTTCATACTGTTCCTTTGGCTCTTCCTGCCGTTCACCACTCCGGGTGAGACAATCTATGCGTTGGGGCCACTGAGCGTTCAGCGTGAGGGTATACATCATTCACTCCTGATAACGCTGAAGTCGAATTCCATTATCCTCATGGTACTGGCGCTGCTGGGGACCTCCCAGATATTTACCCTCGTGCATGCCCTGAGCCACCTCTTGGTGCCGGACAAGCTTGTACATCTTTTCTTTTTTTGTTTCCGATACATACATGTGATCCACGAAGAGTATCACCGCTTGATGAATGCCATGAGGATCCGGGGATTCCGGCCGCGAACCGATATGCACACCTATAGAAGCTACGCCTACCTCGTGGGGATGTTGTTGGTGAGGAGTTTCGATCGTTCCCAAAGAGTGCTCCAGGCGATGAAATGCAGGGGGTTCAAGGGGAAGTTCTTCATTCTGCATCACTACGAGATGAAGCGACACGACTATGCCATGGCGGGATCAAGCCTGGCCTTCTCCGCGCTTATCTGGGTGGTGAGGTAGTGCTTGCAAACACTCAGCAGCAGCGGAAATCGGAGCATACATGATTCGTTTGAGAGATATACGCTTCCATTATGGCTCCCGGTACATTTTCGACGGTTTGAACATGGATATCGAACCGGGAGACCGCATCGGACTTCTTGGTCCCAATGGCTGCGGGAAAACTACGCTTTGCCACATCATCATGGGGCTGTTGATTCCCGAATCCGGCGACGTGGAGATTCTCAATAAGAAGAGGATGAAGGAGTCTGATTTCGCTGATATAAGGGGCAAAATAGGCTTTCTCTTTCAGGACTCGGATGATCAGCTTTTCTGCCCCACGGTGATCGAAGATGTTGCCTTCGGTCCTTTGAACCTGGGACAGTCCCCGGACGAGGCGAAAAGAACTGTTTCGAAGACATTGGAGTCACTGAAGCTGACAGGGTTCGAAGAACGTATTACATACAAACTGTCCGGCGGCGAAAAGAGATTGGTTTCCCTCGCGACGGTTCTGGCTATGGAACCTCAGTTCCTCATCCTTGACGAACCTACCACCGGCCTGGATGAAAAAACCACCCACCGACTCATCGAAATTCTTTGTGAATCGAATCTTGGGTACATGATCATCTCCCACGACCGCGTCTTCATCAAGGCCACGGCAAACAAGCTGTTGCAGATGATCAACGGACAGATAAGCTCCGCTGATTGGACCAGCTTGGAAATGTGACAGCGCATGGGTCTATAGTCGCAATCAAAATAGCAAGCCACTTCTTCCGTAATATTGGTCGAGGCAGGTGAACCCTTTGATCTTGTAGTTGCCGTCGTAACGATCCACGCACTGGTGAAAGATGTGGAGGGGAAGAAATTCCATCACTTGAGAGAAAACGACCTTTCCGGAATACACAGAGAACCTCCCATGGAAGTTTTCTCCAAGCATGGCAGCTTGGTCGGAAAGATTTCAAGTCGATAAATAGCATAAGGTTAATTTTCTCACATCTAGTCAATAGGTTAAAGACACAACTTGTATCAACGTTGGGACACTACTGATTACCTATAACAATGTGCAACTTGGAATTATACAATATTACGTGTATGCGATTGTACCGAGAGACTTTTCGCATATGATTAGTAGAATGCCCGTTTCCCTTCGATCCTGTGCCGTAAATTGACTCAATAGAAAAAATATCGAATCGAATTGAGAAGTACAAAAGCAAAACAAGACGCCGTAAGAACGTGAGGGAGGAACTCGACCAAAGATTTCGAAATATCCGTCTGCTTAGCTCGACTCAGCCGGTAGGACAGGACCAGACTCCCCAACAAGCCCAAGCAAACTAGAAATTGCTGAAAGAACAGGGTCCAGGATGGCGGGACCGTTATAACCAACTGCCCTAAGAATTCAAAATGGAAGGTCTGCCAGAGCAAGATGGGTAGGTAGACACCCAGGTTGATCAGATAATATAGGTGGAAGGCCATGTATCCAGTCAGCACCAGGGGCAGGAGAGCTAGACCGTAGCGAGCAAAGTTTTCCTGTAGAGTCTCTCCCGAACTTCTACAGGAAATTCCTGAGGCAACAACTACGAGCAGGTTGGCTGCGGCTATTGAAGCTAAGAAGAACAAACTAAAAACCAGTATTTGCGGCGACTGGGAAAACAGATCGGACCATCGGTCGTAGAATGTCATGTTTTGCTGCATGTCGCAGGCCAAGCCTGCGAACATGCTTATGACCAGGAATGCAGTTATGGAACCGACTTGTTTGATTTCCCAGATTTCTCTCCCCGGAACCCTGAGATTCAAATTGATTGCTCCGTGGGGACAATTCTTTATGCACGTTGCGCACATCTTGCAAAAGCGATTGCTGCGGAGGGTAGGGGCCATCTGGCCGAATGGGCATCCTTCACGGTTCCCGGTCCCCACAAAGCATTCGTTGGTGGTACACTGTGAAGCACATACATTGCGATCTGCCCTGAGTTCGAATGGGGAAACTTTTGCGAAAACACCCATCATACCTCCGAGCGGGCATAAGTACCGACACCAGGATTGTCTTTCAAAGATGACTGAGAACACAACAGCTAACAGGAATATGGTCAACAGCAGTATCCCGGTATTCAGCGGTGAACTTCTTATGTGGGTGGCCGTCTCCAGCCAGATTATGAAAATCGCAGAACCTGCAATGATCCAGTCGCTGTGAAGTTTGAGAAACGATGGGAACGGGATTTCAAGAGAGATTATTTTTTTTGCCAGTTTGCTCAAAGATCCCATGGGACACACAGAACACCAGAAACGGGCCCAGAAAAAAGCCCCGAAAACCATTGTAGGCCACCCCACTGCCCAACTGAAAAGGCCCCCCATGTTGTTTATCGGGTCAGCCGGACCCAGGAAAAGAAGAATCAGCAGGATGAAGAAAAACGGGGCCGCCATACTCTGGAATATGGCAGGGAAAAGGGGGCTCTTAAAGGCTGCTTTGAGGCCCGGCAAGCGCAGGAGATTGAATTTTCCGTCTGCTTCTATCCGTCTCAGATCGAAGTAGATGTCCTGTGGCCTCAAAATTTCGTCTTCAGCCAGCAGAACGGCTCTTTTCAGTGTTGTGGCCAGTTCACGATCGTTCCCGGGCCAGGAATAGGTTACCAGAGTCTTGATTGTTTCCGTGGGAATCTTTCGGATGCTCTTGTGTAACTCCTGGCCGTACTGGTTCACGTAATGTTCAACCAGAGCAGGAATTTCCTTGCGGCGTTTCCTCAAAGGGGGAACCATCAGAGAATGGTCCAGAAGCCAGTGCAGTAAAGGGTGTTTTTCCGCCGAAATCTCTGAAGAGTCCAAGTTAGTGGTCCCGATGAGCCGGAAATCAGAATGCTGGTCTATATCCGATCCCATCCGTCTAAAAGATCCGGTCTGCAGTGTTTTGAGGAGCCTTTCCTGCATCACCGGGGTGAGTTGCTCGATACCCCTAACAAGCAATGTTCCTTCTTCAGTGAGTTCGAGATATCCAGGAGTCTCAATACGAGAATTCCTTTCGTGAACCTTCTCGTAACCGAAGAAAAGCTTCATCTGCTCTTCCGTGGCATTATCGGACCATTCAGGAAGTTCGCAGTAGTCATTTGACACCGGCGTTTGGGGAAGAGGTCTGAGAAGGTCCAGACACAGGAAAACCCTCTTGTGATGAGGGCTCATTCCATAGATGGCATGTGCCATGAACTCCTTGCCCACTCCCGTTTCGCCGGTTATGAGGATTGGCCCCTGCGAAGTTGCCAGATTTTCCAGTCGCTTGCCTGTGCGGCGTCGCACAGTATCGCTTACAAAATAATCCGGGAAAAGGTGATCTTGGCTGCTGATGAGCGCCTGCAGAGCCCGTTTCCTCTTCATATTGCGAAACACGCTCTGATCGAGCCTGATGACTTTACGAGCAAGATTTCTGAGAACGCTTACCGCACAATCCGGGTTTTCCCGCAGGATCTTTTCGAAATCCCTGGCGTGTATCTCCAGAACCCGGCTGGGCTCCTGAGCCACTACCTCAGAATTCAAAGGGGAAGGTCTGCCTGTGAGAAAGCTGATTTCACCTACAAGGTCGCCGGCGTGAATTGTCTCCACAGGTATCGCTTGGCCTTCCAATTCCTGAAGCAAAACATCCGCACTGCCGGAAATCATGAAGCGAATGCAATCTCCTGGATCTCCAGGTGCAGCTATGGAGGTACCAGGGCCATAATCCTTAAGGGTGCCCTTTTCCCAGATCGCCCGTCTTAGAGTCTCCGGGAGATCGTCGAACGGATCTTTGTGGATAGGAGGTGAAGTGAAATCTTCAGCAGAGCTTTGCATAGCTTAGGAGTCTCAATGTTTGAGTTGACTTGAATTCCACAAAACCGCTACAAGCTGAAAAAATCCATTCAGCCTTAGTCGTTTTTGACTGCAGTTTCAATTTTGATTCCGTATTTTTCTATTTTAGCCAACAGGGTGGGCCTTGATAGGCCGAGGAGCTTGGCGGCCTGTGAACGGTTCCCTCCTGTCATGTTCAGAGCTTCGATTATGAGCATCCCGGAAAAACGATCGATGATTTCTGTGAACATTCTTTCCCCACGGCTTGAGGCCAGTTCTCGACGAGCACACTGCCGTGTTGTGTCTTCCTTCCGGCCTCGGTGTACTTCCCCGGAGGAATATTCGCCTCGGATTGCCAGGGAGATTTCTTCTCCACTGATAGGGGATCCTCGGCTGAAGATGAGGGCCTTCTGAATAGTATTGCCAAGCTCACGCACATTTCCCGGCCAGGCATAATGCTCCATGATGTTCTTAGCCTCCTCGGTGATACCGGGACTGTCGACGCTCATTTCCCGAGCAAACCTTCTCAGAAAGTAAACCGCCAGCATGGATATGTCACCAGCGCGTTCCCTGAGGGGAGGCAGTCTCAAGGTTACAACTTTCAGCCGATAGTAGAGGTCTTCGCGGAATCGATCTTCTGCTAGAGCCGCCTCGAGGTCGCGATTTGTCGCTGCAATGACTCGCACATCTACAGAGATCGGCGAACGGCCTCCAAGACGCTCTATACTCTTCTCCTGCAACAGCCTCAGGATCTTCGCCTGAATGCTGAAAGGCATATCACCTATTTCGTCAAGGAAAACGGTTCCGCCATCAGCTTGCTCAATCTTCCCTAGTTTTCGGTTAACTGCACCTGTGAAGGCCCCTTTCTCGTATCCGAACAACTCACTCTCGAGAAGAGTCTCAGGAATGGCAACACAGTTGATCACGAGAAAAGATTTGTCGGCTCGAACGCTGTGGTTATAAACCGCCCGAGCGACCAATTCTTTACCTGTTCCGGATTCTCCTCGAATTAAAACAGTCGCGTCTGTGGAGGCAACTCGTCCGATCGCTTTGTAAACCTCTTGCATCGATTTGCTGCGACCGAAAATTGCATCAGCGGAATCCGCCTCCGGCGTGGCGTCCATTTCCACTCTGGAACGCATAAATCTTCCCGCTTCCAGCGCCTTTTCTATTGTTGCCAACATTTCAGGAATTTCGAACGGCTTCAGTACGTAATCGAATGCACCGAGTTTGGTGGCTTGAATAGCGGTATCCGTATTTCCATAAGCCGTCATGACTATGACGGGTAGTTTTGGCTGGATTTCATGCATGGCCTGAAAAGTCTTAAGGCCGTCCATTCCCGGTAACCGGACGTCCATAATTACCATGTCCGGAACACTGGACATGATGGACTCCAACCCCCCCTCTCCTGTAGGAGAGGTCTTTACGTTATGTCCCTCAGCGGTTAAGAGTTTGGCGAAACTATGCCTCAACTGAGCGTCGTCATCCACTATCAGGATTTTTCCCAAGACTGTTTCTCCCTTGCCGGAAGAGTAATCACGAAAGTAGCTCCTTCCCCTTCCCGCGACTTAAGATCAATCCACCCACCATGTTCTTCGACTATGCGAGTGGCAATACTGAGACCCAAGCCGGTGCCCTCCTCCTTAGTACTAAAGAACGGTTGAAAAAGCTTCTCTTGAATGGAAACGGGGACACCCGGACCGTCATCCGTGACTTTTACCATGGCTACGGGTCCAAGATTTTCTGAGGAGCTTTCTTCCTCGTGAATCACAATGGAACCACCATCTACCATCGCTTCGCACGCGTTCACCATGAGATTGACAAAAACCTCTTTTAGCTGGTCAGGGTCAGCCTGTATTTCAGGCAGCCTCCTGTCACGGTTCACTTCCACCTTAACATCGTAGGATTCCAGGCGGTGCCTTAACAATTGGACAGCCATATCCACCGAGTCCGAAGGGCTGACCTTCTGCATCTTAAGCTTTGGTGGACGCGAAAACTCGAGAAAGTTTCCCACAATAGTGTCGATATGGCGAATTTCCTCCGAGATGACTTCAAAATCCTCTTCTTGACTAGGAGAAAGTGCCAAATGCCGCTCCATGGAAAACAGCCTCATTTTTACTGAAGTCAGAGGGTTTCTGACGCTGTGAGCTACTCCTGCAGCCAACTTGCCCACTAGTGCCCATTTTTCAGCCTGTTGGAGATGCTCCCGACTCCACTTGAGCTTGGTTCTGGTCTGGTCCACATCCTCGATCAAATTCTGGAAACGCCGGCTCAAGGCCTTAACATCGTTACCTGCCTCATCATCGCTCTTTCTCGAGTCTGTTTCTATGGCCAGTTGTCGAATCGGCCCTAGTATTACCTTGAACAAAATATATGCCAATATTGAAGCCAAAATTATCGCAGCCAGGAGGGCCACCAGGGTAGAAGCATTTATAAGGCCCACCCGATCACGCATCTTTTCTCGAGTCGCCACGATGCTTTGCTCGTAGGATTTCTTGAATTTTCGGCAGAGTTCGATAATCTTCATAAACTGGCTTCGCGCGTTCTGGTGGAGCTTGAACCCTGCATCACGTTTACCTTCCTTGTAAAGATTTACCACTTCATCACGAGAAAAACTGAACCGGAGATATTCCGAATCGATTTGATTAAGGATGGACCTCTCCTGATCGGTCACTGTCCACTGGCGTGCCCTTTTGAGCCAACTCTCAAAAGCAAAGTGGTGCTTCTCCAGTTCATCGAGCCACTCCGGATCGCCATCCTGAAAAAAATAGGTCACGTATCCTTTCTGCATCACCAAAGCGTTTTCCAATTCTTGGGCAGCTTGCAGGGCTTCCAAATCCGACTCGATCACGGAAGAGAATACCTTATCCATCATGTAAGAATGCAGTATTGAAGTCAGGCCGCCACCAACGGTAATGAGAACCAGTGCAGACAGCAAAAGGAGCACCCGTGTGCGTAGGCTGATCAGTTTCCACATCTATTCACGACCTCTGCTGCTCCATTTTGCCGAAGGTAAACCTTATGAACTATAACACCCCTGTTCCTGCCTTGACAAATTGTAAAAAACCTCTGACAGGTAACCATCAACTGGCTACACCCCTTAAAGATTACGTTATAGTGATGTCGATTTTAAATAACTTGTTTGCATCACCAGTTTATTGTGTCTACCAAGTAGACAACCTTTTGAAGTTATAGAAAAACTTGATAAGAGGTCGCGGTGGGGTCTATGTCAGATCCAATTGCATAGGACTCAGTTACTGGGTGTGGATGAAGAATATTATTACACTGGCGTACGTTAACAAACTTAACGATCTCTCATACTTTTTTGTGACCTTCATAATCATATGTGTTTTGAAGCTTATAAGAAGGCCGAGTTGACGAAGCTTGGGAATGTGCTGTCTGACTTTCGTGGCGCGTTGGGCTGGAGATTTTGCTCCTATTTCTACTCGCTTCTCATCCGATCCTTCTGTGCTTCGTCGATCACTATCTCGTTGCGAATCCAGACGGCCTCGCTGTACTTCTTTAGCCGCCTCTTGAGGTCGTAGTCGTATCGTTCCTTTGTAAACAGGAGTTCATCGGGGTGTACCCGGTCCCACTGTTTGCTTTTATCTTTTACTTCCTGTTCGATCTTGTCTTTAAATCCCTCGATCGGCCGGATTTCAAGATTGTAAATGACGTATCCGGTTTTTTCACGGCAAACGTAAAAAACTTTGCCATTGTCGGCTATCTTTATTGCCGCAAGCTTCCCCGAGGTAGGCACTTTAGTGTAAACGTTCTCGTACCGAATGGCTCTGAATTCTCCCAGGGAATTTTCTGCCAGTCCGAAATCTCCAGCCAGGCCGGGGCTCATTTCTAAGCAAGCTATCACCAATGCCAATGCCGTCATCAAGATCACTTTCATGTTTTGAGACCTTCCTTATGTTTAATCTCTTCCCTTGCCGGCAGCTTTTCATGGTCTAGTCGACTTCAGAGCCTCGAATCAAAAGCTTCTAAAATTACTTGGGCCAGTTCCATGAAATCGAATGCCATTTCTCTTTGCGTATCCCTCGATTCTCCAGGCTCATACACAGTGCCGAAGAACTTGTCTATAAATACTTCTCTCGATCTACAGTAATTTTTCAATGACGGTTTGATCATGCTGGCTATTAGGAAAGCCCCGGATTGTGAGGCCCATTGAAAATGAGGACCATCTCCTCCGCTGTCTCCGATGACTACAAGTTTTTTCCCCGCCAGGTTTAGTGATTTCATGACCGCCGCAGTGTTTTTCGGCTTATCTTCTATCTCTAGAACCTCGAAGCGGTAACGCCCTAAATCATCAGTTTTGGGAAATTGGATCATTGGGTTTGCCGCCACTATCGGCACCGGGGGAATAAGCCCCTTTGCAATTGCCCGTTGAAAATATCCTTGTGTACCGGTGGTGTTGATCATGAAAATGATATTTCTTTCCAAACACCACCGGATAAGTTCAGGCACTCCCGTATAAGTGCGGAAGGACGCATCCAGGTATGCATCCATCTGTTCTATCCCGAGAGGTTGGGGCACCAGATCTTTTATGTTACTGATAGCTCGATCAAGAGATATTACGTTTCCCGTATATTTCTTGAAGATATCGGAAAGATCCTGGACAACCTCAGGATAATTGAATGCAATAGGATCAAAAGGTCCGTTCGGAGAAAGACACTCACTCCAGTCCGAGGACACGATGCCCCTATATTGGAAACTGCCCATCTGAAATTCCTTCACTTTGAGTCTTCATTTTGTGATGATCAACGGCGACAACTGCGAAATTAATCTTACAGAAGTCCATCAAATGCAACCTTTTTGTCCTGTAGAACAAAAGAACAAACGAACTCCTCTTCCAAACCGTGACGAACGACTTGCAGATTTCCAGACTCAACCGAGAACTCTTCACCATGAACGGGTCTGATGTGAAACGGGAAAACGGCCATGACCATCCCCCAATGGACTGCCAAGTGACTGGATTATGGGGACCGCGCGAGGAAATTTAGACCCGCCAAGTGTAGGGCTCTCAAGTAACCCGGTGTCCTCGATTGGGGCGGTTCGAACGCCAATGCCCGCCCAGGTCTTGGACAGGGTGTCCGCATACTCGTGCGACACGGAGTGCACCAGGCCGACCTCGTCCGCCAGAAGATAACGCACCCTATCGTTGGCGATGGCGCGGGACAGGGCCCGAATCTGGTGAGGCAGCGGGATGACCGAGGACTCGATGGGCGCGAGCAGGACATCCTGGGTCAGGGCGTCGGCCACCCGCGCTGCAGCGGCGACATACGATAAGTGATCAGGACTGAGTGCTGAGGACTGAGTCGCCGCAAGTTGAGACGGGGAAACGCGGATAATAGAATCAGTTGAAGGGAGCCAGACACGAAAAGAGGTGTTTCCCCACAGAAATGATTTCTCGATCACCTTGCCAGTGGCTTGATGGGTAAGAACATGAACCCAGTCTCTTTCGCGGATTGAGGACTGAGCAGGATCATTCATCTGCTTCCATCGCCTTTTTGCTTTTGAACTGAGGAGCGAAGGCCGTAGTCCTGATATTGCCCCAGAGCGTCTGGGCTTCAATGGCCTGAAAGAGCTGCCTGTAATCCGGGCTGTAGTACCACCCATGATCCATCAAGCCACCCCGGCCAGTTCTCGCATTTTTCCACAGAAATAACAAAAACTTGGCGACAGGTTCCTTTCAACGGTCATGTGCGGATTAATTTCCTCCGCCCACTTGGATTTTTCTGTTCCAACCGCTTGCCAGCCCTTGGCGGACAGTGCTGATACACCACCTTGGCAAACGGCGTCCGCCAGTTTCTCCCATGTCCCGCAAACGCTGTCATTCACATAGGAACTCAGTACGGCATCCTTGGCCTTGGGATACGCCGTCTTGACTGCGTTCAAATCACCCAAGAACCATGCTTCACCTTCTTCGATTGCGATACAGAAGCGGGCTTCCGGTCTTGGATTGCAGGCGTTGAGGATTCCGTAGAGTTCGTCCCGGAATGCTTTCAGGCATTTGTCATCAAGATCGCATACGAGGATCACAACCTCCTGAAAGTGCGGCCGGCCAGCTTGCGTCCTTCCGTATCCCTTTAAGAGTTTAGGGAGATTATCCAGTAAGATGCGTTTGGCGGCGTCTTTCGCGTCGCGCATGTTCTTCGGTATTCTGCCAATGCCTTTGTATGAATACACGAAGAATGTGTGCGCATCTCCGATAATCTTCGAAACCAGAATATCCAGTGCCTTCTTCCCTGACTGGTCTTCAACGAGTATGTTGAAATGCATCGGTTCACCTCGCATCCAGATAATCGCTGTACCACAGTCCACCCAAGGGAAGACCCTCCTTGACCATATTTTGCACGGTCGCATCGTCGCTGGCACGCTTAATGGTGGAAAAGCCGTCCTCACCTTTCTCCAGAATCCAGACCTCTTCCGGCGACAACGCATCCACAAAATACGGCTGATGAGTGGTGACGAAAATCTGCGATGCTCCCTTTTTGCCGGTCGCATGCTCACGAAATTCTCTTGCGAGCGTCTCTAGGAGCTTATGGTACAAACCATTTTCAGGCTCTTCGATACAAATGAACGGCGGTGGAATAGGATCTTGCAAGAGTAACAAGTAACAGAACATCTTCAAGGTTCCATCGGACATTTGTTGTTGGGTAAATGGTTTTGCAAAGCCTTTATCTTTGAAAAGAAGGTAAAGATTGTTGGTGACCGTATCGCGATAAGGCTCAATAGTGCCTATCCCCGGTATTTTATTTGAAATGTCTTTCAGAATTCGCTTGAAAATAATCGGATGATTTCGCTCAAGGTATTGAACGACATTCCCCACATTATCCCCATGTAGATTGAGGTGTTTCTGCACCCCGGCCTGCGGGACCTTTCGAGCTGAATCCGGAGTGAAATAGCTAAGATACCAGCTCTGGATGAACTGCTTGAATTGAGCTATGCGAGGGTTCTCTTTGAACTGTTCCGCTAGTGAAACGATGGCTAGTTTGTGTGGATCAAATTCCACTTCGCGCTTGGATGTCTCATCTCCTTCCAAACTTTCATCTCCAACCCATACGCTGCCTTTGCCTTTTTCCAAGCGTAAAAATGACCGGGGCTGTCCCTTTGACTCGCTTCTGGCACGCTGTCGCAAGCGTTCACTGAGTACAATCGGGAGTTCCGTCTTTTCATCCTTTGCAATGCTAACTTCATAGGTAATGGGGCGATCGTTCTTAGATTCCCTGTAGTAGATCGTCAGTGACATTGGCTGATCAGAACCCGAAGACACCAGTTTGTCATAACCCCCTCGATTTTGGGCATTGCAGGCAGTTTCCAGGTCTGTATGCATACAATCGGCGAGAAAGCCAAAGGCATCGAAGATCGAACTCTTACCCGAACCGTTTTTACCAATAACCGTTGTCATGGGCGTAAGAGGATCTGCTTTACGTAATTTCGTATCTGTGCCAATGCGCCCCATGGCAATATCTTTTAATACCCGATAGTTTTGGATTCTGAAGCCTTCAATCATTGCCATCTTACTCACCTCCCTTTCTTGTCACCGCCTGGTCATACCACATCAACAACTTTGGGTCTTCCTGGAGGACGTTTTCGGGAATCTTACGGGCTACAGTGATAATCATGGCGTAGTCGCGCTCCTGCCATGCTTTCTTGAAGCCCGCGCGGACGGCCTCGAGGCGGAACACCTTCAGTTTCGACGAGCGGCCACTCACCCCTAAAGTGCGATATCCCTCGAACTCCTTGAGCAGCGACCTCTCGCGGAGCTTCTCCAGATCGCCGGCCTTATTCGGGTCGGGTATGTACCAGCGGTCCTTGCCCTTGGCGCGGAGGCTTTCATCGTCCTTAGGTAGGTTGCGCAGCTCCTTGAAGTTGCTGGACAGGTAGCTGTGAATCTGGTTCGGCACTTCGCCGTTACCGTCGTAGCGAAGGAAGTTCTGTTCCAGCATGTCCGATAGCTCCAGCGGTTTCTCGTGCTTCTGCCAGCCGCCAAGTTCCTTGAGGAACTGCGGGTGGAGTTCCTGGAATGTTTGCGGCTTGTCTTTGAGTAGTTGGCGCAGCCATGCGATGGCAGAGGACTCGTCGGTGACGAACAAGGACGCCTGTTCCAAACCACCAGATGACAGGCGCTTCTTGTCGTATTCCACTACTTGTTCGGGCAGATAGTACATGCCGTCACGATAGGAAAACCTTTGGGACAGCCCTTCCTGGAAGGCCGAGTTGTTCAGCGGCACAGGAAAACCCTTGCGGACGAAGTAGGCGACCATCTGATCGTAAAGGATGCGCGGATCACGTTCGGTGACGGCAATCAGTTGCGTGGCGCCGGCGCCGCGTTTGATAACCGGGAGGTATTTCAGATGTGTGCGCACGAAATCCCAGACGCCCTCTTCGGTCTGGGCCTCATTCTGGAAACGCTCCTCGAAGCCGCCGTAGGGCTTATAGGCGGAAATGACCAAGTCTTGTTTGACGGAGGTGGTGTTTGTAACTGCATTGAAGCTGCCTTGCTGCTTATCTAGTGCAGAAACATTAGCCACAATAAAACCCGCGTCAGATAGCGCCGTCTGGATGCTATTCCAGACGGATGCTTTGGTGTTTGAGAACTCTACCGTCATCCAGCGACCGGGCTTGAGAACCCGGTATGCCTCTCTGAAGCAGGCGGTCATGAGATGGCGATATTCGTTGGGTCCTTTTCCTTGAGTCTTGTTTTCGATGGCCTCAGGTTTATTGTTTGTTAGCACCTTGAGCCACGCCTCCCAGAGAAAGTTCAACTCTGAATACATGATGTTGCCGCCGAAAGGTGGATCGACAAAAAGGTAATCCAATGTGTCAGATGGAACAGTAGTATTCTCGAAACTGTGGCACTGAACAAACCCGTGGTCATCTGCCAAAAACGCTTTTGCAAAGTCCTTGACCTTGCCCTGGGCCAATTTCGTGACTTCAGATTCTGCGTTTATAGAGGACACATAAAGCGTACCACTTAGCGGACCGTTCCCACGATTGCCCATGTTGTATCTGACGAGCCGAGAACACAAGGTGGCAACAATAGACTGAAACATGAGGCGAAAAGGGCGGTCGCATTTTGAGAGCAATGTTGCCAGTATCCACAAATTACGCTTCGTATAGAAATGATGAACATGGGTGATGCCGATGCGAAGTGGTTCGCCAGTCTTATCGCCCTTCGGAATTGCTGTTGTCGGGAACCAATATGGAACGTCTCTGTTTTCAGTCTTCGCTATAAGCGCCAAGTCGCCCTGATCCGGTGTTTTCTCAGCCCGTTTGCCGTTCACGGTGTAGTTGATGAGGACCGGAACTTGTTTAGCCTGGCGAATAGTCTGGTTGATGACCTTGTCGAATTTGGTAACCCAGGCTCGATCCATCTTCCGCTTGGTGAGCATC
>Ga0194044_10000802_pt1 | contig 15786 bp, 12 predicted proteins | sample JunL4417m_MetaG_FD_155460 | JGI IMG/M metagenome (GOLD analysis project Ga0194044, IMG submission 155460) | Anoxic zone freshwater microbial communities from boreal shield lake in IISD Experimental Lakes Area, Ontario, Canada - Jun2016-L442-17m | ecosystem: Environmental > Aquatic > Freshwater...
GAGTAATTATGAACATATCCATTAAAAAATGGCACTAACAATTTCAGAGAAACCATTAAAACAACTACTAAAATAACAAATAATAGGATTTGATATGTAGTTTGTTCTTTTCTAGTATTTTTAAAAGTGAAATGTTTTTGAAGATAAAATACAGCCGTTATATTAAACAAAAAGACAAAAAAAAGGGAAAGGTTATAAGCATACTTTCATATATCCGTTACTAGAAACGTAATGAACATATTTCATAGAAGTGCAATTCATCAAACAAGATAGAATCTCATAATTTTTTTCATGAAACTACGAATATTTACTTTCATAATATGGTTTATCTCTTAAATATAAGATAAAATCATTCTAATATCAGATTTTTGAACTCTATAAAAGTTCTCACAGTAAAGAGCCTTTTGAAAAGGTATCTTGGATCCAAATAAAAGGTCCTGATAGCATATGATTGCAAATCCAATATGTCATGATGAGAAATATTGTGATGTTCTCGATTGCTATCTTTCTGTTTTGATGATTCAAGATTAAGATCTTTAGGATTAGCCCATCCTTGAGTTATCATGTCCTGTCTGAAATTAGTTCCTATCCTAGGAGTCGCTATATTGAAGGAAGCAAAATCCAAATCAAGAATCTTAGCGAATTTTATGGTATAGGTAATCGATTCCTTAGTATCTCAAGGTAATCATATAATAAATGTACCACAGGTCCTAATCTTATATTTTTTACATAACTTCATAGCTTGAATCATAGTATCCTGCTTAGTATTCTTCTTATACTTTTTTAAAAGTTCCTCATCAGCGCTTTCTATTCAAAATAATATAGTATGACAACCTGCTTCTTTGACCTCTTTAATGAAATCATCATTAATAGTATCTACTCTTGCAAATATACATCGAGACAATCAGATTTCTTTGATAGCTTTACACAGTTCTGACGTCCTTTTCTTATTCACTCAGAATGTCTGATCTAGAAAGAATATATCTTCTATTCAAAAAGATTTTAAGAGTTTCAGTTCTTTTATAACTATATCAAGTGGCCTGAGACTCCAATCGATATTACTCATGGGACAAAAACTGCAGTTGAAGAGACATCAGAAATCAGTGAGCATCACCGTACTCTTTTCTTTAATAGCGAAAGGATGATTATATTTATTATGATCGAACAATTCTCGTCTCGGTACAGGAGCATTCCAAAATTCCGTCTTGAAATCTTCCTTTCAGATGGCGAGTCAATTCTTATGCCTATAAATAACATTCCCCAATACTGTTCAATCTGGATGTCCTATGTATTGTAAGATATTAGTTGAAGCAAAATTAAAATTTACAGCGTCCAATTCAGGCATTATAATAAAAGACTCCTCCTTGAGTTCCCTAAAGATATCTCAGTCTCAAATCAAAATTGCATGAGGAAACTGTTTTTTTAATTCAGAAATAAATACTTTATCCTCTTTGAATGATGGAGCAGAAGCCAAAAAATATATATAATCAGGTTCATATTCTTTGATCTTATCTATAGTTCCTTGATTATCTGTCTTTTCGGCGATTGCATCCCAGACATATACATCATACACATTTTCATCAAACAATCAGCTGAGATAAACTAAGTTTACTGCTGGATAATAATATCTTGCCTTAGAGATTTTACTGCAAAAATATTCTCTCAGATATTTTTCTTTTCATGGCAGATTCAAGAGGAGTACTTTTTTTTTCATATATTATTTAGAAGAATAAAACTTTTGATAGGAAAGATACATCATATAGACGATAAGATATATCATAAATAAGACATAAACGGTACTAAATCTAATAAATCAGTAATGGGTCAATAATCACATATCTAAATTAGCAATCAGTAACATAACCGTTCATCAGATTAACGTAAAAAGACTTAATAAAAGAAGGAGAATATACTTATAAGATATCCTTGCAAAGATATAAAACAATATCACAAGAACAAGTACCAAGAATATCATAGTATAGTCAGAATGAAAAAATGCTTGATCAAAGAAGGCCTTTAGTATTCATGGCTGATGAATATTAGTGGAAAAAGATGTTAGTAATCATTCTTTAGTTCAGATTCATCAGACATTAAGTGAAGATCAGATTGGATATAATGAAGTAATATATTTTCATCAAAGCCATCAGATGAAAATTCATAAGAGAGGTCCAGATAATCAAATATAGACACGCTTAATATCATGCATATGTTTATTTTGTATGAGATAATACAAAATACTACAAAGTACTATAATAGAAACAACCAGTATAAAAGATTCATTTCTTATGGTCGTTGTGAGAAAAGCCAATAAAGAAAGAGGTAAAAGTATTTTTTTATTTTCAAAAGTATTATGTTCAAGATTCAATATCTGATCAAAAAGATAGAAGATAAAGATAAACAATAATGCTCAAGAGATAAAATTCCGATAAGAGCCAATCCCATGGACAAACACAAAAGGAAGTGATGCAAATATATATGAACCTATAAAAGCGAACATAAGATTAGATTTCCTGAGAAAGATTCAAAAAAGCAAGAGAATAGAAAACAAATACATGATAGGCGAAATAACATTGGTATATCAAGTAAGATTTCATGTATGCATCAATAAAAAATATGTATCCGTCAATGGCGCAAAAATATTTCTCTCCAAAGCACTACCTAAAAATTCGGGGTTAGTCTTATCTAAAACCAAACTTTTATTTTCAGTAAAGACTTTTGTCTTCATATCCCAACCAGCGACAGCATCCTCATCAAACGTAGGCATATGGGTATTTATCTGAAATACCATGACTGCCTTAATCAAAGCATAGATAATGATTCATGCTACGAGAATTTTTTTTCGTAATTTCAAAGCAATAAATTGATGTCATATATCAAGAAAATTAGATGTGATTGAATCTATAATCTCTTGTATATATCATTTTTGTTGAGTACTCTTGTAGAGGAATAATCACAAGAGAACAACGAAAGTGAGAATAGGTCACAATAATGATAGTTTATCAAATAAGATTCATCATACAAACAATTCAAAAACAAACAATGACAATGCAGAGATGAATCAAAGAACAATTTGTTCAAAAAAATTAATGAATTTATATTGGTTCAATAACCATAATCCTAGCACTCAAGTAAAGAGAGCCAATAAGATTGGGAATAAAATCATGTTATTTGTCTTTCAGGAGATAAATTTTTGCATATGGTTTCCATATTATTTCTTTTTGTACTTCAAATTGTAAATCATTCCACAATAATATTCCACTAGAATATGTCGGATCCAAAAATCAGAATCAATTATTGGGTCAATAAGGATTATAATAGAACAGACATTGGACTCATGTTATTGATCAAAATTTCAAATATGGATACATATGATATTTCCCTTCGAAATCAAATGGATATGAAGCTATAAATGAACATCTTTTTCATGTGGGCATATTAGTCTTTATGAAATCCAAAAACAAATAGAAATCCGAAGATCTGCCTACTCTACCATTCTCCATAATATTAGTAGCAGACATAGTCTGATTATATATTTTGACCTGATTAATTGTACTGAACATATCAAAGAACACTCGAAAGAATACCAAGAATCAGACACCGAAAGAGATTGCATTTCTTTTTTGCTTTTTCTCTTGAGAAAAGAAATACCAAAGGACAGCGAATAATAACCATATAATTATGAACCAAAAAAACACTTGATTGATATATCTCCCGTTCCACATAGGTCATTCAAGGAAATTTATAGTTCTTGGATTATATTCCTTATATTGCAAAGCATCCTTAAATCCGTTTGAGAGTTTTTCAAACACATTCAATAGTCAAAGATTTAATCATATATGATATCAGGTAATATTTCCTTGGGCTATAAGTACAATCTGAGCCTCAGGAGGTATCTGAGAATAAAACGGCAATTTAGAGAGAAAAAACTGTTGATTAAGAACAGCATCACCATTAATTTGAATATTTTCTCCTGGCATAATTTGCTGACCCACCAAAAAACCGTATCAAATCATTCCATTGCCTTGTAGCGTTCAATGAAGGGCAAGATAATCACTTCAAGCTAAAGGAGAAATCACAGCTACACATTGACCAGTACAGACAAAATCGACATTTCCATCAAGTTCTTGAAATTGAATGAATCCTTGTTGTTGATACGCTGCAAACGTTGGTAATCAAACAAACAACAGTAAAAATAAAAGCCATTTAAATTTCATGAGGTGTCTACAAGGTAAAACAATATAATTTGTATAAAAATTCAAGGGACATTTACAATAAATAAAATAAAACAGTAATTGACATTACTATTTTATCATATTGTATATTAAGTGAATGTGATTCAATATACTAAAACAAACCCATCTGCACAGGATTTTGTAGTTTCTTTTTCAATTCATCCAAAGTCTTTTCGAAGGAATTGAAATGATAGTCTTGTACCAAGACCTTTTTATATTTGGGAAAATCTAACTGTAAAGCAAATTTTTCGATTGTTGTATCTTGGATTTCTTGGATATGTTTCAACTCAATCAATCCTCTACTCTTATATACATCTATTTTCCCATCAATCAGTTTCTGTTTACTATCTCAGGTAACTTCATCGATATGAAGATAAATATTATCGATAGTCTGATATTTTTGAATCAAATCAGAGGCCTTCTTGGGTCAGATTCAGGTGATTCATTTGATATTGTCTGCACTATCTCCCACAAGTGCAAGGTAATCTAAGATATACTGAGGAGCAAAACCATATTCTTTGAAGAAAAGCTCTGTAGTAGTGGTGATGCCTTTCATAGAATCCACACAAAAGACATTGGTATCTAGAAGCTGTTTAAGATCTTTATCTCAGGAATAGATATCTATCATGACATTTTTATCATCCTTGTATTTCATTGCCAAAGTATAGATGATATCATCAGCTTCATAGGTAGGGACAATCAGACTAGGAATTCATAATTGATCGACGATATCCTTGGTGATAGGAATCTGGTGTTTGAAATCATCATCCATCTTCTTGCGATTAGCCTTGTACTCAGGATATTCTTCATGTCTCAATGTTTTGACGGGAGAATCCCACGTAATGACTAAATAATCAGGTTTCTCTTGGAATATCTTCATCAGCATACGGAAAAACCCATAGACTACATTCACATTATGTCCGTCCTTATCCGTCATAGCGGGGAATGCATAATACGCCCTATACAAGAAACTCGATCAATCGATAAGAAAAAACTTCATAGAGAGTAATAGACAATAAATGTTGATATATATAGAATTTTAGGTATAGAATACAAGATAAGAAAGACAAACTATTTATCCAGTTCATCAGACTATGCACAAAGTTAGTACGCCACAAGAAATGATAGAATACGGAAAGGAGCTCTCAAAAGAGCACAAGATTTTGCTAGTGCATGGAGAACTCGGAGCTGGCAAAACATTATTAACCAAATGATTTGCACAAGGATTATGACTGAATGAACACAACATTCAGAGTCCGACCTATGCCTACCTCAACACATACGAATCAAAACTTCTTCATATCGATATGTATAGAATCAAGGAATATGCTGAACTCGTAGAAAAATGAATCATCGATCAGATAAATGAATTCGAATATATTGTCATCGAACGACCAAAATTCATCGATAGATTACCTTTTAAGGATGCTATTGAAATACATATTAGCAAAACTTCAGAGACAGAAAGAACTATTATAGCAAAAAAAAGTAAATAATATTTACTCTGCAAGATACCAAAGAAAGTGTGTTACAAAGTGATATTGTATTCTTGCAAAGCTTTCTGGAACTGAGAGATGTGATAATTCGATAGATTTTGCTTGCAGACATTATCGTTATCTCTAAGTAATTTTAAGATTATCAGGAAATTATCAAATTTCTTGGTTATTTCCGTGATGTTTCAAGAGGACATAGAGTAATTATGTTTAATCTTATCGATAACGAACAAAGCAAAGGCATTGACTAATGTCTTCATTTGAGTTTTTTGAAATTGAGGCATTTGGATGGTAAAGACATTATTTCTGATGTCAAGCGATATAGGAGTGAAGGTCAAAGCACTCTTACAGGTATTGAATTTTTCGATTTCAGTTCTGAGAGCCGCAGATAAAGCTCAAATACTTCAACTAAGTAGTATGGTCTGAGAAGATACACTGATGGGAACAAAATATGTATGAGAGAGAATATTTCATAAGGCAGTCTGCAAAACATCACCTGTCACAAATCTAGCATTCCCAGCACCGTCATACATATTCATAGTGAAGAAGTATGCCTGATCTAGTTCTAATCAGCTGAAAATGAATTGTTGAGAAGTTAAATATGCAGGAGTATATCAACTAAACGTCATAGATGATCAGCTAGTTGTTTTCCAATAATTGATAGTATATCTTATAGGTTCTGATCACGTGAAAATCATAGAAATTCAACCAGATACAGGAATGAAGACAAATCAAGAGATTACAGGCAAAGTTTTATCGAAGATGAGTGATCACGTATAGACAAAATACGAAATAACGGACTGATGATCAAGGTATGCTATATAAGCAGATAAGGGACCTTCCGGATACAAGGAAGATACAATCCACGAAAACGTATACTGAAGTCATGAAACTGAAGTAGTAGTTGGAATTTTGCCTGATCCCAAAGTTGCTATAACACCGCTTAGAGGTTGATCAGAGATAAACTTTAATATAACGACACCACTCACATTGGTATATCACGTAGTCAATCAGTTGGAAAACAGAGTAATTCAAGTTAAGAGAGGGTTCTGATTATTTATGGTAAATGCTTGAGATTCATAGATTGGTGTCTGATCAGCAGCAAGAAGCCTAAGTTTATATCATGAATAGAAACTGAGGTATGATCATGTTGCGATTCACGTATAGAGATAATACTGACCAGTAGTTCCTGTTCAGAAGACATGATAGAATCATGGTTCTTGGAAACTTGCAAGTTTCAATGAATCGAAAAGATATCATGTTATTCAGAAAATATTGGACTGTAGGGATATTCGTTGATTATTATGATCCCATAATTGCAATGACAATCAAGAACGACAATCATTTCAAGAATATGCCCAAGAAACACGAAATACATTCTTCAGAATAGATCACGAAATTGGATTATTCCATATAATATCTCAAGAATCACATATACCATTTCACGATAACATAAGATTTCATGTTTGATTGATTCATGATTCTGCAAGACATCAGGTGATATATCATCATGTCCGATATCATCCCATAAGATAATATCAGGTCAGATATCATCCGGTAAGTACCTGTCAAGTAAGATATCATCCGGTAAGTACCTGTCAGGTCAATATGCATCAGGTTTCTGACAATTCTTCTATCCAGACCTGTCAAATAAGGACACCTGATTCATCCAGACTACCTCCTGTCCAATATCATGTCAACGTGGCACATCAGGTCAGATATCATCCGGTAAGCTCTTGTCAAGTAAGATATCATCCGGTAAGCTCTTGTCAGGTCAGATATCATCCCGTTTGATATTCACCGGTATAATACTGTCCTGTCAGCATACATCCTGTCGCCAACTGTGCGAAGGTAGTATGATAAGCATACTGAACCACAGAAAGACCAAAAACAAGCAAGAAAAGCTTGACTACAGCATAACCGCCAAATATCCCAAACAGATACTTCTTATGATGATCTTTGAGATGACGATGAATATGACGAAGGGCATGTACCATGATAAAATATTCAAAAGATAAATTAGATGAAGTAAGGGACAAAAGAAGAAAAAAGTATGTCGATATATTCCAATCAAGTATATCCGTAGCACACCATTTTGTCAAATTTATGATGAAAGAAATTACATGACACGATAACAGCGGAAAACGAAGAAAAATAGATAAAAGAAAAAAACCTTAGACAATAGAGACAACCAAGGGTTTTACACAAAGAAATTCAAAAAGGACACTAATCTTACAACATAGAGAGCAAGATTTTTAGTTTTTTCAAAACAGTGACTGGATCCATATCCGTCTGAACTCATGAAAGTGAATCAGAAGAAACATTTTTTTCCTGGAATTGAAACGTATCTACAAGCAACTTAGCGAGTTCACCCCTAGAGATTTTCTCTTGTTTAGCGTCTTGATCGTTATGGATGAATTGAATATTGGTAGATGCAGAAAGGATATGATATACTTCATCTTTGGTGACAAAATCATTCGGATTAAAATAGAGTTGACCTCCCCTGCTAGTAATGATATGGTCGATAAGTCCACGATCAGCAGCATAAATCAATTGAGTGAAATACGAAGCAGAATTATCTACATCAGCAAATTGGATATTCGAAGATATCAAAGGCAATGATTGGTCTCTCGAAGTCAAAAAAGAATTAACGAACAAAATAACAAAATCATAATGACGAAGATAATTATCAGGATAGAATTTATGGGATTGTGTATTGAGGATATCCAGACTTGCCAAGGTATTTATTGCGCCAGCAAAGGGATAATCAGCGATATCAGAGAAGCCATCTCAATCTCAATCAGAAACGGCAACCATTCAATCAGGTAATAATGCCGGAATATCAAACATACGGACAAGATAATACGCTCACTCATCCCTCATAAGTTTATCATAAGGATTACCATCGATATCCACCACTTCAACACCGGAAAGTGTATACATTATCTGTTTGAGCATTCATTTTGTCATAAAACCATCAACAGGGACAAGTCAGAGGATATTTTGAGAAAGAGGTTGCTTATATAACTTAGCAAGCAATACCATGAAATCATCCTTGCGGAAATAGTTCTGTGGAAAAAACTTATCAGCCGGACTAAGGACACCATACGCAGCCAACCTCTTGATATATGATCAATAAGGATCGCTCTCTATATCAATAAAAGAATCCTGGACAACCATCTCAGGTTTGACTCAAATTCATTGAGTAACATCGATTTTACGGAGAGAAGAATCGGAAGGAGGAAGTACATTTCAACCTATCAGAGCACCCGCATCAGTAAATATTCAGGAAAATCTCTCTTTGAGTCTTCTCCATAGCTCAGAAAGATCTTGATTCGACTGATTTGATAATGTTGACACAACAGGACTTACCGTAGCGATTTGATTGATTCCCTGTGTGGTATTTGCCCAAGTCGGAAATACGATTAGGACTGCCACAACACCAAGAACTACAGTTATATACCTCTTTGCATTCGTATTTGATGCTACACTCATCATTGGGGACAAAGAGTAAATTTTTACAAACGTATTATACTTACAATTATTGATTTGTCAATACAATATAATAAGTAAATTTTATTGTAAGGATAAGGAAAAACAATAATCATGATGAATCCTTAGAAGTATTGAAATCTACCATCAAATCCTTAATCGTTTGGAGATTCAGAAGAAGAATCCTTGATTTTTATCGATAAATCATATAATATGAAGTACAGCGTAGAATCAATAGCTTGAATAGAGGTGATTTTCGCACCCATGGATGACGCAAACTCCCTCACCATAGAAATCATGTGCAAAGCAGGCAGCATTTACGAAAATAGGGAAAATAACGGCATCAGCCATTTCCTTGAGCATCTTTTCTTCAAATGAGGGAATAAATATCCAAATCCGAGGTCAGTAGCAGAAGCTGTAGACAAATTCTGAGGAGAATTTAATGCATATACCGGTGACGAATTCGCCGGATACTATGTTAAATGTGCACCGGAATTCATTGATAAAGCTATCGATGTCCTAGCAGATATGATGAATCATGCAAAATTCAACCCAGAAGAGCTGGAAAGAGAAAAATGAGTGGTTATCCAAGAGCTGAAGATGTATGAAGACAATCCTATGGCGATGGCGATGCAGAAACGACAAAGCTATTATCTGGGAGACAATAGTTTCGGACGACCAATCATAGGCACAGAAGCGAATATCAATACATTCACCCAGGAAATGCTTTTCGAGCACAAGGCGCAGCTCTATACCAAAGATAATCTGATCATCATGATAGCGGGTAAAATCATTGATAAACAGGCAATCATAGACAAACTAGCCAAAGAATTTTCCAAAATACCAGAGAGTAAAACCTGAAAAAAAGCAGAATTCGTCCAAACCTTGCCAAAAGAACATACCGCCTTTTATGAACAGAAAAATGAACAGACCCATCTGGTAATATCGGCTCCTGGATTCAAAGGGGATGATGAAACAAGATATGCAGCCAATGTCTTGGGGACCATCCTCGGAGGAAATATGTCCTCTAGACTCTTCCAGAATATAAGGGAAAAACAGTGATTATGTTATTATATCAAAGCAAGCCATATGAGTCAGGAAGATCTGTGAGTATTTCTTATCAGAGCAGGGATAGATAAGCAGAGATTTGAATTCGGTGTAGAAAAGATTTTTGAGGAAATAGAACAGATAGCCGAAGGAAATATCACCCAAGAGGAATTTGACAATGCAATCGGCTACAATGAAGGACAAATCCAGATGGGAATAGAGTCTTCGGATGAGATGGCAAGTTTCATAGGAAACCAATACCTGATATACAAGAAAGTAGAAACACTGGCTGAAATCCTCCAAAAATACAAAAGTCTCACATTGGAAGATATAAAAGCAGTAGCAAAGAAATTGAAAAAAGAACATCTCTATCTCTTTTACATCAAATAAAAGAGCAAAGAGGAATAAAAGTGCACTGATATATCGCATAAAATATATTTTTATCATTCATTAGCAATCTCTCGTGAGCAAACTCACCGAAGACATCCTTTCAACCGTCGATATTGTAGACATTATCGGCAGATATGTACCCCTCAGGAGAGCTGGATCAAATTTTACTGGTAATTGCCCTTTCCACAACGAAAAGACACCTTCTTTCATGGTTTCACCAACAAAACAGATATTCAAATGCTTCTGATGTGGCAAAGGAGGTAATGTCATCACCTTTATGCAGGAGATAGAAAGAATCGACTTCCGGGATGCAGCCAAAGAGCTAGCTAAACAAGCAAATATCGATCTCGGGAAATATCAGATAGATTCCAATAAAAACGCTGAATGGCAGGATGAGAAAGAGAAAATCAAACGTATCCATAAGATAGCTCAGAAATTCTTTGTCGAACAATTGGACAAACATCCGGAAGCGAGAAGATATCTAAATGACCAAAGAAAGCTTTCTGACCAAATGATCAAAGATTTTGGGATCGGATATGCACCGGATTCCCATTATGCAATCATCCAAGAATTGAAAAATAAATGATTTGTAGATAAGGATCTGATAGAGGCATCGCTAGCAAAAAAATCACAAACAGGAGGAGATATCTATTCGTTTTTTAGGAATAGAATTACATTCCCCATCTATGATACCATGAGCAACATCATAGGGTTTAGTGCAAGAGTGTTGGATCCAAACGATAAACCTAAATATCTCAACAGTGCAGAACATAAAGCATTCGAGAAATCCAAAATTCTGTATGGACTCAATCGAGCCAAAAATGATATCAAAGAGCATAATGCCCTCTTCATCGTAGAAGGTCAGATGGATGTCGTAGGATTAGCAAGACTCGGATATAAGCTCGGAGTCGCTACCTGTGGAACCGCACTCACCCAAGAGCATCTCAAATTAATCAAAAGATATACCGAACACGTATTCCTACTGTTCGATAGTGATGAAGCAGGACAGGAAGCAAGTCTAAGAGCGCTGAGCTTGGCATATCAAAATAATGTATTTCCAAAGATTATAACACTTCCTCAGGGATTCAAGGATATCGATGAACTCGCAAATATGGCAGATGGAAAAGAAAATTTCGATAAACAGCGAAAAGAGAGCCAGGATGGATTTTCTGTCATTTTCCAAAATTTGAAGCGCAAATTTGATCTAACCTCACCGATAGACAAACAAAAGATATTAAACATTCTCTTCGGACTTATCCTCAATATCAGCAATATGCCTATGCAAGAACACTACATCCAGACACTTGGAGAAAAGCTGGGAATAGGCTACGAAGTAATGCGTGCACAATACGTCCAATTTGCAAAAAATGAAGGCAGATTTATACTCCAACAGTCAGCCAAAAAGACAGAGAAAAGATACCAGATTGATAGAGAATCGCTTGTGGCTGCATTATTCTACCAGGAATTCATCAAACAATTCATAGAATCACAGGAAAAACGGACACAACTTTTGGAGCTCATTGATAAAATCACGATCACTCTACCAGATACCGCCATCACAATAGCAAACAATGATATAGAGCAGAAAGAAACTATGATAGAATTACAGCTACGATGGGATAAAGAACTCAATGATGGCAAAGAAGAGGAAAAAAGATACCAGATCATCAAACAGATAATCTTACCAATAATCAAAGGATACGTCCAAAGAATAACAAAAGACAACAGTATCTCGAGTGAAAGCAAACAAGATATCCTAAATTTGATGAAAAAGATGTGATAGAAAGAACCGACCTATTAGCATATAAAAAAAACCACCTCCGGAATATCGGAGGTTATTTCTTATAGTAGAGATTAACTCGTTACTTTGCTGGCACAGAAATATGCGCATATTTAACGACCAAGAACACAAGGAAAGCAGTGATAAAGAAGTCAATGAGTGTAGACATAACTTTACCATACAAGACTCACCTATACGAAAGTTCTTCGATATGATCTACCTTGAGTCTTTTCAAGATGGGCTGGAGGATAAGCGGAGTAATAAGGTCTTCGATGAGTCATTTGATAAGGGTACCCACCTTGGTAGCAATAAGGAGTCATATCGCGATACCCAAAATATTATATTGTGAAAGGAAAGCCATAAAATCTTTGAACATAGCAAATCATAAGTAAATAAAACAATAGTATACTACAAATTTATATGCTTGATGCAAGACACTCTAAAAGAGAGATATCTATCAATGGTGTCCATACAAAAGCTTGCAAAAACGGTAAATTTGCCTACATATGATAACATATGTTTTATTTAGATAACAAAAAAAATGAATTTTTCTTTTGAACTTTCATGAGCATTGCTCACAGGGAATATCAATTCTGATGCTATGATGGGAATGGGTACAATGGCTGCAGCAATATTCGGATGAATGGCAATGATTCGAATGCTTGGTATCTTGATAATTGGGGCATTTATGATCATATCTCGATGGAGAGTATTCAGCAAAGCAGGACTTCCAGGATGGGGAATATTCATCCCATTCTATAATCGATATCTTATGTTCAAACTCGGAGGATTTTCAGGACGATGGGTCTTATCAATTTTCTTCCCTCCTCTATTTATAGTAATGATGATTATCAACTATTTCAAAATCGCAGAAAATTTCTGAAAACACCGAACATTCGGACTCGGACTTCGATTTATCAAGATTGTTTTCATTCCTATCCTCGCATTTGACGATTCAAAATATCTCGCTAAAAGATCAGTAGTTAAAATCATAAGTAAACCAGCAATCTCTGAACCGATAATTCCGACAAAAGCGCCCATCAGAAAAGCAGTAAAAAAAATCGCACCAAAACATGTAAAGACAATCACCAAGAAGAAATAACACGATTTCTCTACACTACTGAAACGTCAGGAATAGGTCCTGACGTTTTTTAGTTCTCTTGCTTTTTTAGAGGAAATATATATAGTAAAGCCATGGGGATGCTTCTGGATTTGATAGGAGGATTCCATATATATCGACCGCCACTCTTCGACGAACGTACCGAAATAAAACAATCGTTCACTCAAAAAATGCTAAAACACTTAACAGAGCTTTTGCTCTCGTACCTAGCTATTCAATAGCCTAGTGACGTACCATCCTCGTTGTGAGACTCCTACTATCCACGAGGCGACCAAGTAGGAACCTATTATGTTGATCGGACGAAATGCTCTGCCTGTTTATTGGCTACGGCTTGCCTGTACGATTAACACTAAAAATCTTGGCCTATAAATAAACTATCGTGGTAGAAATCTTTATATATGCCTTTTAGACATGGGTTCGAATCCCATCATCTCCACCAAATGAGAATTAGTACTTCACAATAGGGGTAAATCCCTATAGATAAGCGGAATCTCAGAGGTTCAAAACCCTGAGATTTTTCAGTATATCATTTTATTACGAAATAGAACCTTTACCAGGAGACGTTTATCTTCTATTTCTGCATCTTTCCATACACTAAAGACTAAATACGCTTTAATAAAAGTTTTCTATTGACTTTAACGATTATTTATTTAAAGTAAAATTACACTAATAAAAAATACAGCTATGAAAAAAGCACAACAAAAAATTTTTCTTACAGCTATTTTAAATCGCTTGAGAAAAGACTCTGCCAAACCAGAGAACTGGAACGGTCCATTAGGACTATGGAGAAAATGCTGAATGTATTTATTCAGAATCAAGGCCTCTGTTATATTAACAAAGGCTTTTTTTGATATGAAGAATTTTTTTGTATAAAAACAAATTAGAAATTAATATGATACTACCTATTATGATCAATGCATAATTCACACCAAGAAAAGATACAGCTTGTTTCAATAGAGTAGCATATAAAGCAAACATAGCAAAAACAATAGATCTAGTAGTTGCTACTGCTATCCCTCAACTTTGTTCAACCAAGACATGATTCCAGGATGTCTGCCAAAATCATTCAAAAAACTCCATCAAAACAAAAATAATTCGAATAAATATCCAAGATTGAAAAAAATATCATACTATAATAAGTAGTAATCATTGGACCACTGTTCATAGAACCCAAGTTAGATTATAGCTATATTTCTCCCCTATTTTATAGATAAATTTAGAACTTATCATGAATGCAATTGTACCTCACATAACGATAAATCAAGAATACCAGTCTGGCATTCATTTGCTAGTTAATGTTGGAAGTAAGATTATCGTAAAAAACGATGCATTACTCGAAAGAGAACGATAAAACAAAAGTGTTTTAAGATTATTATTTTTTCGGATATTTATAATTGCCATCTTGGCTACAAGAAAATTTTCTTTTATTATCTGTATAAGTGATCCCATCCTTGCTTTGATAACATGCACTTCAACGATTTTATATTGTAAAATAATTAGTATTGCAGCAAATATCACATCAAAAATAGCCAAAATCGTATATCATGTACCGTTAAAATATCTAAGTGTAAATGATGCTATCACAGGAGTTATGAATCATGCTACTTGCTGAAGAAAAAGATTATTACCGAAAACCTTTCAAAATCATTGCTGATTTCATAGAATTTTCAGATTTTCATCAATAAATGCCTGTTCTGTTCAACTCCAAAAACAAAAATATAACGCAGAAAAAAAAGAAGCAACAATAAATCACCATAAATGAGGGAAAAAAAGTATACATAATGCACCCAAAAAATTAGATATTACAGATATCATCAAAGATTTTCTTCTACCCATAGTATCAGCAAAAACAGAGGTTGGTATTTCAAAAATCCATGTAGCAAGAGTAAATACATTAGATACGATGACTATTTCCATAATAGACAATCATGTATACGTATAAAAAACCTCTATTATGGGAACAAGAAAGGTTATTCAGGCAAAAAGGTTTACCCACTGTGTAATTTTTATATTTCTCTTTGCTATAGCCTCCATAAAATAGTATGAATACAAAAAATATAATCATTAATATAGATTTAATAATTTCAATCAATGCAAAAGCCAAGCGAAATTTATAAAAACAAGTGCAATTGGAGAGTTATGAATATACTTATGAGTATTTTAACTCATATAACTCTCTGATGAAAAAAGGATATACCCACATTCGTGAAGGGGAAAGACGACAGATTTATA
>Ga0194044_10000804_pt1 | contig 15763 bp, 18 predicted proteins | sample JunL4417m_MetaG_FD_155460 | JGI IMG/M metagenome (GOLD analysis project Ga0194044, IMG submission 155460) | Anoxic zone freshwater microbial communities from boreal shield lake in IISD Experimental Lakes Area, Ontario, Canada - Jun2016-L442-17m | ecosystem: Environmental > Aquatic > Freshwater...
ATTTAATGGTTTATGTGCCGTCAGAGAAAGTACTCTTTGCTGGTGATTTGGTATTTAGAGGGCGGATACCATTTGTAGGCAATGCCGATAGCAAGGGCTGGTTAATCGCTTTGGATGAGATTGAAAAACTCAATCCCAATATTGTCATTCCGGGTCATGGTAATTATTCAGTGAAGCCTACTGAAGATATTGTCTTCACCAGAAATTACCTCAAATATCTGCGGGAGTCGATGTCTGCAGCAGCCATCAATATGGACCCATTTGAAGATGCCTATAAACAAGCGGATTGGTCGGAATATGAAGGAATGCCACTATTTAGAGCGGCTAATCGGATGAATGCCTATAACGTCTACCTGTCGATCCAGGCCGAGTAGGGCAATTTTGGCCATTGGGCCTTAAAATAGAGAATTAATGCTAAATCCTTGATTTGTAATGAAAATGATTTTTATTCGATTCATCTCTGCCACTGCCTTGAGTGCTCTGATCAGCGCTCCAGCTTTTGCTGCGCCAGATTTGGCTAACGGCAAGACCATTGATCAGCAGAAATGTTATGCCTGTCATGCCAAGAAAACGGGTTTTGGGAATGGCGACATGATTTACACGCGTAGTGATAGCAAAGTGAAATCAATCGCCAACCTAAAGAAGATGGTTGGCCTGTGTAATACCGAACTACGCTTAGATCTGTTTCCAGAAGATGAAGCAGATCTTGTTGCTTATCTCAATAAGCAGTTTTACAAATTCAAACCTTAATTTTTTAAATACAGTCGCTATGGATGTTGTTGATATCGCTTCATTAAGTAAGTCAGTCCTCTGGGCTACGTTTGCCATTACCTTTTTGCTTGGCGCAGTCATGCAGAAAACCGGTTTTTGTAGCATGGGTGCCGTTTCTGACGCATTTATTATGTCTAGCTGGGACCGCTTGAAGCAATGGTTCTTGGCGATTGGCATTGCTATTGTTGGATTTACCCTGATGTCTTATCTCGGGTTCATCGATCCTTTAAAAAGCTTTTATACCGGCAATAAGTTTTTGTGGCTCTCTACCATTGTTGGTAGCGTGTTGTTTGGCTTTGGTATGGTTTTATCTTCTGGATGTGGCAGTAAAACCTTGGTGCGTATCGGTGGTGGTAACTTAAAGTCCATCATTGTGTTTATGGTCTTAGGCCTAGCTGCCTATATGACGATGCGTGGTTTCTTGGGTGTTATTCGTATCAATACGCTAGATACCTTCTTTATCGCTTTCAATACTCCACAAGATTTGCCTAGTCTTCTTAGTGGCCCATTAGGTATGGCCCGCGCCAATTTGCATCTGGTCTTAGGCTTAATTATTGGTTTTGCATTTATTGCTTACGCCTTAGCTAGTAAAGCATTTTGGACTGCAGAGAACCTGATCGCTGGTATTGCGGTTGGATTGGCTATCTGTGCCGTCTGGTGGGTGTCGGGCAACCTGGGTTATGTAGCAGAAGATCCTAATACCTTGGAAGAAGTATTTTTAGTGACTAATTCTGGTCGCATGGAGAGCCTCTCTTTTGTAGCACCCTATGCATACTCACTAGATTGGCTCATGATGTATAGCGATACATCCAAAGTGCTTACAGTGGGGGTTGTTGCTGTACTCGGAATGATCTTGGGATCGGCCCTCGTTTCAGTGGTAACAAAAACGTTTCGCTGGGAATCTTTCCGGGATACTGAAGACACGGTAAATCACCTCATTGGTGCTGCCCTAATGGGCTTTGGTGGTGTCACGGCATTGGGCTGTACAGTAGGGCAGGGCTTAAGCGGTATTTCTACTTTAGCTCTTGGATCATTATTGGCCTTGCCTGGATTTATTTTTGGCGCCTATTTAGGTCTGCGCTATTTGCAATTCCGTCTTGCCCCGAATCCTTGCAGTTAATCATCAATAGATTGGATATCAAGTAATGCAAATTGACTGGTTCTCTTTTACCCCAGTACCTTCACTGCTTGGCGGAATGATTTTGGGAGTTGCAGCAGCACTTTATGTATTCCTTCATGGCCGCATATTGGGGATTAGTGGAATTGTTTCTGGCTTATTACATCCTCAGGCCGGGGACTCGGCATGGCGTCTAAGCTTGGTGTTAGGTCTTTTGTCGGCACCATTTCTGGCACTTTTGTTTTTTGGTATTTACCCTGTGATCGAAATCGACTCTGATTGGTTAGCAATCGGGATTGCTGGACTACTCGTGGGCTTTGGTGCGCAATACGGCTCTGGTTGCACGAGCGGTCACGGCATTTGTGGTTTATCACGACTCTCTCCTAGGTCACTAGTGGCTACCCTCGCTTTTATGTGCGCTGGTTTCATCACTGTCTTTGTGCTGCGACACGTCATTGGAGGCTAAGATGAAAAAACATTTTAGCCTCTTTAGTCAGTACGCAATTGGCGTCCTCTTTGGCTGGGGACTCATTATTTCTGGCATGAGTAATCCCCAAAAGATTTTAGGATTCTTGGATTTAACGGGCCTTTGGGATCCATCTTTAATGTTTGTCATGCTAGGTGCAGTGCTTGTTGGCCTTGGCGGTTTTTATGTGGTTAGCAAAAGATCTGAGGCTTTTTTTGGTGGCGCCCTCCATATTCCAACTAGACGAGATATTACTAAGCCCTTGATTATTGGTAGCCTGATATTTGGAGCTGGGTGGGGTATTGCGGGGTTTTGTCCTGGACCAGTGCTTGTGGCGCTTGGTGCAGGTCATCTCAAGGCCTTAGTATTTGTCATTGCTATGCTGGCTGGCATGGAGATCTGTGAGCGCTTCTTTTCTGCCCATAAAAACAGGCCAACTCAGGTTTAAGTGAGCCTGCTTTAGAATCAACCCTATCGCATATTTATTTCATGTAGAGGGTTTCATGAGTCTTCCTATTACTTGCCATACCACCCAGTTCGGTACTCTTGGTCAGATCGATCACAGCCATTTGGCAGAAATTGCCAAGCAAGGCTATAAAAGCGTCATTAATAATCGCCCCGATGGCGAAGGTGGACCCGATCAACCTAGTAATGCATCTATTCAGGCGGAAGCAGAAAAACTGGGTCTCAATTACGTTTATCTACCAGTAATTCCTGGCGCCTTCACACCAGCACAGGTTCAAGAAATGGCGCGCCTCTTAAAAACGATGCCTGGACCTATCTTGGCATTCTGCCGTTCTGGGGCCCGCTCAACCAATTTATATCAACTTGCATTGCAGGTTGGTTAACCCTATTTAGTCAGATGCGTATCGCCATCCCAGAAGAGCTCAAGCTCGTTCATGAAATGATCATGCCGATTCGATGGGGTGATATGGATGCCTATGGGCATGTGAATAACACAGTCTACTTTCGGTATATGGAGCAGGCACGGGTTGATTGGATTGGTTCGCTGGGATATCAGGTTGCTCCAGAGGGTGAGTCAGTGATCATGATCAATGCCTTTTGTAATTTCTTTAAGCAGCTCACTTATCCAGGCGACATTATTCTTAAAACCTTTGTTGGGACTATTGGCAGAACCAGCATGGATGTATTCCACACCATGACATTAACGACTGAACCCGATATCTTGGCTGCTGAAGGTGGTACCACTCTAGTATGGGTGGATATCAACACAAATCAGTCTATGCCTTGGCCTGAGGATATATTACAAAAGGTGCGCGCGTAAACGGTATGCAGCCCAGCAATCCGCACATCTTAAAACTAGATCAATTTCTTTCTAAATTAGATGGGTTTGACCTCGTCATTGATGTGAGATCACCAGCGGAATTTGCCTTAGATCATATTCCTGACGCCGTTAATTTTCCCGTTTTGAGTAATGATGAGCGGGTCGAGATAGGAACTTTGTACAAACAGGTTTCTCCCTTTGCCGCCAAAAAACTCGGCGCAGCATTAGTCTCTCGCAATATTGCCAATCACCTTGAACATCATTTGCTCGACATGCCGCGTGAATGGCGCCCATTGATTTATTGTTGGCGTGGTGGTGAGCGTAGTGGGGCATTTACCCACATTCTCAATCGCATCGGTTGGAAGGCCATGCAATTAGAAGGGGGCTATCAAGGCTTTCGGCGCACTGTGATTGATGGCTTGGAGCAAGAGGCGAATGATTTCTCATTCCAGGTAATCTGCGGCATGACGGGAAGTGGCAAAACTAGAGTGTTGCAAGAGATTGGCGAGTTAGGGGCTCAGATACTGGATCTAGAGGGCTTAGCAGTGCATCGTGGCTCTGTTCTAGGGAATGAGCCCAATATCGATCAGCCATCCCAAAAGGGATTTGAAACTGCCTTGTGGAATGCCTTACGCAAGTTAGATCCCTCCAAGCCTGTCTTTGTTGAGTCTGAGAGTAAAAAGGTCGGGGGGCTACATGTGCCTGATACCTTGATGGAAAAAATCCGCAATGGATCCTGTGTTGAGTTGAGATCAAGCACGGCAACACGGGTGTCTTGGTTAATTCGCGAGTACCACCATTTCTTAACAGACACCGATAGTTTCAAGGGCAAGCTGGCCTTATTGACTACCCATTATGGAAAAGTCCAAATGAGTAAATGGAATGAAGCGATTGATGCAGGCAACTTTCCAGAGTTAGTTGAAGAGCTGTTAGTGAAGCACTATGACCCATCCTATCAATCGTCAATCGTGCGAAATTTCCCCCAATACAAACTTGAGAATTTTGTACAACTAGAAAGCGATAGTGATCAAGCCTTTACCAAAGCAGCTAAGGGCATTGTGGCCAAGCTAAAGACTAGCTAAACGCCTGTATACCTGTCTGCGCGCGACCTAGAATCAGTGCATGTATATCGTGCGTGCCTTCATAGGTATTGACTACTTCTAAGTTCAGCAAGTGACGTATTACGCCGTATTCATCAGAGATCCCGTTACCGCCGTGCATATCTCGTGCCATCCGTGCGATATCTAAAGACTTGCCGCAGGAGTTGCGTTTCATGATGGAGGTAATTTCTGGGGCAGCAATACCTTCATCCTTCATGCGCCCTAAGCGCAAGCAACCTTGCAAGCCAAGAGCGATTTCAGTTTGCATGTCTGCTAATTTTTTCTGAATTAATTGATTGGCAGCCAAAGGTTTATCAAACTGCTTGCGATCCATTGTGTATTGACGGGCTGCATACCAGCACCATTCAGCTGCACCAAGTGCACCCCAGGCAATACCATAGCGTGCAGAGTTCAAGCAAGTGAATGGGCCCTTGAGGCCAGTGACTTCAGGGAATTCGTTTTCAGCAGGTACAAATACCTCATCCATGACGATTTCACCAGTGATGGAAGCGCGTAAGCCCATCTTGCCACTGATCTTGGGGGCACTTAAGCCTTTCATACCCTTTTCGAGAATGAAGCCGCGGATGACGCCTTCATCATTCTTTGCCCAGACTACAAAGACATCCGCAATCGGGGAGTTTGAGATCCACATCTTGGATCCTGTTAAAGAAAATCCACCGGGAACTTTCTTCGCACGCGTAATCATGCCACCAGCGTCAGAGCCATAGTTGGGTTCAGTTAGACCAAAACAACCAATCCATTCGCCACTGGCTAATTTAGGTAAGTACTTTTGTTTTTGCGCTTCAGTACCAAATTCATTAATAGGCACCATCACCAAAGAGGATTGCACGCTCATCATGGAGCGATACCCAGAATCGACCCGTTCGATTTCACGAGCAATGAGTCCGTATGAAACATAGTTCAAATTGGCGCCACCATATTGCTCAGGGATGGTGATGCCTAACAGACCAAGCTCACCCATTTCACGAAAGATTGCTGGATCAGAAGTTTCGTTGCGGAATGCATCAAGAATGCGCGGCATCAGGCGGCCTTGAGCATATTCTGCCGCCGCATCCCGAATCATGCGTTCCTCTTCAGACAACTGTGTATCAAGAAGTAGGGGGTCTGCCCAATTAAAACTGGCTTTGCTCATTTGCTTGGTCATCCTATCGTTGGTTTAGCCTGCTTCCTGCGAATTTTCAGGAATACAGATATTCTTATTTCTATTATCCATTTTTCCAAGCTTATGGACTCACCTAGACGACACCATCGCTACTATGACCTGATTTTGACGGCCTTTGTAGTGGTCTTGCTTTGCTCAAACTTTATTGGGGCAGGTAAGGCAGCGGTTGTTGACTTGCCTTATTTTGGCATGGTGCCATTTGGCGGCGGCATATTGTTCTTCCCGATTGCCTACTTTTTTGGAGACATTCTCACTGAGGTTTATGGCTACGCCTATGATCGCCGTGCGGTCTGGGTTGGTTTCGCAGCTTTAGCCTTTGCAGCGATCATGGCGCAAATTGTGATTGCCTTGCCCGTTGCTCCTGGTGCTTACATGGAAAACTATCAACATGGCCTAGAAACGGTTTTTGGTAACTCCTGGCGCATTGCTTTGGCCTCTATGTTTTCTTTTTGGTGTGGCAGTCTCACGAATGGCTATGTACTTGCCAAAATGAAAATTTGGACAGAAGGGCGTTATTTATGGATGCGCACGATTGGCTCAACCGCAGTAGGTGAGTTGGTCGACTCCTCATTCTTTTATATGTTGGCTTTCTATGGCATCTGGCCAACCCATGAGGTAATTCAAGTTGCTATAGCTCAGTATGTCCTTAAGACTTCCTGGGAAGTTCTGGCTACTCCCCTGACGTATTGGGTCGTCAATTTCCTGAAGCGCAAGGAAAATGAGGATTATTACGACATCCATACAAATTTCACCCCATTTAGGCTCAAAGTCTGAATTAGACCTTTGCATCCTGAACCCGTTAAAATAACGGTCTTTGCCCCCAAATAGGGGGTATCTGTTGAATTGAATTTCAGAAAGCTAGAAACCATCCGTGTTGTCCGCATCTAATATCACCATGCAGTTTGGGGCGAAACCCCTGTTTGAAAACATTTCCGTCAAGTTCGGCGGCGGCAATCGTTATGGCCTCATTGGCGCAAACGGTTGCGGTAAATCCACCTTCATGAAAATTTTAGGTGGCGAGCTCGAGCCAACCAGCGGAAACGTCAGCCTAGATCCTGGTGTTCGTTTGGGTAAATTACGCCAAGATCAATTTGCTTATGAAGATATACGCGTACTAGATGTGGTGATGATGGGTCACGAAGAGATGTGGAAAGCTGCTGCAGAGCGTGATGCGATATACGCTAATCCAGATGCTACAGATGAAGATTACATGAAGGCTGCTGAGCTGGAAGGGAAGTACGCTGAGTACGGCGGCTATACCGCGGAAGCTAAAGCAGGTGAGTTGTTATTAGGTATCGGTATTCCAATTGAGCAACACAATGGCCCGATGAGTAACGTTGCGCCAGGCTGGAAGTTGCGCGTATTGCTAGCGCAAGCATTGTTCTCAGATCCAGACGTCCTTCTTCTGGATGAGCCAACCAATAACTTGGATATTCACTCGATTCATTGGCTCGAAGATATTCTGAATGACATTAAGAGCACCATCGTCATCATCTCCCATGATCGCCACTTCCTCAATGAAGTCTGTACGCATATGGCAGATATGGACTATGGAACTTTAAAGGTCTATCCAGGCAACTACGACTCGTATATGCTGGCATCCGTACAGGCGCGGACCCAACAACTCAGTTCAAATGTTAAAGCCAAAGAAAAAATTGCTGAATTACAGGCTTTCGTGGCCCGTTTCTCTGCGAATGCTTCTAAAGCGCGCCAAGCTACATCACGTCAACGTCAATTAGAGAAGATTGAGATTGTTGAAGTAAAGCCTTCTTCACGTCAAAACCCATTTATTCGTTTTGATACCGAGAAAAAACTGCACAACATGGCAGTAGAGTGCAATGGGTTGACTAAATCTTTTGATCGTACGATCTTTAAAAATTTCAAGCTCGGTGTTCGTGCTGGTGAAAAGATTGCCATCATTGGCCAAAATGGCGCTGGTAAAACTACTCTGCTGAATTCTATTCTTAGCAAACGTTTTGAGGGTATTGCCGTTGATAGCGGTGATGTGAAGTGGGCAGAAAATGCTAAGGTTGGTGTCATGCCTCAAGACAATACGGAGATGTTCGCTAAAGACGAATTGCTGATGGACTGGATGAATTGGTGGCGCAACAGTGGAGATGACGATCAAGTCATCCGCGGCACTTTAGGTCGTTTACTTTTCTCTGGAGATGACATTGGTAAATCTGTCAAAGTTCTATCTGGTGGCGAAAAAGGCAGAATGATTTGGGGCAAATTGATGCTACAAAAATACAATGTACTTGCAATGGATGAGCCAACCAATCACATGGATATGGAATCGATTGAAAGTTTGCAGATTGCCCTTGAGAAATTCGATGGCACCTTAATTTTCGTATCCCATGACCGTGAGTTTGTATCTTCTTTGGCCAATCGCATCTTAGAAGTGAAGATGGATGGAACGGTTGTGGATTACTCTGGTACTTACGAAGAGTATTTACGTAGCCAAGCCATTACAGGCTAAGTTAAGCCGTTTATTCTTCTTTATTGGGATAGCTACACATGGCCGCTATCGGCCTGTAGCATTCAGTAGAGCTAAGGATAGAAATCCCTTTCGGAGCTTCGTTTACAGTGCGGGCCACCAAGAAACACCAAAACCACCTTCGGGTGGTTTTTTCATTTGCGTCAATAAGCCTTTAGTCTAGTATTAAAGAATTCAACGTTCAAAATTGAGGCTAACAATGAATTTTCAATTTAATAGAAGTTTTTTAATATCGGGTCTATTGATGCTGATGTTTGGGTTATTGGCTCCCCTTTACTCACCATACGCACTTGCTCAAATCGGCCTGTTACAGGCTCACGTTATTGGCGTTGTTCAGGCCCTAGTATTTTTTGCGTTTGCCTGGATGTGGCCCCAATTAACCTTGCCCCCTTTTTCAAAGAAGATTGCCTCTATTTCTCTTTATGTATCTCTGTGGGCTAATTGGCTTGGAGCTTTTTTTGTGGGCGTCTTTGGTGCCGCTAAGGAGCAATACCAATGCCACTACAGCATTGGCTGGAGTAGGGGCTTCATACAGGTTCATTCCTCAAGCTATGGTGTTTGCTAGTGCTGGTGTAGAGACTGATACCAATACCGCCAATGGCACTTACTCTGCTACTGGTGTATCTGGATTAACCCCAATTAACTTTAATTCCAATCCAGTCAAAACAAGACCAACGGCTTCTATTGGCGCCTACTATGACATTGTTAAGAATCAACGATTAGGTATTTCGGGAATCTATCGTCAAGAGCCATTTCAAGCTGTTTCAACTACCAGCGTAATGGCTACTTATACGATTGGTTTATAACTGGACCCAATTTGATTACACAAAAGACCTGCTACAGCAGGTTTTTTTGTTGGGTAGTTGAGAGACTGTTTTGGGTCGAGAAGTGACCGATTGCAGGAATCGACTCCAAAGCCTCAAATCGGCCAATAACAGTCTTTCAGAACGCCCCTGGCAACCTTTCATTAAGCCTACAGGTAATCGAGGGCTTATAAATATATAATAGATCGGTTATGAAAGCCATCCTTCGAAGTGGCTTTTTTTGAAGCTTCTATTAATTCTTGTTACTCAAAAAATTTTGCTTCAAAAATATGAATCTCTTCCCTTATTTGTGTTCATTTATTACCTCATGATCTCCCTATCTAAAGTGCTATGTGTAGTGATGGCAGCTGCATTTGTTGCATTTAGCTCTTTCGTGATTGCCCAAGAAATTCCTGCTCGTGAAGGAACGGTCGCTGTAGAGAAATCAGGCGCCATTCCCGCCCCTAAACCGATGACTAATTCTGCAGATATTGCTAAGCAGTTAGCAAACCCTATTGCGAATATGATCTCTTTGCCCTTGCAGTATCAATCCAGTCGTGGTGTGGGTATCAATCAAAGCGGTTCAGGGCAAAGCCTTCTATTTCAACCCGTGGCACCATTTAATTTGGGTGGTGGCGATACTTTTATTCTCCGTCCAATCATTGCTGGAGTCAGAGAAGTCAGTATACAAGGCCCTACTGGACAACCTTATTCCGGTTACGGCATTTCTAGTGTGACCATAGAATCCTTTTATGCACCCAATACTAATTCTTCTTGGATTTGGGGTATTGGACCTTATGCACAATCACCTTCTGGTAATAGTGGACGTTTTGGCTCTCAACAAACTGGTGCAGGTGTGACTGCTGTAGTTCTCAATCGTGATGGCCCATGGACTTATGGTGTGCTCGGCTTCCAGTCTTGGAATGTAGGCGGAAATGCGACTTATGGCACGCAAAATAATTTATATGGTCAGCCTTTTCTTTCATACACAACTGCTAATGGATGGAATTATGCAGCCATCATGGAGGCGCAATACAACTATGATGCGCACCGCACCTCTAACCCACTATATGTTGGCGCTTCTAAGGTGTTGGTCATTGATGGCACACCAATATCCTTTGGTGCGGGTCCTATTTACTACGTGAGTAATACACCAGGCGGTCCTTCAGGCTGGGGTGCACGCGCAACTGTAACGTTAGTTATTCTCGAATAACTACAATCAACACGGGCGAAACTTAAAATGAAATACAAAATGTGTAAAAAATTAATGGCTGTATTAGTGGCGCTATGTCTTGGGACCCTATGCCACCTTTCCCATGCTGAAGCTGATCAACCTATACCTTCACCATCGGCAACTTTCACCATTGATATAAAGATTTATGCTTTTGTGACGGGCCAAACAGCAAATACCTCCACCGGTATTCTGACCTACCAAGGCAAACAATACCTATTTACTGTAAGTGGAGTTGGCCTAGGAAAAAATCAAATTGGCGCATCTCATCTTGTTGGAAGCGGGGTAGTTTATAACCTAAATAACTTGGATGACTTTGAGGGTAGTTACGATCAAATTTCTGGGGGTATTATGGTTGCAGGGCACGCTAAACTAATTAGTAATAAGAATGTAGGTATCCATTTAATAGGATCAACTAATGGGCCAGTTATTATTTCTCCCGGTGGTGTAGTTATTAAATTTTCTAAGTAATTAAATTAGAACAAGCTATTTATAGGTATTTTTTATGTAGTTATAAGCTATTAGTCAAATAAGTCATAGGGCTGTAGAAATAGTGAAGTTTAGTTTTGTATGACGTAATGTTGGCTGTAATCCCATTAACTTTTTTTTGAGCATCCCATACTGGCATGAAAAAAATAATTTTTCTCTTATTGATGGCTAATTTCTCAGTGACATTTGCAAAGGGCAGTGCCGATACGATTTTTTATGGAGGGCCTGTTCTGACCATCAATGCTAAAAATGAAGAGATGCAAGCGCTAGCGGTGCAGAATGGCAAGATAGTAGCTGTAGGAACTAAAGAGGCTGTTACTAAAGAATGGCAGACTGACGCAACCAAGGTAATTGATCTTCAGGGTCAAACTTTGATGCCAGGATTCGTTGAGCCACATGTGCATATTATTGTTACCTCCGCATTTGAAGGTCTTGGTCTGAACTTAAGTAACTTCACTTTGCCATACGACACAAAAAGTACGTTAATCCAAAAAATGAAAGTAGGACTTAAAAGTGTTCCTACCGGGGGGTGGCTTTTTGGTTTTGGTGTTGATCCATCTCGCACCACTCCATTTATGACGGAATTAACAGCGGACGATTTAGACCAGGTCTCTAAAGAGGTGCCGATTTTTATCGTTAATCAATCTGGCCATATTGGATACGTTAACCATAAAGCCCTTGAGATAGCAGGTATAACGGATAAAACACCTAATCCTACTGGCGGAGGTGTTTTTGTAAAGGACGTACAAGGTAAGCTAACTGGAAAACTAGTTGAGCCACCATCTTATTTACCATTTATGGCAAAAATGCCTGCTCCAACTGAAGCCCAATTATTTGGGGCGATTGAGGACACCATGAAAAAGATTGCCTTAACTGGTGTAACTACAGCATCTGAAATGAGTGTGGGAGGCAATTTTGGTGTAGATAAAGAGGTAGCAATTTATAAGGCAATATTCGCCAAAAATACTTCACCTATTAGAGTTCGAGGCTATTTATTTAATGAGGCTTTACCAACTGGGAAAACTTCGATTAAGCCAAATGAGGGTGATGACCAATTGCGTTTTATAGGTATTAAATACATATCAGATGGCTCTACGCAAGGTTTAACGGCGGCATTAAATGAGCCTTACAGTTATCCAAAGAATTCCAAATGGAGTGGTGCGCTTAACTATAAGGACGCTGATATTTATGCCTCCATGAAATCTTATTTTGATCAAGGTTGGCAACTTTCCACTCATGCGAATGGTGATAGAGCCATTGATCAAACGTTAGCGAGTTACTCAAAACTATTAGACGGTAATCTCAAACCGCAAGATCGTCGTTTACGTATGGAGCACTTTACTGTGAATAATGAATCTCAAGTTAAGAAAGCAGTGAAGCTAGGGGTGGTACCCAGCTTTACTATTGGCCACGTAGATTATTGGGGTTCCGCATTTAATAATTACATTATCGGATCAGAGCGTGCCAAGAGAATTGATCCTGCTGGAGACTTTAAACGAGCTGGAGGAAAATTTACTTTACATAGTGACACCCCAGTATCTAATGTGGGCCCCTTGAATTACATTAGTGAAGAAATAACCCGCCTATGGCAGTTGCCTCCACAAAAAGTCTTAGGCCCAACTCAAGCGGTAACGGTTGATGATGCTATTCGTGCAGTTACTATTGATGCTGCTTACCAAATTTTTTTAGATGATAAAGTCGGTAGCCTAGAGGTAGGTAAGCAAGCAGATTTGGTTATTTTGGAAAAGAACCCACGTAATACTGCCCCTGCCGAGATTCGGAATATTAAAGTTAAGGGCACTTGGATTGATGGTAAACAAGTGAACTTATAGTATTGCTTGTTTGTTGCATTGTGTAAATGGTAATATTTTTTAACTTACTAATAGCTCAATATCTAAAAAAATGGATACATTGCAATGGTACTTATATCTTGGATACGGGCCTTTTATAGCCATTGCCAGTCAAGCAGCTGCTCTTTTTCTGGGATGGTTTGTCGGCAAGCTTGTAATTAAGAAAAATACTCATTTCGTCCCATATATCAATGAAAGCTATCAAGGTGCAATATTTGGTTTGGTAGCTCTTGTTGTTGGCTTTACTTTTGCCAATGCCATTAATCACTATGATGACCGCAAGGAAAATGGCAGGACTGCCGTAACTTTGATTGCCAATTCATATAATTATTCAGATTATTTGCTGCCTGCTGATAGGGATAAGTTGAGAAGCTTAATCAATGACTACCTTCATATGAGGCTTAGTCTGCATGAAAATATTGAAAGCTTAAATGATATAGATGCAAAAGCTACGAACATTAGTAATTTTGGACGTCAGTTATTAGGATTCACTCTGGAGGCTATAGAAAGAGATTCAGGCAGGAACAAAGTCTTAGCAAATGAATTGCTAAAGCCCCAAGTGATATTGATGTTAGAAAACTATGAAAAAGGACGGCTATTGTTGTATGCCACTCCGAACATGTTAATTTATCTAATGCTATTTAGTTTTCTTGGGGTGACAGGATTCATAGGCGGCTATGAAATGACAATTAAACATAAGCGAGATTTAATTTTTACTTTTTTGTATGCCGTAGTTATTACGGCAACACTCTATTTGATTTTTAGTATGGCGTTTCCAGCCTCACATAAATTAGATCAGCTTAGATTTAATAGGGAACTGCTTCAATTAAAAGATCATCTTTAGGGGTGGTGGCCAAAGCCTGCTTTGGGTCGAGAAGTGACCGATTGCAGGAATCGACTCCAAAGCCTCAAATCGGCCAGAAGCGGACTATAGAGCAGGTAATTTAAAATCCCAGTGATGGTGGTTTGATCCCGCTTCGTGTCACCAAAAACACTAAAACCACCTGCGGGTGGTTTTTTATTTGCGGTTTCCTGTAAATACTAATATGCTAAACCCGAAGACTACTAAGGGGTATTAAATGAAAATGACCATGTGTTGGATTTTGTTGGCGCTTTGTCTTTTCTTTGGCCTTTATCCATTTGCACATCATTCTCCTTTGATGGCCTATGCCGTCTCAAATATTGCAGTTGTTCTGTGTTTAATTCATTGCAGTATGTGGGCTGGATGGCGAACTACCATCAAGATGTTTTTATTTAGCGCCCTGTTTGGCGGTTTTGTAGAGGTACTTGGCGTTAATTTCCAATATTTGTATTGCAATTATTACTATCCTGATGCGATCAATGGCCCTATGGTACTGGGTGTGCCAATTATGGTCATGGTAAGTTATTTTTCTCTGGGATATGCCTGTTTCATCATGGGAAGGGTACTCGTAGGAGGCCTATCCAATAAGGTTAATGGAATCAGATGGCTTGGGGTTGCTATTTTTACCGGCATTGTTATGACCACGCACGATTTTTCTAACGATCCTTTCATGTCAACCGTTAAGGGTTTATGGATATGGCGTGATGGAGGTGCGTACTTTGGTGTGCCACTCTCCAATTTTATTGCCTGGTTTATCAATACTGGCATCATTGCAGCAGTAGTTGGGCTGTTAGCTAATAGTGATCAAGCAATGAAACATATATCAGTCCCCCAGAATCCTAATTTCTTTTTGCCACCAATTTTGTTGTATTTGGCATTTGAGATTCCAGTAATGTTGCGACCTATTACGATTGATCCATCTGCCATTAATCTTGCGGGGTCTGGAATAGCCATGTTCGCAACAACGATTCCTGTCTTGGCGGCATTGCTTGTCCTGTATGGCCAGAATTCACAACAAGACAGACCTTAGTGGCTCGAAGAGTATTACAACCTAGTCCTTAGTCAATTCCGCCACGGGCCACCAAGAAACATCAAAACCACCTTCGGGTGGTTTTTCTTTCGCCGTCTGCGATGGGTCTAGAAGTGACTGTTATAAGGAATTGAACTCAAAGTCTCAAATCGGCCAATAGTAGCCGGTAGAGCAAAGAATTGGGCTTTTTTTATGGATAAATACCAATTGACTTACAGATAAACCCTCGGCATTCTATTTTTTTGTTAATAAAAATGATGGGATGAATATGTGCCAAATATGTGATGATAAATTGGAGTCAAACCATAAACCAATGCAGCCGGTTAGGCGTTCACTATTAAAACTAGCTAGCTCATCACCCCTTTGGATGGCCGGACTTGGCTCATCAGCAATGATGGTAAGTGCCAGAGCGGATGATGCGCATCCAATGCCTAAACCAGGAAATGTCATTACTCCTGACCAGGCGCTCGAAAGATTGATGAAGGGCAATGGCCGGTATGTAAACGGCAATATCAATACAGATGATTCATTTAAAAATGCGGCAGCAGGGCTAAAGAATGGACAAAACCCATATGCAATTATTTTGTCCTGCGCAGATTCACGTGTTAGCCCTGAATTATGTTTTGATGAAGGCCCTGGAGATTTATTTGTAAACCGAATTGCCGGAAATTATGTCACCACAGATCTTCTAGGCAGCATAGAGTACGGCGCTTTAGTGCTCAAGGCTCCTCTTATCATGGTGCTTGGACATACAGAATGCGGCGCCGTTAAAGCAGCCATGAAAGCGGAAGATGAAAATACTAACTTCCCAGGCCATATTCAATCCATTGCCTCTCACATAGGCGCAGCAGTTCGTGTTGCAAAACAACAAGGTGGTAAGGTCACAACAACGGATGTGGTTAAGGCCAACATCAAACTTAACGTAGCCTACCTACAACAATCTACTCCAATCATCAGGCAGTTAGTGCAAGAAAATAAAGTAAAAGTTGTTGGTGGAATTTATAACTTAGAGGATGGAACGGTAAGCATGGTGAGCTAAAAGCCTTTGGGATGAGCTATCAGGATAGGTAACCCATCAT
>Ga0194044_10000806_pt1 | contig 15757 bp, 17 predicted proteins | sample JunL4417m_MetaG_FD_155460 | JGI IMG/M metagenome (GOLD analysis project Ga0194044, IMG submission 155460) | Anoxic zone freshwater microbial communities from boreal shield lake in IISD Experimental Lakes Area, Ontario, Canada - Jun2016-L442-17m | ecosystem: Environmental > Aquatic > Freshwater...
TTGTAATACTTTTCCCCTTTCAGGTTGTCGTAATCGAAATCCGGCGGCGGCCCGCCCGCATAACCCGGAATGTGCAACTGCGACGACACCGTGATCACGCGGGCCGGGGCCGACCGCTGTAAGTCGTCGAGCAGCAGATGGGTGAGCAGGAAATGCCCCAGGTGATTCGTGCCAAGCGTCAGCTCGAATCCGTCAGCGGTGAGCCGGGCGTGCTTGCCTGGGATTGATCCGCCCGCGTTGTTGATCAAGACGTGCAGCGGATAGCCCTTCGCCTGAAACGCCGCCGCGCACTGCCGGACCGCGGCGAATGAGGCCAGGTCGAGCGGGATCGACTCGACGCTGGCATTGGGATTGGCGGCGCGCAAGCGTCCGCACGCCTGCGCGCTCGTCGCCTGGTTGCGTGAGGCCAGGATGACGTGAAAGCCGCCGGCCACGAGTTTGCTGGCGGTGGCAAAGCCAATGCCGCTATTCCCGCCCGTGATCAACGCGACACGACGTTGGTTTACAGACATGGGATCGCTCTCGGTTCAATCTGCTGAGACTTGGAATCGCGCATCGGACACTTCCTTGAGGTATGAGTGAAACCATCTTACCACACCCACAAACCGGTCGTAAAATTCGTCCGCCAAGTAAAGTTATCCACACGCTCCCCGATGGTATAATCCCGCCCGGAGAACCCAACATGCCCATGACCATTAACGTTGGCGACGTAGCGCGAATGCGTAAATTACACCCATGCGGCGGTACAGATTGGCAAGTGACGCGCATCGGCGCCGACATCGGCCTGAAGTGCCAAACCTGCGGGCGGCGCGTCATGTTGACCCGCCAGGACTTCGAGAAGCGGCTCAAATTGATCGTGCCGCCTAACCTGACTATGCTATAATCCTCGGCGCACCGCCACGACCACGCCCCCCAACTGAACGTTGAGACCGAATACTGGATGCAGAAAATTAAAGGGCTTATGCCCCAGCCTGTCAACTTGGACAGCACGGCCCGCTCGCTCTGGGTGATGCGCCGCGCTTTATTGTTGTCGTCCTTCCCGATTGGCGTCCTGACGCTCGGCATTCCGATCTACGGCCCGGCCAATCTGCGCATTAACGCCACGCAAGTCGGCACGCTCTTTAGCATCTACGCGCTGATGACCCTGATCATGCGGCCCATCGTCGGCCCGGCCATCGACCGCTTCGGACGGCGACGCTTCTTTTTAGCCGGCCTGGCCTTGCAAATGCTGTCCAATTTTTTCATCGCGACCGGCAGTTCGTTTGAGTGGCTGTTTTGGGGCCGCGTGATGCAAGGCATCGCCGCCGGGTCCTTGTGGCTGAGCGCCTACGCCATCACCGCCGATCTCGCCGCGCAGGGCCGCCACGGCAACTTATTCGGATCGGTCGAGGAAATGCTGGCGCGCGGCGGACTGTATGGCGCGATCATCGGCGCCCCGATCTTGCTGCTGTCCCGCTTCGATCCCACCGCCTGGAAGCTAGTGTTTGGCTGTTATGCGGCGCTGAACGCGTTTGGCTTATGGTTGGCGTGGCGGCATCTGCCCGAAACCTATCACCAGGTTCAGCGTCAGGCCGTCAGCGAAAAAGCGACGATTACCCGGCCCCTGTTGCTGCTGGCCGCGGTAGTGCTTTGCACCTCGAGCGCCAATGCCGGCCTAACGCCGATCTTGATTCAATTTGTCCAGAGCAACATCAATCAAGATGCGCTCGTGCTGGCGCTGGCTTACCTGCCCTCGGCGCTGGTATTTTCCTTCCTGCAATCGCGCTTGGGAAAGGTGGCCGATCGGGTGGGCCGCAAACCGCCCATCGCGGCCGGCCTGATCACCAGCGGGGTCTCCAGCATGCTCGCGCCGAATCTGGTCATTCTGCTGCCCCTCATTGGTCAATGGGTCTTGTTGCCCTACACGATTTTGTGGGTCAGCGAAGCGGTGGCGTTCAGCGCGGCGACGCCGGCCGAGCAGGCCCTGGTGGCTGATCTCAGCGGCGACCGCAGCCGGGGCAAATCATTCGGGCTGTATACCAGCGCCGTGAGCGTCGGCCAAGTCATCGGCCCGATCTTGAGCGGCCTGTTATATGATGCCATCGCGCACAACGCGCCTTTCTATTTCAACACCGTGGTCTTGTGGCTGGCCGCGGCGATCATGCTGTTGTTCATTCAAGATCCGCATCGACCGGCGGCGGTGGCCGAAACAACCGCGCCGCGCCCGCTCGATCCGCCCGCGCAGTGGCCGACGGCCAGCCACTCATGATCGACCTCCTCACACTCCACCGCCCGCGACCGGCGCCACGTCTCGGTCAGTTTACCGATAGCTATCCGCCGGTGATCAATGGCGTCAGCACGTTTGTCTCCGAGCATCACGCCGAACTGCTAAACCGGGGTGAAGACGCGCACGTCTTCACGTTTGGGTATCTCCAGCATCACGATGATCAGGCCAACGTCTGGCGATCGTTCGCCCTGCCGATGGGCACGTCACAGTTCCGCACCTGGCCGAGCCTGGATCGCCGATCGCTTGAAGCCGCGGCGACGCTGGACGTGCTGCACCTGCACGAAGCGATCGGGATTGGTCATTTGGGCCGCCGGCTGGCCCGGCAGCGGCAGATTCCGTATATTTTCACCAGTCATACCCGGCACGATCTGTATGTGCGAAACTATCCGCGCCTGCTGCAGCCGTTCATTCTGGCGTATGTGACGCGCAGCATGGCGCAGTTCATCCGCGGCAGCGCGTTGACCACCGCCCCGTCGCACGATTCGATGCTGTGGCTGCGTTCGATCGCGCCGGACGCCGCCGATCGCATCCGCGTGGCGCCGAACGGCATCTTGATCGATGTGTTTGATCGATCGGCCGGCCAACCCGATCGCGGCGCGCTGCACATCGGCGCGGATCAAACGCTGTTCATTTATGTGGGCCGGGTCACCCCGGAAAAGAATCTGACGGTGTTGGCCCAAGCGCTGGTGCGCGCTGTAGACCTGGGCGCAGACTTGCACTGGCTGGTCATCGGCGACGGTTCGTCGCGCCGCGCACTCGAAGCGATCCTCGCGCCGATTCGATCGCGCGTCAGTTTTCTGGGCGCGCTGCCGCGATCAGAGATCGCGCATTATCTCAAGATGGCGGATGTGTTTATCACCGCCTCGCTTAGTGAAGTGAATCCGGTATCTGTGATTGAGGCGCTGGCCTGCCAAAAACCGTACATCGGCCTGAAAGCCGCGTGGTGGGCGGAATTTGCCGGCGAGAACGCGGCCGATCAAGCCGGCCTCTTGTGCGATCACAACCCGATTGATCTGGCCGCGGCCCTCCAACGCCTGTGCGAAGATAAAGCGTTGCGCGCGCGCATGAGCGCGCAAGCCGCCCGACTGAGCCGCAATTTTGATATCCACCAGGTTACCGCGCAGTGGATCGAGCTTTATCACAGCCTGGCAGACTTAAAAATCTAAAATCTGAAATCTAAAATCTGAAATCTAAAAGCGGGCTTAGATGAACAGCCAAAACCTAAACCTTCACATCCGCTCCCTCATCGCCGGCCCCAATCGCCGCCGCGCCGCCGAACTCGCGGCGCAGGTGCGGCCCGGCCTGAATCCGGGCGACCGCATCCTGGACATCGGATCGGGGACGTGCCAAGTGGCCGCGGCGATCCTCGCGGCGGGCTTCGATGTCACCTTGCTGGACATTGTCGATAAAAGCCTGACGCCCAATTTGCATCCCCAACTCTTCGATGGCGGACGGCTGCCCTTCCCGGACAATGCGTTCGACGTCGCCTTGCTGCTGACGGTGCTGCATCACATTCCGCGCCCGGACGACACGCTGGCCGAGGCGCGCCGCGTGGCAACGCGCCTCATCATCATCGAGGATGTGTTTACGAGTACCGCCGAAAAGTGGGCCACTTGGATCGGCGACGCTTGGTTGAATATGGAAATTTTCGGGCATCCTCACTCCAATCGCAGCGATCCAGGTTGGCGCGCAACCTTCGACCGGCTGGGCCTGCGGGTGATCCAAGCGCACCAGCAGATCGATTGGTTCTTCCCCTTTCGTTTCCGCCACGCGACCTATCTGTTGAGCCGCGCTGAATCGCCGTCAACCGACCATGATCACGCTTGAATTGGCCCGCACGCTGTATCCCGCCGAGGCCGATTCGGCGCACGATTTCGATCACGTCTGGCGCGTGGTGCGGCTGGCGGAACACCTCGCGCAGCGGGAAGGCGCGGATGTGGACATCGTGCGGGCCGCCGCGCTGCTGCATGACATTGGCCTCGATCAAGGCCGCGCCGGTCACGAAACGTCGGCGGCGCAGCGGGCCAAAGATATTTTGCGCGAACACGGCTATGCCGAGGCGGCGCTTGACGCCATCGCGCACGCCATCGAGGCGCACCGGTTCCGATCGGGCCCGACGCCGCGCACGCTGGAAGCGCAGGTGTTATTCGATGCGGATAAGCTGGATTCGATCGGCGCGATTGGCGTGGCGCGCGCTTTTGCGTTTAGCGGTCATCGCGGGCAAAAACTGTGGGCCGACGTGCCGCCCGATTACGTCGATCCGCCGGACGGACGCGAGGCTGATCCCCGGCAGCATACCGCGGTGCATGAATTTCACGTCAAACTCAAGCAGATCAAGGACCGCTTGTTGACTGCTACCGGGCGCGCTATCGCCGAAAAACGGCACGCCTACATGGTGGGGTTTTACGAACAGTTGGATCGGGAAGTGAACGGTGACGAGTGAGCGGGCAATGTCAGCACGTTAGCGTGTCGGCGGCTGTTCAGCCGTCATACTGAGCGCCGGCTTCCCACTTGATCGCGCGCTGTCTTGACAGGCGTTATCTTCAAGTTTATACTGCCCATGATCAAACGTGGCTGGGCTGGGTAGACGGTGGCGGTTGAGCTACGCGGTATTTCATCATTGAAACGGTTGTCCCGTGTGGAGCGGAATGGAAGGAAGATAGAAATGATAACAAAGCAAAACAGCGAAGCAATACGATTCATAGACTTGTTTGCAGGCATCGGTGGTTTTAGGTTTGCCGTAGAACAGGTTTTTTTTAAATATGGTTTGCCGTCTAAATGCGTTTTTTCTAGTGATATTGACCCATACGCAAGAGAGGCATACAACGCTAATTTTGGCGAGTATCCTTTTGGAGATATTACGAAAGCAAATGAAAACGACATCCCAGACCATGATATTTTATTTGCAGGTTTTCCTTGCCAGCCATTTAGCATTATTGGAAATGGTAAAGGTTTTTGTGACACTCGTGGAACATTATTTTTCGACATTGCAAGAATTTTAGCGGCTAAAAAACCAAAGGCTTTTATTTTAGAAAATGTAAAGCGGATAATTGGGCATAACGAAGGAAAGACGTTAAAAAAAATTCTTCATGTTTTACGTGATGAATTAGGATATACAGTTTATTATAAATCGCTTAACGCTTTAGATTATGGGTTGCCACAAAAAAGAGAACGGGTAATTTTTGTTGGTTTTTATCAACCAATGATATTTCAATTTCCTAAAAAGCATGAAAAATACATTCCGCTCAGTGATATTTTGGAAAAAAACGTAGACAGCAAGTATTATGCTTCAGAGAAAATCCGTCAAAAGCGTTTAGAAGACCATACTCCGACCGTCAGCCCTTCGATTTGGCACGAAAACAAGGCAGGACATATTTCATCCTATCCGTTTTCTTGTGCGCTACGGGCTGGAGCATCCTATAACTATTTGCTTGTCAATGGAGAACGCCGATTAACTCCAAAAGAAATGCTCAGATTACAGGGATTTCCTGATACTTTCAAAATTTCTGTGACAGAATCGCAAACTCGAAAGCAAGCAGGAAACGCTGTTCCAGTTAACATTATCAGGGCAGTATTTGAGTCGTTTTTGCCAATTTTGCTTGACGATATGAGTAGCGTTAACTTATATAAAAATTCCACTTACCAAATCGATCTTGCAAACATCTTACGAGAACGCCATGACAGATACCAACAAATCCCCTCGCTTGCGAACGGTTGATAAGATTAAACCGCCTTATTCTCTCAATAAATTTCCTGCTAGTTTTGGTCAAAGACTTGGCAAAGAGGTTATTTATTTGATTGCTACAAAATCTACTCCATCTCTGGAAGGCTCAGAATGGGAATAAATTTTTTCGTCTTGCATCAACTGGCACATACGCCACTAACGCAAACCGTTGGCATCCTTGCGCGACAAATTGATTGAAATACTATGTTTCAGATCTACCTTGATACCTAAATTATTTCAGCGTCTTTTGATTTTCATAAACCCATCAGACAATTGATCACGCAATGATCTTCGTTTAGGCCACTTTTCTCGGCTTGCGCGGAGCGTGCAACGCTTCGCGCAAGCCGAGCAGCGAGGAAAGTTATTTAATCTGCTATCCTAAGTGGCAAAGAGGTAAAGATGACAAAGAAACAAGTCCCTACGTTTTACGCTCTTATGAATCCACTGATTCAAGCATTGAAAAGCCTTGGCGGGTCAGGGACAACTGATGAAATCGATAACAAAGTTGCTGAAATAACGAAACTCACTGATGATCAACTTGAATTACCTCATAATGGAAAAGGCTATCAGACAGAAGTTGAATACCGGCTGGCTTGGTCACGGACCTACCTCAGAAAATATGGTGTTCTCGAAAACTCTGCGCGGGGTGTTTGGGCATTAACTGCAACCGGTAACAAACTTGACCATGTAGACGAAAAGGAAGTCTTACGCGATGTTCACGCCCAACACAAAGCTTCACACAAGACCGATGACGAAGAACTTGAAGAGCCAGCAATAGTATCAGGTTGGCGCGAGCAGTTGCTGGACACTCTTCTGAACATGTCCCCATCTGCCTTTGAGAGATTGTCGCAAAGGCTGCTGCGCGAATCAGGCTTTACTCAAGTTGAAATCACGGGCAGAAGCGGCGATGGCGGCATCGACGGTAAAGGCATCATGCGATTAGGCGGACTGCTGAGTTTTCATGTGATTTTTCAGTGCAAAAGATGGCAAGGAGCAATTACACCGACAATTGTGAGAGACTTTCGTGGCGCAATGGTCGGACGTGCTGATAAAGGGCTTCTCATAACTACCGGCTCTTTCACCAAAGACGCTGTCAAAGAAGCAACACGCGATGGAGCGCCACCAATTGACCTTGTAAATAGCGATCAACTAATCGATAAACTTAAGGAACTCGCGCTTGGTGTAATGACTCGCAAAATTGAGAAAGAAGAAGTCACGATTGATCATGATTGGTTTGCAAACATTTAGGCAACACATGCTGGTCGCTAAGACTGGCCGCCCATAAGTGAGTTTTGCGCTATTGCGTATTCCCCTCCCCGCCTCATTTAGCTATAACAGTTGCGATCGGCTGTCGGCCCGGCCCCATGGTCAATCCGAAAGGACGAACCTGCAGGTTCGCCCCGGATGCAATCATCTTCACAAAGAAGGCCCACCCACCACCTTCATCACCGCTCACCCCGATAACGCTGAACAGAGAAAGTCGATTCGACATCCAACCAGGTACTGATGATGGTGTAAGCGGCTTGACGCACGGGGCGCATAGAGTATCATTCCGGCAGGGGGCATACCATGAAAATCTACGATCTGGCGCTGCAAGTTGAAGAACTTCAAGACGGCGGCGATTATCATTATCTAGCCACCAGCCCAGATTTACCCGGCCTGTTAGTGGCCGGGGACACCGCCGAGGAAGTCTTAGCCCTGGCACCCTCCGTGGCCGGGGCGTTGATCGCTTCACTGCAAGCCGAGGGTGATCCTTTACCCGCAACGATTCGCGCGGTATCCGCGTTTCCCCTGGCGACGCATGTCGCGGTGACGGCATGAAGTACGGCGAACTAACCCGCAATAGGTAGCAGGAGGCGGCCATGATTTTGCAAGAATTGGAGAAGCAACTGTTAGCGTTGACCCCCGGCGAGAAAGCGCAGGCGCTGCGGGTGTTGACGCTTGATCTGGCGGCGTGGCCCGGCATTGACAAGACGCCCGGCGTCGTTGGCGGCGAGGCCCGTATCGTGCGAACGCGCATTCCCGTCTGGGTGTTGGCTGGCTATCGGCGCGCCGGCTGGACCGAAGCTCAGCTGTTGGATAACTTCCCGACGCTGAATGCTGCCGACCTGGTCAATGCCTGGGCCTATACGGATGCGCACCCCGAAGAAATTGACCGGGCGCAGCGCGAGAACGCCGAGGCCTGAACGATGGCGCGCTTATATGCCAACGAGAACTTTCCGCGGCAAGTGGTTGCTGGTCTCCGGGCCAGCGGCCATGATGTGCTAACCACCGTGGAAGCCGCACAGGCGAACAAAGAACTCCCTGATGCGGAAGTGCTGGAATATGCGACACGCACGGGTCGAGCGGTATTGACGCTGAACCGCCGCGATTTCATTCGCCTCCACCGAGAACGTCCCGAACATGCCGGCATCATTGTTTGCGCGCAAGACCCTGATGTGGTCGGGCAGGCAGAGCGTATTCACGCCGTATTGGTCGCTGCCGGCGAGTTGACTGGTCAATTGTTGCGCGTCAATTTGTCGTGGCGATAATCTTTCAATCCATGACAGCCGCCAGGTTATAGGACGAGGAGCATGACTCTCAGCGAAGTCATCCGCCAGAAACGCCCCGACATGCTGCACGTGGCCGCACACGCTGACGCGTGCGGTCTTGCCTACAGCGAACACTCCTAGCGCGGCGTTCGCCGCAAACAATGAAAACAGGAGCCTTCACATGGAGAAGTTGATCGATCTGATCCGGCAATTTGACACGGGCGACATCGCTCTGCCAATCATGCAGCGCGACTACGTCTGGCAGCCGAAGAAAGTTGAGGCGCTCCTCGACTCGCTGTATCGGAAGTGGCCCATAGGAATCTTCTATCTGTGGCACCCGGGCCAGCCGCAGCCCACGATTGGCCACCACCTGAAGGGAGAATCGGTGCAGTACCTGCTAGATGGACAGCAACGTCTGGCCAGTCTCTCGAGGGCCATCAAGAATGCGGGCGGCGAGACGCTCCTTTCCCCTCCGGGTAAGGGACAAAGGGAAGCCATAAGCTGGCGGGGCTTCTTCGACGTAGTCAACGAGAAGTTTGTCCTGAAAGGGCGGAAGAAGAGCGTCGAGCGCCGGATCGAAAATAACAACCCCACGCTGATCGCCCTCAGCGATGTCATGCTAGTAAATGATCACATATCCAACATCGAGAAGGCAGTAGATCGCCTCGTCGAGGGAGGCCACATTGGAGACACGGATGCTGAGAAGAATGAAGTCCGCAAGAAGCTACATCGTGTAGCGTCGATGCTCGATGTCGATGTCCCCTGCCAAAAGTTCGACACTACCAAGCTCAAGACCGCCGAGTATCCTACCGAGGTCGAAGCGGCGATCGAGATCTTCCGACGGCTCAATAGTGGCGGAATGAGCCTCAGCGCTGGCGATGTAGAAGCCGCGCGACTTGCGCAGGAGGCGACCTACTCGATTCTTGGGCCGATGCGTGACTTTGCCAAAGGGAAGGAGTGCGCCGCTCTGGGCCTCAACTTCGTCTTCTTGACACGCGCTCTTGTCGCCATCCGACGCGGGTCGGCTCGGTTCTCGGATCTCCCCAAGTCCTGGGCAACCGCAACCGGCTCGCCTCCCATTCAAGAAAGCTGGAGGGCAACTCAGAAGGGCCTTAACGCCGCCATTGACCTGGTGCAGGGGATGGGCTGGACCAACCGACGCTGGCTCCCTTCGGCCAACGCGTTGCTACCGGTTGCCTACTTCGCCTCTCTGAATGAAGGGCATATTGCCAAGGAAGATGTACGGGAAGTTGAGCGTTTCCTGTGTCTGGCCGCGTGGACCGAGGCATTCAGTGGCGCAACCGAAACGGCCATCGATCACTTCCTGACACGCCTTGAGAAGGCCGGCCCGGGTAGTTCCGCAACGGTTCTGACGGATGCAATACCCAAAGCTTGGCGTTGGAAAGTGAAACCAGAGGACGTTCTTAACGAATCCAAAACGACGGGGACCCTAACGCAGATTTACTTGGCCTACCTTATCTCCCAAGATGCGCGGAGTTGGCCGAGCGACCAGTTCTTGGCAGATGCGAGCAAGATCAAGATGACGGATGGTAGCGTCGGGAGCCTTGAAGTCCACCACATCTTTCCGCGAAAATTCATCGAGCGTGTCAAAAGTGACATCGACGTGAACACGATGGGCAACTATGCCATCCTCACCAAGGAAGACAATCTGGCGCACGCCGACAGGGATCCTGAAGTTGTGCGCCAAGAATTGACCGTCTCTCAGAAGCGCAATGCTAGTGTACAGTTCATTCCTGTTGAAGACGAGGATGCCCTGCAAGTTGATGACTACGAGGCTTTCATCAATCGCCGCGCCGGAGAGATGGCAAGTGCCCTCAACGAGTTCTTGGGGTTGTGACGGATCGTAGCCGAAAGGAGGCCCACCACCACCCACCCTCATCACCCCTCACCCCGGAGGAATCACCGCTCCTACACTCGTCCCCACCGTTGGACGCGCACAGTTCGGGGCCGCGAATGAATGAAGACGCGAGGTCAAGATGGATTTTGAAATCTATTGTGATGAAAGCCGGGGATGTTGCCGATGCCGGTACGTTAGCGAAGATTCGACTTCAACCCAGGTGGCACTAAACGGGTAAGAGGCTTGCGTGGCTGGAAAAACAAAAGACCGCTGGTTAGTATTGGCCCAGCGGTCGAAGCCTTTGTAGGACCCAGACTGTAAGTAAAGGTCAATTACATTATATACGGTGTGGATACATTGTCAATCTCTCCATCCCTTCGTCTTGTCATCTTGTCATTAGAAAGCGTAACGCATGATCCGCACGATTGATTACCAGCCCTCCTTCTTCCCCGCCTTGACCGCCGAATTTCCGTCGACGCGCTACCAGGGCAGCAAGTCCAAGCTGGCCGGTTGGATTTGGGAGCAGATCGCCGGCTTGGACTTTGCGACGTGCCTGGATGCGTTTGGCGGCACGGGGGCGGTAGCTTATCAGTTGAAGCGGGCGGGCAAGCAAGTTACCTACAATGACCTGCTGCGGTTTAACCATCAATTCGGCCTGGCGCTGATCGAGAACGCCGCGACCCGCTTGAGCGCGGCAGACATCGATGGGCTGCTGCAACGGCACACGTCCATCGCCTATCCCCGGTTTGTCCAGGATAATTTCCACGACATCTACTTCACGGATGACGAGAATGCCTGGATCGATCAGACCCTGACCAACCTCCGGCAGCTGACCGATCCCTACCAGTTTGCGCTGGCCTTCTTCGCGGTGTGTCAGGCCTGTATTATCAAGCGGCCCTACAATCTGTTTCACCGCAAGAACCTCTATATCCGCCAGGCCGAAGTCGAGCGTTCGTTTGGCAACAAGACGACCTGGGATCGGCCGTTTGAGGGGTGGTTTCGCGTCTTTGTGGCCGAGGCGAATCAGGCCGTGTTTGATAACGGCCAGGCGAATCGGGCGTTGAATATGGACGCAGCGGCTGTGCCCGGCGACTACGATCTGGTGTACCTCGATCCGCCGTATATCTCCGGCAGCGGAACAGCCGTCGATTATCTTGACTTCTATCATTTCCTGGAAGGGCTGTTGATCTACGATGACTGGGGCCGGCAGATCGATCCGCGATCCAAGCATCGCCGCTTAAAGCTGCGGCCCACCGCCTGGACGGATAAGCAGCGCATTCGCGTCGCGTTCGAGCAGGTGTTTGAGCGCTATCAGCACGGCCTGATCGTCGTGTCCTATCGCAGCGACGGCATCCCTTCAACCGAAGAACTTGTGGCGCTGCTCCAGCGCTACAAATCAACCGTGCGAGTTGAACACTATGGACAATACCAATATGTGCTGTCCACCAATGGCGAGTCGCAAGAGATGCTCTTGATTGGCGCTTGACGAGGACGAGATGAACGTCGAAGATTTCCGCGAAAGCCTCTTGACGCACTTTGACCGCTTCACGCGCACGCTGGCGACCGACGCCGGTGAATGGGTCGTCAAAGGGTTCATCGATGTCTACCAGAACGTCTACACCATTTCGATCGACACCAAAGTCGTCTCGAAGATTATTGAACTGATGCTGTTTCCGGTTCTGGCGCGATTCGCAGCCGAGCACCATTACCGGATGGTGTTGAGCGAGTACCAGAATCATTACCCTGACATCAGCTTTATCGCGCCGGATGATACCAAGATCGCGCTCGATCTCAAGAGCACCTATCGTCTGGACGCGGCCACCGCAAACGGTTTCACGTTGGGCGCATTTACCGGTTACTTTCGACAGCGGACATCGACCAAGAACATTACCTTCCCTTACGAGCAATATGCCGCGCACTTCGTCTTGGGCGTCATCTACAGCCGAAATGAAGCCAGTGACGAGCGCCGCGTCTACGCGCTGAACGATTTGCAGAGCATCGTTTCCGTGGTCAAGGATTTTACTTTCCTGCTGCACGAGAAGTGGCGAATTGCGACCGATCGACCCGGCAGCGGCAATACCAAGAATATCGGCTCGGTCAGGAACGTTCAATCTTTGATAGACGGCGCTGGCCCGTTTGCCGAACATGGCGCGCCGGTCTTTGACGACTACTGGATGAATTATCTGACCGAGGATATGGCCCGCGCCATTGACTCTGAAACGCCTTACCGGAATCTCAAGGAATACTGGCAATGGCGGAAGCGTTGAACAGCCTGACCATTCCGGCAATCATCTTCCGAAAGGAGGCCCACCACCCACCCTCATCACCCCTCACCCCGGAGGAATCACCGCGCGACCGGTAGCAGCCTTCCGGGAGCGGTAGCAGCCAGTCCGCGACCGGTAGCAGCCTTCCCGGGATCGGTAGCAGCCAGTCCGCGACCGGTAGCAGCCTCCCCGAGAGCGGTAGCAACCAGTCCGCGACAGGTAGCAACCTACCCTGGAACGGTAGCAGTCAGTCAGCGACCGGTAGCAGCCTCATCGGGAGCGGTAGCAACCTTCCCGGGAGTGGTAGCAGCCTCCCCGGGAGCAACCGCCGCTTCACATCGACATTAACCTGACGCATATCTATTTATCTCAAACCACAGGAGAAACTTCACCATGTCTCGTCCAAAAATCACCATCGACCAGCAACTCAACCAGGCCGACATCGCCATCCACAACACCCTTGCCGACCCCGAAATCCCCGGCCTCGTTGCCCCACGCGGCTACACCGCCGAGAAACTCGCCGCTCTCAAAGACCTGTACGACCGCACCCTGGCCGCGGTCAGCGCCAAAGAAGCCGTCAAAGGCAGCAAAGAACAGGCCACCGATCAACTGGATATCGTCTATCGGGCCGCGCACCTGGCCTATCAAGACCTGGCCACCACCGCCCGCCGCGCCTTTCACGTCGAACCCGCCCGCCTCACCATGCTGGGCATCGCCGGCGAAGAGCCGCGCGACACCGCCGGCTTCATCCGCGCCGCCTACGTCCTCTTCGACAACGCCGCCTTGCCCGAACTGGCCCCCGCCCTCGCCGACCGAGGCTACCCCGCCGAATTTCTGGCGACTGAACGCGCCAAAATCGCCGCCTTCGATCAAGCCAATCAAGTGCAAGAGGCGGCCAAAGGCGCGGCGGAAGGCGGCACCGCCGATCAGAAAACGCTGCTCGCGCAGCTGCACACCGACCTGATGGCCTACCTCGACGTGGCCGAAATCGCCCTGCGCGACCGGCCCGACCTGCAAGCCAAGATCGGCATCAAGGCCCCCGATCGGAAAGCGGCTGCCCGCAAAGCCGCCGCGACGCGCGCTGCAAAGAAAGCCGCTTCAAAGTAAGTCACGCGATGACAGGGAGACGGAGGGATGGAGGGACGAGTATTCTCTCCATCCCCCTGTCTCTCTGTCCCTCCGTCCCTCCGCACTCATTTTATCAGGAGGCCAACATGAAAAAGTTTTTCGTCGCTCTTGCAGCCGTCTGGGTGCCTTTGCTTTTTATCTGGGGTGGTCTGCGTTTTTCCACGACCGCGGCGTCCGCCGTCTCGACCCTGCCCTCTTTCAGTTGGGTCAAAACCTGGGGCGGAAATACTGCGAGTGTTATGGCCAAGAGCGTCAAGGTAGACGAGACGGGGAATATCTACACGGTCGGAGAGTTTTCTGGCACCGTGAATTTCGACCCGGCGGGCGTCAACCTGAGCGCTACTCTTGCTTCACGCAACCACACGGTGGACGCGTTCCTCAGCAAATTTAACGCCAGCGGGAATTTCCAATGGGTGCGGAGCTGGGGGAGCGGCCCGGTCGGCGGCAACACCAAGATGGGGTATGGCCGAGACGCCGCCAACGGTCTGGTTCTGGATAATGCGGGCAATCTCTATGTGGTGGGCCTTTACCAGAGTACGGTTGACTTTGGGGCCGGCATCGTGGTCACCTCGAATGCGCCAGTGCAATCCAACAACATTTTTGTCGCCAAATTCGCCGCGGATGGAACGACGCAATGGGTACGCACCTGGGGCGGGAAATCGGGAGGCGAAGGGTACAGCGTGGCCGTGGATAAGGCGAGGGGCTATGTCTATGTGGAGGGCGATTGGTCCACCTCTCCGAATACCGGCACGGTGGACTTCAATCCCGCCGGGCCCACGCACGACCCGCACGCCAATCAGGGTTTCTACGACGCCTTCCTCAGCAAGTATGATTTGGACGGCAACTTCATCTGGGCCAAAACCTGGGGCGGCGAAGGCTATGACGACGGCCCCGGCGTGGCGGTGGATGAAGCCACGGGCAACGTGTATGTGGGAGGCATGTACGGGAGTCAGAATATCAACTTCGACCCGGCCGGCGGGAGCGGCGGCCTGGGCCACCCGGCGACGAATACGGGCGACCCTATAGGCCCCCTGGTCTATGTGGATGTCTTCCTCAGCAAGTTTAATGCGGACGGCGACTTCCAGTGGGTAAGAACCTGGGGCGGACTGAACAGCGCGGGGCAGGGCACCGTCAACGCGGGCGAACTCGTGGCGACAGATGGGGCGGGCAATGTCTATCTCGTCGGTCGGTTTGGGTGCGCCCACTGCAACTTCAATCCGGCTCTCTCTAGCAACGGCGATCTGGATGCCTTCGTTAGTAAGTACGACGCGAGCGGCAATTTCCTATGGGCGAAGACTTGGGGCGGGATAGGCTGGGACGGGGCCGGCGGCGTGGCGGTGGATGCAGCGAACAATGTGTACGTCGGCGGGATGATTTCGGCCACCGTTGACTTGGGCAGCGGGCCAGTGACCTCGCAGGGCTTATGGGACGCCTCACTCACCAAGTTTGCCGCCGACGGCGCCTTCCAATGGGCCCAGACTTGGGGCGGCTCCGGCAACGACATCAACTTGGGTGTGACCCTGGACGGGGTGAGCAACGCGTACACGTTCGGACCCTTCCAAAACACCGTTGATTTTGATCCGGGCAGCGGAGTTGGTAACCACGCAGCGTCTGGCATACAGGATGCCTACCTCAGCAAGTTCACGGGTGCGTTCGTGCCGTTGGACAAGCGACTTTACTTGCCCTTGGTCGTGCGGTAGAGCCTGTGAGATAGAATTTCGCCTTTCGAGAGCGTTGCGCGTTGGGGACAAGATTCGAGTGCCAGTAATTCCCGCTACCCGTTAATTTGCCAAATCTCGCCCTCTCCAAGGCCGGCGCTTCACCATCCGTCACACTTGAGAGCAAAGATCGGCCAACGAAATGCGATAGATTGAGATTTTGTGAGCCTGCCGCTCATCCTTCGGCTACCGCTCATCCTTCGGCTACCGCTCATCCTTCGGCTACCGCTCATCCTTCGGCTACCGCTCATCCTTCGCCTACCGCTCA
>Ga0194044_10000809_pt1 | contig 15718 bp, 17 predicted proteins | sample JunL4417m_MetaG_FD_155460 | JGI IMG/M metagenome (GOLD analysis project Ga0194044, IMG submission 155460) | Anoxic zone freshwater microbial communities from boreal shield lake in IISD Experimental Lakes Area, Ontario, Canada - Jun2016-L442-17m | ecosystem: Environmental > Aquatic > Freshwater...
GATGCTCAATGGCTATTAAGCTAAAGAAAGAAACTGGTTAGAGTAACTATACCTATTTAAATACCTTAAGATGTGCTGGTATACCCTTGGTTTAGCAATTAATCGAGGATCATTTCTTCCCCATTATCGTTACTTAAAGTAACACTCAAAAAAATACCAACCATAGAGTTGGTATTTTGATCGCAGGGGGCCAGTAAGGGTCTAAAAATACATACTCATTTTAAGTTAAAGTAAATTTAAGATTACCCAATTTTTCAATGCGAGTCTCTAATTTATCTCCTGGCTTTAGCCAAACTTGCTTCTCTTTTGGATAGCCACTGATAACGCCTTCGGGTGTCCCTGTAAAAATAATATCCCCGGGTTCAAGAGTAAAAATCTTAGACGTATAACTCACAATCTGCGCACAATTAAAAACCATGTCATTAGTATTTGAGGATTGACGAACTTCGCCATTAACGTATTGCTCGATCTTTAACTGATTTGGATTTCCAACAAGATCGGCCGTAAGAATATATGGACCAATTGGCGCAAATCCGTCATTTGTTTTTCCAATCATCCACTGACTACTACGTTGTTGTAAATCACGTGCCGTAAAGTCTTGACCGGTCGCATAACCAAATACATAAGACAAAGCATCTGCTTCAGATACGTTATAAGCCCTCTTACCCATCACGATGACTAGCTCAGCTTCGTAATCAAATTTCTCAGCATTAACTTTGGATACGGCGACCACGCCATTATGCGAATTTAAGGTGTTATTAAACTTATTAAATAGAATCGGTAGCTTAGGAATAGGATTATTAGTTTCTTTGGCATGCTTGGCATAATTCAAGCCCACGCAAACAATCTTTTCGGGATTGGTGATCGCCGGTGCATATTCAATCTTATTTTCATCAAGAAAAAGATCTGCTTTCCCCTTGCTTAAGGCTAATAAAACCAATTTACCTAGCCCCTGATCGCCATTAGCAATCAAGTCATCTGTATTAACAGGGGCCTTGACCTTAAATTGCTTTGCAGCTTTTGCTACCTGTAAGATGCCCTTATCAGTTTTTACTCCAATAATATATTGGTTGCCTTCTTTATAGTTAAGCACAACCATATTCTTCGCCATCTCCGGATTGGCTATCCTAACTGCACCAGCACCTGGTCCCGCTGCCACTGCCTGACTTGAAATAAATGGTGTCGCTAATACAGCGCTGCCAGCTAATGCGGATACCTTTAGAAAATCACGCCTTTGGTTACTCATAGTCTCTTCCCTCTCTTTTTTAATTATTATTATTATAATTTATATTATAACTATATATTAGTTTTGTCAATCTATATAACTAAAATATAACTAAATCTGAACTGACCGTAGAGCTAACTTTGTAAATCTTTCGATCAACATTATCTAATTAGTTTTTCTTATTAAAGGTTGCTTCTGTAATTGGCGTGTGTGTCAGAACAATACATAAATCTTTTAAGTGTTCATAGGAAGTTACCTTAACCTCAAACCATCTTTTATCTCCATTACTGTGACAAGAATATTTTGAGACAAATATTTTCGTGCGTTCTGCAATAACGTCACGAATATACTGTGCTACTTTATTAGCCTCTGTTGAGCCTAGTCCTTTTGCCTTGTCACAAACCTCAAGATAATTAACGCCCTCGCATCCTAGGCTTCCGCCCTTTAATTTTGGATAGAGCATGGCAGCAGATCGCCATGCGGTATTGACCAAAATAATGCTGCCATCTGTATTTAATATAGCCGTCAGGGGTGAAACAAAGTTCAAAGCGGCTTGGGCGAAGCCCTCTATTTTTCGCAGCTGATAAGCTTCTACTTTTGCCCTATCTTGCTCGCCATCAATCCTAAGATGATTACTAGCTTTCTCGATGAAAGTCGTAGCATAAATGAATGCTACATCTAAGTTAAGCCAGCTAATTAATATTTTAAGTCTTGCTGTCTCTGGCATCGATTGGCCATTAATCCATTTTCTTGCAGCTTCTCGAGAAATTGGTTTTGACTCAAAGTTACGAAGATTGAATTCAATAGCTAACTTATTAGCGGTAGGTATTTTGCCAAACCGATTTATTAGCCCTGCCCTAAAAGCCAAATGGAAATGCTCGATGACGTATTCGTTGATAGTGAAAACTCCCTAGAGTACTTACTTATCAAACTAACATCATGTACCTTTAATAGGAATTAATCAGGTTAATTTCATATTAATTACTATTATTAATATAATTTTTTTAATTTGCCAACTTGAAGATGTTATTTAATGCGAAATCAGGACTAATTTATAGATTTATAGATCAATTTGATTAAAGGGACGAGGCATGACTGAACTCACATATGCCAAAGCAATAGCAAAGCTAGAAGCAGGTAACTCAATCAATCTTTTAGATATGAAAAACCTATCGTATGCAGATCTTGACAAGCTATTTGAAGACATTAAGTTTTGGAAAATTCATGGAAAAGATGATTTCAATTTAAGAATTAGATATCAAAAAAATGATTCCTAAAAATAAAACGTACTTTGCTCTAGATGTTAAAAATAATAAAGAATTAACCCCTATTTCCTTGGCTGTGCAGGAAACATCGCCAGTGAACTTAACTATTAATAGTCGTGATCTTGAAGTAACCCCTGCCATGCGTATGCATGTAGAAAACGGCATGGAAAAGATTCGTAAGCATTTTGACCATGTTATTGATGCGACTGTTTTTTTTATGATTGACAACGCTACCGAGAAGGCCTTACGTCATACAGCTGAACTGACTATCCACCTCAAAGGTAAAGAGCTTTACGCAGAAGCCCATAACGAAGATCTTTACCATGCGATTGATGCTGTAGTAAATAAGTTAGAACGCCAAGTGGCAAAACACAAAGGGAAGACGCAAAATCACCATCACGAAATACTACCCGATCAAGAGATTTAGTTTAGGTAACCCATATAAAACCCAATGAATATGCTGCTTAATATTTTTAGTAAAAAATATATTGTCATTAATAGCTCCGCTAGAAATAAAGCTGAAGCTTTTACTGTTGCAGGTGATCTTTTTGAAAAAAGATTAGGGATAACTTCAAGTTCCGTAGTTCATGCTTTAAATGTTCGTGAAGATTTAAGTTCTACTGCCCTGGGTTCTGGAATTGCTATTCCCCATGGAATAGTTGCTGGAATTAACATACCTGTTGGATGTCTTATAAATCTAACTGGGGCCATAGATTTTGCTGCACCGGATAAAAATAAAATCAGCATCCTCATTTTTTTACTTTTTCCTCAAATAACGACGCATGAGCACCTGCAAATTTTATCTTCCCTTGCACAGCGACTATTAGATGTTGGTATACGCAAAACACTAATATCCGAACAATGCCCTGAGAAGATATGCCAATTACTTAACCTTGCAATAGGCTGTAGGGAGAGCCCAAAAATTCAAGGCTTGCATATTGATTTTAAGCAACCCATTCCATCAAGCAATGAATATATCATCAGCTATTTGGCTGAATGGGCAATTCTAGAAATTTCAAGAAAACGATATGAAAAAAGGATGTCAACTAGCAAGGGCTAGTTTGCCTACTTACATATAATTTAGAGTCCCCAGGACTTGAAACTGGCTTCTAGGATACTAGATTATTGAGGCGAAATCGATTAGCTGATCAGGATTTATTATTGGCCTATTAGCTGTCTCAGCTTTACCGCAAAAGCGGTATTGTCATCAAACCCTTTGAAAAGTTGTGATCCTGGCCCAATAGCTGCAACAGTGATTGGTGTTGGAGTATGGCCAGCACTTCCCCAATAAAAGCCGGTTTGCCATGCAATTGCTAAGCCAAGAATATTTGATGGAAGGTAATTCGAATTTGGCCCTAGCTGGCTCTGAGTCAGAATTTTTTCCCGCAAATCATCATCTAAGATAAGACCTGGAAAATTATCTTGTAACAATGTATTTAAATAGGCATCCAATTCAGAACTACTGGTAGTTTGCTTTGCTTTAGTTTTGAACTTCTGAGAGAATGCATTGAGTGACATTTTATAGCGTTCAATTAGCTTCAGCTGCTCGATCCTCACGTTCAAATAGTTTGTATTTCCTGCGGGCTCTAGATTTTTACGGCCATAAGTAGGAGAAAAGCCGCCCGTCTCATGATCTCCAGTAACGATAACCAGAGTATCTGGATTCTGTTTCTGAAACTCTAGCGCCACTTTTACTGCATCATCAAAGGCCCAAAGGTCGCGCATTAAAGCGGCAGCGTCATTGTGGTGGCCTGCAGAGTCTGTATTCTCGTTCTCGGCAAATAATACAAATCCCCTATTTTTGCTTTTCTTAGAATCCTGATTGAGCACTTGCAGTGCTGCCGTTACCATCTGCGCTAGATTGGGCGTCTCTTGCGAGTTACGATCGATTTCATAATCTAAATCTTCATCAGCAAATAGGCCCAGAAGCTTAATTGACTTGATCTGATTGAGTTGTTCTGGTGTATTGATGTATTGGTATCCTTTTGCTTTAAAGGCTTCAATCACATTCTTGCCGTCTTGGCGTTTTCCACCAGGTAGTGAGTTTGGTAGGAAGTAATTGGATCCGCCACCCATCAGAACATCTGGAGCAAGTTCTAGATACTGATTTACTATCAATTCATAATCTCGCCTTGATTTGGCATGAACACTAAATGCAGCTGGGGTAGCATCATAAATTGGTGCGGTGCTGAGTAGTCCAATTCTCTTACCCTTGTCTTTAGCTACCTCCATTATGGTGGGCGGCGCTTTGCCATCTGGGGTGATGGATATAGAACCGTTATTGACTTTATAGCCAGTGGACATCGCCGATCCAGCTGCTGCCGAATCGGTTACAAAATAATTTGCCGATTCCGTTTTCATCAACTGATATTGGCCTTTGGCCATTACGATATCTGTTACGGCAAATGATTGTTGTCGTAACAGCGCACTGGAATAACGGCCAAACTCATATTGACTACTGGTAGTACCATCTGCAAATAAAATAATGATATTTTTAGGCTTGGTATCGCCTTGAGCTGATGCCATTACCGAAATGAACAACATCATAAAGAGTACTATCTTTTTCATTGGCTCACCCCAGTTTTCTTATTTTTAGTAACAACGAATTTCTTCATTATGAAGCACTTCTAACGAAAATAGCCCAACAAGTGGGCTATAGAGATTCTTGGTAGCCCGGGGCAGAATCGACCAGGACTGAAGATGGTAAATATCTCCCCCACCCCAATAAGCGTTACTTTGGGTCACGCTCAAAGGACAAAACCCCAGCTATCTCTACTGGGGTTTGATGATCAAGTTCTTGATGCTTTTAAGACTACCGAAACACTCAAAACTTATATCCTACGCCTACCAAGAAATTTAAAGTACTCATCCCATTGGTACCTGAGGCAGTTAAGGTATCAATAGCGCCCGTACCAGTAGCCCCGGTATTGACCCTAGCACTAGTGGAAACAGTTTGGTTACCGTAATTAGCATAATTTACTTCGCCAAAACCATACATACCGCCTGAAATGATTTGCTTATATCCGAGACCTAAGGAATACCCAGTGTAATTAGACGACAAGGATGTAAATTGTTTGTATTGGGCACCGCTATAGCCAGCCTTCAAATACGCTAAGCCATTCGTGCCAACCACCATGGCAGGAGAGAGAAAAATATTGTAAGAATAGTTTTTTTGGTAATAATAATTCCCTGAACTATATGTAGTGCCTCGTATACTTCCTGACTCCGTATAGTTTTGCGCACTTCCTCCCAAGGTATATTCGGCGCCAACGCCTAATAGGTAACCTTTAGCGACATCTGCGTAATAACCTACCGAACCTGTGCCAATTAAATAATTTGAATTTCCCATGGTTGAGTTAGCGGGAATAGAATATCCATTAAACGCTGCTGAGCCACTCACTGAACTTGGCGACGACTGCTCATATCCAATACCAAGCTGACCAAATGCGCCATTAAAGCTTGAGGCTTGTGCATGAACTGCACCCGCACTAATCACTAGAACTGATCCTAAGATAGGTTGATAAAAATACATTGTTCTCTCCTCTTGTTTTTTTACTCATGTATTCGCAATCTCAGACAAGGCACTAGATATATCTAGCCGAAGGGAAAAAGTGGTTATAGAAACTATATTCCTATATATGTATTAATTTGTGCTGGTATACCCTTGCTTTAGTAATTAAGGATTATTTCTCCTGCCCCTAGAAGCGTTACTTAAAGTAACGCTCAAAAGACCAAACCCCCACTAGTTGCATAGTGTATAGTTACAGTATACAAATAAACATGATTAAAACATTTCGCCATAAAGGCTTACAGCTCTTTTTTGAAACAGGCAAAAAATCTGGAATCCGAGCCGCCCATGCTAATAAGCTTGGTAGGCAGTTAGCCAGATTACATGTTGCAAAAAAATGGGAGGATATGAATATTCCTGGCTGGGACTTGCATCCTTTAAAAAATAAGCTACTCAATCACTATTCAATATCAGTAAATGGAAATTGGCGAATGACTTTTAAATTTGAAGGTGAAGATGCGGTTCTAGTTAACTACCAGGATTACCACTAAAAGAATAGGAATAATGATGACTAAAATGTACAACCCTCCACACCCTGGCCTCACGCTAAAAGAAGACATTCTTCCGGCGCTAGAGCTGACCGTAACGGAGGCCTCAGAACAGCTTGGCATAACTCGCGCTGCTTTTTCTAGGGTGATTAATGGTAAAGCTGGAATTTCTCCAGAAATGGCTCTGCGTATTGAAGCTTGGTTAGGCGAGAAATATGGTGGTAGTGCTAGTGTTTGGCTAGCCCTACAAGCAACTTATGACTTATGGCAAGTTCGTAAATCTGGACTACCTAAAGTCAAACAGGCATTGATTCCAATCTTAGCCTAACCGTTACTTAAAGTAATGCTCAAAAGAAAACCCCCCACTATCGCTAGTGAGGGGTTTTTTATGGTGGCCCGGGGCCAAAACGATGGGACTAAGAGAAAGACTCTACTTTTCCATCTAAAGACATAAGCCCCAGTTCTGCAGTTAATGTGGGTTGCCGAACCTTTAATTGCTTCTTAAATTCTAGCAACGCTGCCTTGTGAGTTTCAGTTTCTTTTGCGGGAGTCGCTACCGCTGCCTCACCATATGCAATTTTAGCTGCACCACAATCACGATGATTAACCACGATTACTTTATTAATGCTATGCAGACTTTTTGAAGCATCTAAATTTTGCCAAAAAGTTTCGTGCCAAGCCTTAAAAGCTGGTGCAACAACCCCAATAGATCCTCCAGCTATTGTAAATGCGCTGTACTTTCCCCCAAGACCTTTATCATTTTCCCTTTTATTCACTGGATTTTGAAAGCGAGGGTCAATACAAGAAAGCAGCATGGCATCATACTTTCCAGATCCAGCAATAGCGATTCCTGGGCCCATAAGCATTCCAAGACTACCCATACCAGCAATTCCACCGGCTAATCGTAAAAAATCTCGTCTTGACTTTTTAGGATCCAGCAAATCCATGCAACAACTACAAGAAAATGGTGAATCATTTAAATGATGGTGCAATTTCATAAGCTCCCCTATTAGGTATTTTGGAGCTTCCAGCCCCAATTGATAAGCCAAGCAAGGCTTATGGGGTATTTATATCGTCTTTTTAAGACCAATGTCAAGCAAATTATAAAAAGTAGCATTTGACAAATTAGTTGCCCTAAAAGACAAAACCCCCACTATCGCTAGTAAGGGTTTTTTATTGTGGGCCTACCAGGACTTGAACCTGGGGGGGGTAATTACCCCTTATCAGAATTAATTAGTTGCACCAACCTTATTTCTGGAGACATCCATAATGAGGCGGGATAACAAATACATGCGAGGCGTAATCGAACTTAATAAAATATATTCATCATCATTTGAATGCGCTCCAAACCCTTGCACTCCCATACTCTCTATTACTGGATTTAGAGTATCTAGGGCTGCAAAAGCAGCATCTGTTCCACCTCCTGCCGCTACGGTACCTAAAACCAAATCTCTACCCAATTCCGAATAGACCTTTTTGGCATGCTCGGCCATTTGCAATGACTGTGGACTCATCAATAGAGGTGGGCGGCGGCGCTCAAAAGAGATTGCTACCTTAGTATCTGGGATTTGTTGATTTTTAGCGCGCTCTCTGACTTTGCGTTCTATAACATCAAAATCTTCCTTTTTCATCACTCGCACATCTGCCGTCGCAAATGCCACAGAAGGGATCACATTACGATTGGTTCCAGCAGTAGCTAGCGTCCAATTCATTTTGATACCCTCTTTAGGGTCGGAGAAATTCTTCATTTGCTGAATCTGAAACGCCAGCTCCTCCAAGGCATTGCGACCTAACTCGGGAGCTGAGCCAGCATGAGAAGCTTTGCCAGTAATGTCCATATTTACCGCAGCAATTCCTGCGGTAGTCAAAGCAATACGATCTGATTTTGCTTGGGATGCTTCACATGAAAAAGTAACGTCATGTTCAGCGCCCAGCTTCGTGAAATAGGATCGCGCTGCTGGCGAACTAATCTCTTCATCCCCATTAATTAAGACGGTAATCTTTCCATACTCATTAAATTTTGATTTCTTCAAAACCTCTAATGTGTGCAAAATTAATGCAATGCCTTGCTTATCATCTGAAATACCAAGGCCATAAGCACGATCCCCATCTATCCTAAAGGGCTGTTTTGCTAGCATGCCTTTTAAATAGACAGTATCCATATGAGCAATCAACAGGACCTTCTTAGACCCAGAGCCCATAAATTCCGCCTTAACCATCCTGCCAGGCCTATCAGGGGTATCGTGCATGCGATACATATTGGCACCTGGCTCAATAAACTCTACGTTACCGCCCAAGGCTTTCAATTTGTTAGAAATGAGTAATGAAATCTTATCTAGGCCCTCACGATCTCGGCTACCAGATTCAATTGAGACCAACTCTTTAAGAGTTCCCAAAAAGGGTGTCTGCTCTTTTTCAACTACCCCAAAGATAGGCTCTTGTGGTGCAGCGCAAACATTCGTAATGCCTATTAACAGCATGCTCAAGAAAAAAATACTTTTTATCATTTTTTATCTCCTCATTTTGAGTATCTTGGATATGTTACGCCTAAATCAAGCTAGGCCATAAAAGAAAATAGCCCAACAACCGGGCTATTGAGATTCTTGGTAGCCTGGGGTTGAATCGACCAGGGCTGAAGATGGTAAATATATCTCCCCAAGCGTCACTTAAAGTAACGCCTAAAAGACCGAACCCCCACTATGGCTAGTGAGGGGTTTTTTATGGTGGGCCCACCAGGACTTGAACCTGGGACCAAAGGATTATGAGAGTATATAAAGCAGGATCAGTCTAACGGCATTGGCACCTCTAGGGCCTGTACAACATTCCTATGTAAGCCTAGCTATGGGAATGAACGTCGTTATTAGCCTCGTTACAGCTCCGTTCATTAATCACTTATTGCATAGGTGAGTCAATCCATCCATCTAAGGTTTATTCAGATTTCATTTGAGCAGCCTTCACAATTGGTGCAAAGCGAATTAAGTCGCCTTTAATTTGTTCACTAAATTTTTCAGGTGTTCCAGGGGTTGCAAAGATACCCATAGATAAGAGCTTGGCCCTTCCCTCTGGGGAATTTAGAATCTCATTTAATGCCTGATTCAGTTTGTTAATAATCGGTTTAGGTGTTTTTGCTGGCGCTAATAATCCAACCCAATCATCAATCACAAAATCTTTAACACCGCTCTCTATAAAGGTCGGCACATCAGGCATGCTTGGGCTGCGCTTTGCACTTGATACGGCGATTGCTTTAATTCTTCCAGCAGCAACATACTGATTTGCCCCAGCAACTGCCGTATAAACCAATGGGATATTGCCGCCCAATAGGTCAAGCAAGGCCTGACCACCCCCTTTATAAGGTACGTGAACTAAATTTGCACCTGTCTTTTGCTTAAATAGTTCTCCAGCAATATTTGGCGTTCCGCCAGTGCCTGATGTACCGTAAGAGAGGCCGTTGGAATCTTTTTTAGATATTGTAATAACGTCCGCCAAAGTCTTGCCCTGAAAATCATTATTAGCTACTAGTATCAAAATGGCATCGCCAATTTTTCCGATTGGAGCAAAATCTTTAACACTATCAAACGGAACCTTTTCAAAAAGTAAAGGATTAATCGATAAAGTTCCTGCGTACCCCAATAATATGGTGTACCCATCTGGCTCAGCGATAGCAACCATTTGTGTGCCGATATTCCCTGAGGCGCCCGGTTTATTATCTGCAATAACTTGCTGACCCAGTTTCAAGGAAAGCTGTTCTGCAATAAAACGGCCCGAGGTATCAGTAACTCCACCCGGTGCAAACGGAATGATTACTCGGATAGGCCGATTAGGATAGTTAGATTGCGCAAAACTAGCCAATGACATCAGGCCCGTAAGAAGAAAAATGGCGGATGAGAAATAACGATGTAATTTCATATCAAACCTTTATTTAGTTTTATTTCGTCTCAACAAAACGCTTTTCAAATTCCCAAACATCTTCAAAGCCCATCAGCTTTGATAATTCTCCGAAATCATATAAATCTACTGGATTATTAATTGATGATCCAGAATCTTTAAAGTGTTTATACACCTTGGTCATGGCCTGAACAGAAGCAAGTAAAGCAGTTACTGGAAAAATAGCGATCTTGTAGCCTAATTGTTCTAACTCCATCTTTGAGAGAACCGGCGTCCTTCCCTTTTCTACCATATTAGCAATCAAAGGATGATTTGGAAATGTCTTGCCAATGCGTATCATTTCTTCTTGAGTTTCTGGAGATTCAATAAATAGAATATCTGCACCTGCTCGAGCATAGGCTTCACCACGTCTTAGTGCTTCATCTAAACCTAATGTAGTTCTAGCATCCGTTCTGGCAATGATTTTGAAGTTAGGATCTGTGCGCGATGCAACAGCAACTTCAATCTTTTTAACCATATCCTCCATGGGAATTACTCTGCGACCTGGAGTATGTCCACATTTTTTCGGGAACTCTTGATCTTCCAACTGAATCGCAACGGCTCCAGCAGCTTCATAACCTCGAATGGTATGACGCACATTTAATAAGCCACCATACCCAGTATCTCCATCTGCTATTAATGGAGTCGAAGCCATTCCTGCCATCGTAGTAACTCTACCAACCATCTCAGTATAGGTAGCTAAGCCTGCGTCTGGCTGACCGAGCAAGGAAGCGACAGTGCCATAGCCTGTCATATAAAGTGCATCAAAATTCATGCGATCAGCCAAACGCAATGAAACCATCTCATATACTCCTGGCGCAACTATTAATCCAGGACTGCAGAGTCGCTGCTTAAATAAATCTCTTTTGGTAGTCATACATCTCCTGATTTATATGTTTTTTCTATTAGCTTAAGATTGTTCTTCTCATTGCTTAGCAATGTAAATTTAAAAAGAATAGACTTAGGCCTAATATAAATCAAAAGCTCAGTATTACTAAAAATATTCCTCAAAAGACAAACCCCCACTATTTCTGATGAGGGTTTGATACTTCGCTGGGCCCACCAGGACTTGAACCTGGGACCAAAAGATAGTGTTTATTAAGGGGTCGTAATTGGAGCTGCTAATCTAAACCCCACATTAGATGCATTTGAATAGGGAACAATACCCAAATAATAAGTACTTGCAAGGTAGGAGGCCAAGGATGTCCATGCGCCACCCCGCATACCTACATTGTTTCCACCTGATCCATTCAGGGTATTAAATTCCCAAACATTTCCGTTCATATCAAATGCACCCCAAGGACTTATAACGCTTGAAAAAGTTCCGACTGGAGTTAAGTAGTAAGCAGTTGTGCTAATTGCAGCATTTTGGGTTACGCAATTTAGATAAGAAGGGCCATATATATAAGTAGCTTGGTTGCTTTCAGGTTGCGGAGATGAAAGTCCAGTTCCCGGAATAATATTTCCTGGCGCCTCGTTGCTCATCGTGGCGTATTGATAGTAACCCCCACTGCCATTTTTTAAGCTTGGGCTATAGAAGGCTGCTTTATACCACTCGTTTTCGGTGGGCAAATAAAAAGTGGGCGCACTTCCAGTATTAGGATTAATAGCATTTTTAGAAGGCGCTGCTCCGCTATTTGTTGCACCGTTAATGTTATAAACACCATTTTCAGTAGTGGTACTATTTTGAAACCCAATTGGCTGACCATTAGACATCCAATTTGCAAATCGTGCAGCATTAAACCAGCTCACATATGTAATAGGATAATTGGAACTATCTTGACCTTGAAGTGTTTTAAAGGGTGGCGTACCAGTTGATGAGTAAGACGCACTGCCTGAGCTTCCAGTCATTGCCGTGTAAACGTACGCACCAGATACGCCTGACCTAGTAATTCCAGCAATACTAGGCGAAGCTTGCATTGCATTATTCCAAAGTCCATAGCTATCAGTCTTAGCAACTGCATTTAAGAAAGTAGTGTAATTGGCTACTGTTACTTCATATTTTCCGATTTGGTAAGCATATGCTACAGCCCCAAAGCCTGTTGAATCTGCCGCATTACCAGGTGAACTAACTGTAACTAAGGAGTACGTAATACCTTGAGCATAAGCTAAAGAAAGTGGGAGCAAGAAAAATAGGCTAAAAAAGTACTTTGGTAATAAAACAATGTAATAACGCATTAATACCACCTGTAAGTAATCGATAAAAAATTGGTTTTTACTGATTTAAAAAAGAGGCTAAACGAAATCCAACATCCAACCCAGCGTGGCTTGGGGTATAACCCGCATAAAGAATGGATTGGGCAGCTTGAGAGCCTGCAAACCACATGCTTCCCCTTACACCTCGATATGCCGAAGCTGCTCCATTCAAGTCATTCCACTGATATAAGTTTCCATTCTGATCATATGTACCGTAATAGCTAGCGCTTCCAGTGAATGCCCCAACATTAGTTAGATAATTTTGAGTGGCTGACAATGTTGCGACCTGAGTCACAGAAAAATTTATCCCAAGAATGACATTCATTTGATTGGCGGCATTACCGATAGTATTTCCGGGTGAGGCACTACTTTGAGTGGCATACAAATAATACCCAGGAGAGCCAGTATTGTTTATTGTGGGACTGTAATAAGCTGCTTTATACCATTCGTTTTCTGTAGGTAGCCAATAAGCAACTGCTGCACCAGTATTTGGATTACAGGTATTTTTAGGAACCGCCATTCCATTTGCTGCAGTGCTTAAATCATAAGCACCGTTCTCTGTAGTGCTGGACGACTGTGAACCTGATGGCTGTCCATTTGACATCCAATTTGCAAAACGAGCGGCGTTAAACCAACTGACGTAAGCTATGGGTTTATTGGAACTATCACCCCCATTATTCATAACTGAATATACATAACTACCCGAGGTGCCAGATCTAGCAATTCCGGCGATATTTAAATCGGTGGTCATATTGGTGTTGTACAAACTATTGGTATCAGTTTTAGCAACGGTATTTAAAAAAGCAGTGTACTGCGCAATGGTGACATCATATTTGCCGATCTGATAAGCATAATTTACTGCCCCAAAACCTGTTGTATCCGCACTATTTCCAGGATTGCCAATGGTGACCAGGCTATATTGAACTGAAGGTGCAGCAGGCTGAGTAAACCCACCGGAGCAATTGCTACTAGTGCTTGATGAATCTGAATTAGAACATCCCACTATTGATAAGGCAAAAATCGCACTCAAAGTATATATAAATGATTTCATATTTTTAGGGAATTTATGATGGCTAAAAAGATTCTAATAATCTTACTATGAGCTTCCGGCATTTTCTGGACTAACGCTCAAAAAAATACCAACCCTAGAGTTGGTATTGAAATTATTGGTGGGCCCTATAGGACTTGATCCTGGGACCAAAGGATTGCTAGAGAAGTATGTAGCAAAGTGAACGCCCTAAAGATTCTCGACTAAAAGCTCAAATCATTTTATATATCCTCTTTATCCATTTGAATATTGTGGATTGAAGGTTTGAAAAAGGCTAATTAGCAGAATAGCTACAAGTAGCACTGATGAAATGAAGTTAGTGATTCGCTCTTTTTTGGTAGTCCACACCCACCCCAAAAAACCAATGATGGCCAACACTACTGCCAATACAGCCAACTGTGAAAGATTTATCAATAACAGGGTTGCTATATTCCAAAATCCTTTGGCACCTGGAACGAGATCTTGATTGACAATATATTGCTCTTTCCCAGCACCAAAAATACCGACGAATAAAGTTCCAATCCAATTGGCCCATAGTGAGATGTATAAGCAAATGGTAGCAATGGACTTAGAAAATTTTGGAAGAGATAATTGCGGCCACATCCATGCAAAAGAAAAGAACACCAAAGCCTGTAATGCTCCAATTAGGTGCGCCTGTAAGATACCTATTTTTGCTAATGCATATGGTGAATAAATTGGCGCCAAAAGCCCAAGCACCAACATAATCAGTCCGGATATCAAAAATCTTTTATCGTATTGAAAGTGCATTTAATCCTTAAATATTTTGTTATGAGTACTAACCCTAGAGTTGATATTGTGATTATTAGTGGGCTCATCGGGACTTGAGCTTCGGACCTAGGAGATTTCTATGTGAGATCAATCAATAGCTTAAGCCCAAACGACCAGGACTGATAACGGTAAATCCTTTTAATTAACATTTGCTTAATGCTCTCGCATATGTAGAAATAGTTTCTTTCCTAACTCATTTAAGACTAAAGAAATTAAAGCGGTAAAAGCTCCCGTTATGAGGGCTTCCGTAGTAACTCCACTAAAGTGACTTGGGTGAGAAATAAAGTCAGCTATAAAGCACATCCCCCCCGTAATACCCGCGACAACATATTTATTACTAAGCCAACGATGCGTAAACAATGAAAGAATGAGAACGCCAGCACCGGTGATAAAACCTGTCTCAACTGCCTTTTGAAGGTGGCCTATAGTCGCCAACAAAATATTGCCCTGCACCATTACAAGTAAGCACGCAGGTGTGGCCTCACAAAAAGGGGTTGTAAACATTTTTAGTTTTTCTTTAAACATCCTTAAGCCCTTAATCCGCATTAGATAAGTAAAGGTATCACAAATAAAAAGTAGCACAAAATAAAAGTCCGCCCGAAGGTGGTTTTAGTGCTTCTTGGTGACCTAGGGCCAAATCGAATTACTAACACGATGATTTATCTAGTAAATGTCATCAAATTGAAATATACATTTTTAGGGAATTTATGATGGCTAGAAAGATTTAAATAATCTTACTACGAGCTTCTGGCATTTTCTGGACTAACGCTCAAAAAAATACCAACCCTAGAGTTGGTATCGTGCTTATTGATACGGGCACAAGAGGCTCATCCTTAGCTAATTATCTTAATATTACTGCCGGTGATGGTGGAACGCTTCCTGGAACTTTTGCTAAAGTTTGAAATTGAGTCAACATATCGATCATTATTGACGAATACCCATTATTTGCCCTTGGGATCGTATAAGCATTTCCATCTAGAGCCTCATATGAAGCAAAGGGATTTTTTGATTCAATATTTTTGTTTATCACTAATAAAGCATATTGATTACTCTCCCCGTCTTTGCCATTAAAAGTAGATGGAGTTGGGGGGAGTGTAACTAAGTAAGGGTTTTTTTCTCTTAACTGCGCAGTAGCAACCTGACCTAGAAAATAATATATATTCCTAGTTGATCTGATATGAATATTTAATTTAGGAGAAGGTGATGAAGTAACGG
>Ga0194044_10000810_pt1 | contig 15715 bp, 12 predicted proteins | sample JunL4417m_MetaG_FD_155460 | JGI IMG/M metagenome (GOLD analysis project Ga0194044, IMG submission 155460) | Anoxic zone freshwater microbial communities from boreal shield lake in IISD Experimental Lakes Area, Ontario, Canada - Jun2016-L442-17m | ecosystem: Environmental > Aquatic > Freshwater...
GCGGCTTTGAGTCTGGTGCAGGTGCAGGTGCGGGTTCGATTGCTGGTTCGCGGACGGACTCTGCGGCTCCACCTCTGGCGCGGGCGCTTCGAGCATGGTCAAGGTTTTGTTCCAGCCACGTCAACGCCGCATCTACATCGATCCGCCCCGAAGACAGCAGCGGCAATCCGTCCTTGACGAGCTGCACAATTCTTGTCTGGGACAATCCGACCCGGCGCGCAAACTGGCGTTGAGTTTCGCCGTCGTTAGTCATGATCTGTTATGCACCCGATTGAATAGGCATTGGGCTTGAACAGGCATTTTGAATGCCTGTTCAACGCCATGGCTACCTATAATATATTATGTTTCACAACCGCTTAGATGCTCCGCTTAATGTCGATTTAGGCTCTGAACAGGCATTCTTGAACAGGCAGTTTTTGAGCGTCAGACGGGGGCTATGCCGTGCCTTTTTTACCCACATTTGATTATGGCCCAGGGAGTACCTTTTTTTTGGTGGCAGGGGTCAGTGGTAGGTCGGAGGTGATCTTTATGCGTCAAAGCGCCTCGCGTGCCGCTTGGCACAGGAACTCAGATCGTGACGTTCCTCTCGCTGCGGCTGCGCGATCAACCTGTTCAAGCAGCCTGTCGTGCATACTGAATGTGACTTGAACAGCCCGGCCAGGAGTTTCGGTTCTAACCAGAATGCGGACAACCTCGTTCACAAATGGATCGCGGTTGATGGCGTCGATGGATCGTTGGTCGGGGATAGAGTAACCATTGAAGACCATGAGAGCCAGATGCCCTCGTAGCGCATCCTCGGCGTTGCGCGCAGCCTGATCAACAGTTTCACCGCTGCTCGTGCAGCCAGGAAGGTCCGGGAAGAATACTGAATACCCGATCTCTTGATCGCCCACCATGATTGCAGGGAAGAACTGGGATGCCATATGAACCTCCTATCTGAGTTTGGCGCCAGAGGTGTCAGCGGAAGGTCGGAAGTGTGAACTTGGCATAGAACACGTCGTTCGACACGATCAACGCAGTATCTCGACGGCCCTTCACTACCCAAGACCCTTTGCTCACATAGCCATATGGAGTTAGCAATCCAATCTCGGTGTTGTTGACGCCCATGGACCCAATCAAGTCCATGATCAGATCGACCGATGCCGGTCCATCGTACCGTACGGCGCAGACTGGTGCGCCATCAGATTTGCGAATGAACATGTGCATGGTCATATCATGGCCTCCGCACGGGCACCGCTGGCCGAGCGAACGCTTCGCCAGTTTCAACATGCCCGGCCAGCTCACGCCGCAATTCGGCCAGGCACTCAATCAGAGGTGGCCCAGGAAAACTGGACAGGGCGATAGGTGGATTTTCTGCCTGACAGCGGCGAAGATGGCCGCATATCAGGAGAACAAAATGACAAAAACGACCCGCCGGAACCACACTCCGGCTTTCAAAGCGAAGGTGGCGATGGCCGCGCTGAAGGGCTTGGAAGACGCTGACAGAACTTGCTCAGCAATTCGAGATCAACGCCAATCAGATCACGAAATGGAAGGCTCAGCTGGTGGCGGGGGCTGCCGAAATTTTTGGTAGTACAACGGCAGATGCACCACCATTGGTAGACGTAAAGGTTTTGCATGCAAAAATAGGCGAACTGGCACTGGAGAACGATTTTTTGGCCAGTGCGCTCAGCAAGGCCGGCATGCTGAGCGCCAAGCGATGATCGACTGGCTGCATCTCGACCATCCATTTGCGGGCAGCCGGATGCTTCGTGACATGCTCAACGCGGATGAGGTAGAAATCGGCCGGGAGCATAGAGTTGAGAAAGCCAAACCATACCGGACCACCACGACCGCCAAACGAACTCCATTTCGAGCGGCGCATTCTCATCCTGATTGTCGCTCCGCTCTCACCTTGATTGTCGCGCGGCACATTGAATCTATTCCTTAATCATTTTTCATATACATCACGCCTGTTTCCAATGCGCACAACGTGAACCACGAGCACCTCATCTTCAATTGTATATATTATCCGGAAGTCTCCGACCCTCACACGCCAGAGGTCGATTTCTCCAACCAGCTTCTTCGAACCAGTTGGCCATGGATCGGTGGCCAGACCATCAATCACTGGAGACAAGCGGCGATGACCCTCCGGTGGCAGCTTGCGAAATTGTCGGCTGGCTGCGGGCGTGAATTTGATCTGATACGACAAGGCCTACAGCCCGTTTTCGGCTTTGATGGTCACCCACGGTGTGGTCGGTCGACCCTCAACCTGCCACTGCTCCAGGGCCGTCCTACCCAGACGGGCGTCCTCCTCGTCTTCCAGGCGCTGAAGCTCTTCCAGGTCATCAAGGGACACTACCACGGCGATGGGCTTGCCGCGCCGGGTCAGCACCACCCGTTCCTTGCCAAAGGCGGCTCGATTGACCAGGTCCGAAAACTTGGCGCGCGCTACAATCGTGTTGATCTCACCCATGGCAGATTACCTTAATGTATATTTCCGACACTATGATCCGTTTTGAACCACGGTTCAAGCGCCAGGGGCCGCTGGCCGAGCAGCAGCGAATCTGCCATTTTTGCGCCTCAGTTCATGCTTGATAACGGCGCACAGTAGCGGGTGCATTTAAACAAAAGGCGGAAAAGGCCCACAGGATTTTTGACAAACCATTGTTTATCCTATGATTTTGCCGGTTTTTGATCTCCCAATTTCAGCCTTCTTCGAAGGGCGGATTTTTTGGAAGGGCGAGGCCTCCCCAAAGGCCTAGTAAAAGCAAACTGGATGCCTTCCGCCCGGAAATCTAGAGCCTGCTGGCCAACAGCTCAACTCAGAAATTCGTTGCGGAGCGTTACCACACGACACAAGCCAATCTTCACAACTGGCTAAAAAAAACACGGCACGAAGGCCGCCAAAGGCAAACTGGCGTCATAACCAGACTGCCCACAGCCCTGGAAACCGCCAAAACGGGCAACGCCCACAATATTAACCCTATGGGACTTTTCCGCCTTTTGTTTAAACGCACCCAATCATTTTGGTGGTCTTTCGCTGCGTGTTCGTGGGCCATAGCACTTAGTCTAACCGCTCCAGGAGAAAGGTCCGTGTTAAGTGTTTTGTTGATGGTGGCAACTGGAAGTTGCCCAAGATATCGTGCTCTGTATGTTTCTGGCATTGGTCCATTGTAACCCGTCAACTTCGCGAAAACCATGATCGCTTGTGGAAATATTTCCGCAACCGATTTCTCTTTCAATCACCACCACCGACACCATGTGCGCCTCTGCCTGGACGCCACCAGCACGGCAGACACCTTAGCCATTAGGCTATTATTGCCCAACCCCTCGAAAGGGTAAAATTAGCGTTCGGGGCCGAAGGGGTGCCTCAACATAGTCGCGTTCGGACCACCCAGCAATCATCTGGCAGTCGATGGTAACGCTGGCTGAGCGTTTTTCAGCTCAGCGAGATAGGCGAAGAATGTGCGTCGCCCAACACCAAGAATCCGGCAGACTTCATCGGCGGTCTTGTCGGAGTTTTCATACAGAATTTTCGCATTTGCCAATTTTGTGGCATCGGTCCGAGGTCGCCCTCCAGTTTTTCCGCGCGCCTTAGCAGAACTGCGGCCAGCTGCTGCCCGCTCTGCTCGTAACTCCCGTTCCATCTGGTGGATGGCACCCATCATTGACAAGAAACAACGGCCAGTTGCCGTACCTGTATCAATGCTCATATCCCGGAATGATTATCCCGGCACTAACCGGAAGCCCTAGAACCTGCCCTGCTTTGAGTAGCAGCTTATCCAGACTATAAATCATTTTTGCCCGATGGTTTCTTGCTATGGCAAGATGAAGTGCGTCACCGGCTCGCAAGCCAGTTTCATAGCTACCGAGATATTCCTTAGCCAGATCGAAGTCATCGGCGTTGGGCAACAGGACGGTGAAGGATTCGCCCACCATCGTCTCAAATCGGGCATCAGCCTGTGTAGCGGCCGACGTATTCAGTCCTCCCATGCGGACTTCGCGGGCGATCAGAGAGGAAAATTCAACTCTGGTCCAGTGGCTTACAGTAAACTGGTCGGAGGTGAGCCCACGCAAGAACTCCACAATCCTGTCGCTGGTTGCCTCGGGAAGGATAAGCGGCACGAGAAAACTGGTGTCGAAATACAGCATCTGCCGCCCTCGCCTTTAGAGCTCTTCATCCCGTGCCTCGCGCAGAAGTTCCGCACTGGGCCGCCCCAGGCGCGGCATCATGGAACGGAAGGCGGCGAGGTCATCAAAGCGTAGCGGACACTTCGGACGAGCGGCGGGGCGGATATGCGCCACGGCACGACCGCGACGTGTAATGACCACCTCTTCACCTGCCTCGACCTTGTCCAGAAGCTCGCTCAAATGTGTCTTGGCCTGCACCAGATTGACCGTGACCATCGCAGCCTCGCATATGGTCGTGAAACTGGTCATAAGATAGCAGGGCGTCGTCGCCATGGCCAGAGTGATACGTAAATCAAAACCCGCTTTCTCGGACCAACACGGCGGCGACGGATCGCCAGGCTTGCGCAATCAGGCTCTGGGATACCCCCTCAACCAGCGCGGTGCCTGGGATTACTTGGGATGGTGCTGGTTGTGAGGCGGGCGGTCGCAGGCTAACTCGGTAGATCGCCGTTGTCGGAACGAGAACGCCGCGTGTCGCTTGCTGGACGGCAATAGGTCCGCCTTGGGTTGAGGCCAGCATCGGGGTGTCGAGGGCGGTAGCGTTGATGTCAACGATCTCGGTGATTTCCACAGCAACGGCGGAACGGGTCGGGTCGTCGGGCAGAAACCATCCCCGTGAGCCGACGGCCAGCCGTTCCAGATCGGCGGCGGCGACATAGCCGCGCACCTCGGCGGCGGCCCCCACCACCGTGCCAAGCGGCTGATCGGTCTTGACCCACAGGCTGGGATGCAGTTCTGGCGGCACGTCGGCGAGAACGCCAGCCAGCGGCGCCCGTAAGATCAGCCGCTCTTGGCGAGCGAGCAGACCGGCCCGGGTCGTTAGCGTCGAAGCTATCTGCTGGCGGAGAACGTAGAGATTGGCGAGGTCCTCGGCGCCGCCAGCCTGACGCTCGATCTGCAATTCGAGAAGCTGCTGTTTCTGGGATGCTGATCGAAGCTGGAACTCAAGCTCAGGCGCCTCCAGCCGATAGAGCATGTCGCCGGCAGCAACCGCTCGCCCTGGAATCGCATCCATTGCTTGAATGCGGGCAGGCACCGGCGGAAACAGGGTGGCATAGTCGGCGGCCCGCAATACCGCTGGCACCGACACTCGGCTGTGCCACGGCATCACCGCCAACAGAAGCAAACCAACGGCTCCGGTCAGCGTCAGAAAGAGGTTGTGGTTGGGCCGGAACTGACGGCGGCGCTTCGCCCATTCGGCGAACTCGCTGAAAAATGGACGCAACACGAACCATCCGATCTCAACAATAAACAAGAAGATACCGAGAACCTTGATGACAAAGTGATAGACTAAGGTCGCGATGCCGAGAAACAACAGCAATCGGTAAGTCCAAGTAATCCAGGCATAGGCCAGCAAAATGAGCCGTTGCCGGGGCGGAAAAGCCTCGGGCGGCGGATCATCGAAGCCGAACATGGTGCGGCGGAGATGCCAGCGGGCGAGTGCGAACGATCGCGGCTGGAGGTTTGACACCGCTAGCCAATCGGAAAGCACGTAATAGCCGTCGAACCGCATAAACGGGCTGGCGTTGATGGCCACTGAAGTAATCCAAGTCGTTGTAGCCACCAGAAATGTGGCGCTGCGAGCCGGCCCGTCAGGCAGGAAGCTCCACAAAAAAGTTGCAATCAAGGCCAACCCCAGCTCGGTCAACACGCCGGCCGCCCCGATCAAGAGCCGCTGACGCCGCGACACCAGCCGCCATGCGTCGCTGACATCGGTGTAAAGAACCGGCATTAGCACCATCAAGGCTACCCCCATGGTTGGCACGCGGCAGCCAAATCGGCGGGCAGTGTAAGCGTGGCCGAGTTCGTGGCAAATCTTAACCGCGAGGAGGGTAACGCCGAACGCGGCGGCGCCTTCGAGGCTGAAAAAGTGCTGGAAGGTGTGGGCGAACTGGTCCCATTGCCGCAGGGTCAGGATCAAGCCGACAGCCCCCAGCGTCAGTACGAGAGTGAGAAAGCGGCGATTGAGCACCAACCGAGCCGCCGGCAGTGTCGCCATGAGAAAGCGATCCGGTCGGAACAGTGGAAATCGCATGAACAAGTAGTTGTGCAGCAACCAGCCCGCCCAGGATGGCTTCGCTTGGAGGCCTTGAGCTGTTAGTGTGCGCACAGCCTCCGGCGTGTCGGCCCGCAACAGGGTGTTGCCTCGCAAAAATTGTATAAACTGCTCCAACTCTTCGGCACTGGTTTCCAGCGTCGTTTCGCCCGCGATGGCGTCGAGCAGGGCGGCGCCTGAAGCCGAGGCCCAGCGGGCCATGAACTCGAATCCCGCCCGCCCGAACCGGAAATACCGATGACGAACCGAATCATAGACCGTCCAGGTTGGCGAGCCATCGGCCTCAGACGGCCCGGCGAACAGCTTGAGATCGTCGCGCAAGCTAGGAAGTGGCTGAGCTTGCCAGTCATCATGAGACGGAGCCATCCGGAGGGCGGGAGCAGCCATGGCTCAGAACCCGAGGGTCTGGCGCAGGGCCGATAAAGGCCGCCGAAACAGATAGAGCGCCAATGGCACCCGCTGACCGTAAATCTTGGCGGTACCCTGCAAACCGATGCGCGGCGGCGTCAAATCGGCAGAAAAAATGGCCCGCACCCGGTACGATAAGGCGCCGGCCGGGGTCATCTCGGCCTCATAGCTGGCCGAGGTCAGGGTCGCAGGCTTGGGCGACAGCGGCTCCACGTCGAGAAACAGATCGACCGGCGCTCCAGGCGTCAGGACGATGGCGTCGCGCACCGGCAGGGAAATGTTCAACTCGGTGTGGGCCGGATCCGCGATTTGCAATATCCGCTGGCCGGTGACCACAGGCCGCCCGATCCAGTCGTTCTCGTCGGTAAAGACCGCGATGCCGTCGCGTTCGGCACGGACCAAAATGCGGGCGAGCATGGTCCGAGCGTAATCCAGTTCGGTCTGGCGCAGCTTGACTTGGGCGTCGATCAAGGCCATCTGGCCGGCTGCCTTGCGGTCAATCATGGCGCCCTGCGTCGCCTGACGCAGCTCGGCCTGAGCAACGCCGAGCGTGCGATCGGCGACCTCGGCCTGATTGCGCAGGGTGGTGTCATCGAACTCCAGCAGAGGCTCGCCAGCTTTAACCGGCTGGTTCGGCTTGACCTTAAAACGGGCGATAACGCCATCGATTGGCGCGCTAACCGCCAGTGGCGCAGTGGCCACGATCTCGGCCGGAGCCAGGGCCGATTGCCGCACCGGCAACGCCAGCGCCAGCAGCATCGCCACGGGCACGGCAACCATCGCCGATTTGCGGACGTTCGGGCGCATGCGTCGTCGAGTTCCTGTCAACGCTCGCCAGGCATGAGCGTAGCAACCGGCCAGCCGTTCCAGCATGACCGCTTCCGTTTCCTGCCATTCTTGATCACGGGCCAGCCAAAGAGCGCCCACAGCCACACCATCGCGGGTTAGCAGCGGACACCACAGGACGTTCGCCGGCATCCATTCCTTCCAATCCTCGCGCTCGGGTGGGGCCAACATGTCCGGGGTAACAAGGTGAACGGTTGAGGCGTCTTCACGGTAGGCCAATCGGGCCGCAACTCGGGTCAGCCAGCGAACGAATGGCGAGTCCAGCTCAAGCACCGCCACCCCCGAGGTCGCTTCCAGTCGGATTGGCTCATTGCCCCCGCCAATGATCAACGCTGCCTGCCGATAAGACACCAGTCGCCGCAGCTCATTGACCATGGTGTAGCGCAACGCCTCGACGCTATCGGCTTGGCGGGCGGAAGCCTCTAACTGGATGAAGGTCGAGAAGGCGAACAGGTTCTGGCTGGGACTATCCATCGGAATTGTCGGTCTCCAGCCAGAACGCGAATTTGTGATCGTGGTGTTTTAGATGGCTGGCGAACCAGTGCCTGACATGGTTGGCAGTTTCAGCATTGACTAAAATATGCCCGGTTGCGATGGCATTGGTGTATTCGTGCATGCTGATGATCAGGTTCTGGTGCTCGACGTGGTGCGGGTGCGCTTTCGGGTACTGACACCTGAGCATGACCGCCTCTTCCTCACGGAAATGAGCGAGCGATTTGGCTACAAGGTCGCGCAAAAGGGCGGCGATCTGGATGTGATCATTCGGATGTCCGGAGATCATCTCATCAAGGGCGGCGATCAACTTGGCCAGCACCCCGTGCTCGCCGGCCCATCGGCGGTCGCTGGACTTTCCGTGCTCGCCTGCCCCCCCGTGCTCGCCGGAAATATCGGACTCGCTTCGTCGCAGATCCGAATATGCATTCATGCCTGCCTCGTGGGGGTATGAGGGGGTGAGTGATTAGTTGCTCAGGGCGCGCCTTTGCTCCCGCCAGCAACACTGGAGGAATTTTCCGGACGGACAAACTTGGCCGTGCCGCTCATGCCCGGAACCACATCGCGGTCGACGTCCTTGAGGGATCCGAACGCCGTGACGGTCTGACTGACCGGATCCACTTGGGCGCCCAGGCGGGTGATCTTGCCTTCGTGGCCGTGGGTGGTTTCGTCGAGCGAGAGGGCAAATGTTTGGCCCGGCTTTAGCCAAATCAACCAAGTCGCCGGGATCACCAGCGACACCTCCAGATCGGTGTCATCGAGCACGGCCAGAAGCGGAGCGCTCTGAGCGACGCTTTCGAAGGCGTGGGCCTTGAGTTCAACCACCCGGCCATTGAACGGCGCCGTAATAACACAACGTTCGACCGCCAACTCGGCGACCCGTAGTTCCGCCCTCGCCTTGTCTTGATCGGTTCGGGCCTGGGTGACTTCAAGGGTGCCGGTCGACCGGAGCGACGCCAACGACTCCAGGCTCGACACTTTGGCTCGGGCGTGTTCAAGGGTGGCGCGGGCGGCGTCCCGTGAGGCGGAAAACCACGCACAGTCGAACTCAACCAGCCTGTCGCCCTTGCGGAAGGCCTCACCCTCCCGCAACGGCAGCCGAACGATTCGGCCCGCGATTTCACTGGACAGCACCGCCTGTGATCGCGACTTGATCAAGACTCGGGCCTGCTCCGCGACGGGGCCGTCCACAGCGAGGGCGGGCAGCGTTGGCAAAACCGCAAGCGCCAAGGCCGCTACGAGGCCCCGGATCGATAGCATCATCGCTCGGTCGGGACTGGACCCGCCGGGCCGGCATGTCGGAAGGCGTCTTCCAGAAACGCCACCACCGATTCTGAGGAAGCTGACGACGGCGGCAGTACACTAGCGGGCACGGACTCATCAGGGTCCGACGGCTTTTCGCTGGAAGTCTTAACGGCATCAGTGTTCTTGAGTAACGCCAGAGTCTTCTGCAAGGCGGTGCCGTCCTCCCATGAATGCAGGGTCGCCCCTATGGCGCTGGCCAAGGTATCGAGTTTGTAGTCGGACACTGCGTCGGGCATCGGGTCGGCGCCGATCGAGACCAGGATGCCACCATAGGCATTTTGCAGATTGGCATAGGCGGTGTCTCGGCGGAGCACCCCGAACACGTCATCGGCCTCGGCTTGAATCACCGCCAGCTCGCCGACCTGTTTGGCCAGGCCAGCGTTGCTCAACTGCTGGAAGATGCGCCGCTCGACATCTGCCTGATCGTTGGCGGTGGTGTATTCGTCGACCGATTGCTGATAGCGCAGGAACGCCACGTCGACCTGAGCCAGCACCGCCATGCTCAGGGCGGCCCGCTTCATCTCGATCAACTTTTGGTCGGCCTCGGCGACATCGAGCCGGGCAGGCGTCGACACTAACGTCAATAGGTTCCAGGCGATGTTGACGCCATAGCTTGCCCAAGCATTATTGACGGTGTAGCGGTTGGAATCATAGTTGCCAGAAATACCGAGGTTAACGCCTGGCAGCATTTCAAGCAGAATGCGGTTGGTTTCGGATAGACTGATGCGCGATTGATAAGTGGCCTGAATCAATTCCGGCCGATTAAGTAGGGCCACCTCTTCCATCTCGTGAGGCTGGGCCGTCATCTTGGGCACGGTGATAGTCTCGTCAGCCGGCACCACCAGGGTGAATTCGGTGCCTGGACGCATGTTCATCAGCGCGCCGAGTTGGGTCTTGGCCGCAACCAGATCGCGGCGCAAGCCCTTCAACCGCTCCAAGGTCGAGAGCAAAGCTCGCTGATACTGCAGCTCCTCCAGCGGCGCGCGGGCCAGTTGCTTTTCCAGCTTGCGAGCGTCGATAAGCGCCGCCTCGACCCGCTGGGCCAGTGGCTCGATGCGGGCGAGCAGGCGCTCGGCGGCAATAGCCCGCCAATAGGCATAGCGCACGTCCTGAATGATATTCTGGACGACCTTGCGCCGTTGCTCTTCAGCCATAAGACCACGGTTGGCCATCTGCTTGGCACGAATGTAACTGACCCCAAAATCCAGCACGTTCCAGGTCAACGCCAGTTGCGAGCTGAGCAAGGTCCGCTCTTGGGACTTGGACGGCTCCAGCGATTGACTGTGGGTAATGATTGATTCACTGGACGACGCCGAATCAGTGTTGCGGCTATTGTAGCCAGCCGAGGTCGCCAGCTTGGGCAGCATGTCGTAATGAGCCAGCTCCAACTGGGCGTTGGTCACCACGTCGTTCATCAGCTCGACCCGATGGTCGAGATTGTATTTAACCGCCCGTGCCATCGCCTCACTTAGCCCGATCGGTCCCATAACAGGAGCGATATCGCCAAACATCATTAGCTTATCGGCGGTGATCCGAGCCGTTTTTTCCGCCACAGTGAGCGGTTCGGGACTGACAGCGCAAGCCACCAGCAACAATGCTGTTCCCGACAACAGGAGCTGGCGAAAGCAGTGCAAACGACGGTCGATTGAGTAATCGATGACTGATAGGGACATGCGGTCAAGCTCTTTGATCAAGGAATGATTAAATCGAATAAAAGTCAAGCCGCACGCCGTGGTTGCGTCGCCATGCTGGTGAACGCCCAATCCAGGCGGGCGCGATCGCGGTCGAATTGTCCGGCCGCCTCCGCCACCTGTGCAGTAAAGGAACTATTTCCCGGTTCAAACAATAAGGTCCGCTGACCCGCAGGCGGCTGGTTGGTCCTGACCGGCCCGGTGTCGGTACCGCCAGTGCCGCTCGGCTCGCCCTGGTTGCGGTCCCGGTTAGTACCGTCATCGCCGGTTGTGCCTCCGGTTCCGGTAACGCCGCCACCACGATCGCCGGTTGTGCCTCCGGTTCCAGTAACGCCGCCACCACGATCGCCGGTTGTGCCATTGCTCGTGCCGCCACCAAAGGTTCCGCCACTAAACGCTCCTCCAGCCGAGCCGCTGCTGAAGGCCCCACCACCAAAGCCGCCGCCGGTTCCTCCACCGGTACCGCCACCAAAGGCACTGGCAAAGGCGTTGCCAAAGGCGTTGCCACCACTCGGGCCACTGCTAAGACCGCTGCCCAAGCCGCTAGACGACGCCCCGCCCGACGAGGTGCCACCCATATTGGCCGTGGTTACCGCTCTTGTGCCGGCGCTGCTATTGGCCAGAGTGTCAGCGCCTGCAACATTGGCGTCGGAGGTGATTGAGCGCACGCCGTTGCTGTTATTGGCGCTGGTGCCGACGCCTCCGACCGACACCGAGGACGAAACGCTCAGCAAAGGCCCAGCCCCAGATGAAGACCCGCCGTCCGAGGTAATCGCCCGCACGCCGTTACTATTGTTGGCACTGGTGCCGACGCCTCCAACCGATATGTCGCTCGAAGTCATCGACAGCGATGTACTGCTTGCCGATGCCGACGAAGTGTTATTCGTGATTAAAGGCGTCGAGACATTGGTGTTGGTGACCAGCGGGGCTGGTGGCGGCGGCGGCACTATAGGCGGCGTCTCCACCAGCTTCACGACCGGCGCAGCCGACAAGGCAACATTGACGGTCATGGCCTGCGTGCTTGACAAACCGGCAGCGTTCGTCACCTGAACCGTGATCGAATATTGGCTGGATGCCGTGTGGGTATAATCAATTGCGCCATTGATGGTGACTTGGCCCGAGGTCTGATCAATTGAGAAACGGCCACCCGCATTGTCGAGCAGCGCAAAACGCATGGCCTGGCCGCCGGGGTCAGTGGCCGAGACCGTGCCAACAGGGCTTCCGCCACCCGCTCCATTGTTAGCCTGAAGGGGACCAGCGCTTGATGACGGCGCCTGGGTTTCCACGAAGATACTTTCACCTGCGGACAGAACACTGACGTTTCCGGCGGCGTCGGTGGCGGTTGCTTTGATCTGATGGCTACCTGCAGCAATGGTCGAGGTCGCCACGGACCAACCCCCACTGCCGCTGGCCGTAGTGGTTGCCAGCAGCGTGGTACCGTTCGTGTCGTAAAGCTTAACAGTGGAGTTCGCCTCGGCTATGCCGGTGAAGGTCGGATTGGTGCTGCTGGTGATCCGGTCGCCGCTGGAAAACCCAGTATCGCTCCCCGCCGCCAACGCCGGCGCCGACGGAGCAACCGGCGCGGTGGTGTCGAGCACATAGGCTTGGCTCTTGACCGTGCCGTTGTTGCCTGCCGCGTCGGTGACCTTGACCTTCAGCGTGTTGCTGCCCGAGAGCGTCTGGCCGGCGAGCGACCATGTGTTCTGCCCGACCGTCGCACTCGCCGCAGTCCAGTTGCTGCCATTATCAAGCGACACATAGACCGTCTCGCCGGTGGCCAGATTGGCCGAGAGCGTGCCGCTGATGGTCTGCGCCGCCGTCCGGGTCACGAAGTCGCTGTTGCTGCCGCCGTTGGCCGCCGTGTCGGCCGAGAAGGCTACCGTCGAAATCGTGGTGGCCGGTGCCACCCGATCGACCGTGAAGACGGTCCCCGCCGCAGAGAACGTCGTTCCGGTCAAGTCCGGCGTGTATACACGCGCCCGAACCGCCACCGAACTGGTGTCTGCTCCGGTCTGACTGTAATCATCCCACGTGATGACAAAACCGCCCGCCGCCAGCCCGGAAACACGAGGATTCGTCTGGTTGCCGGTTGTCGTGGTATTGATCAGAAGTGCTGAACCCAGCTTTTGGCCGGAAGCATCGAACACCTGAGCCCTGATGGCCGAGCCACTGGCATCTCCCTCAACTTGACTCTCGTCTTGCCAAGTGACAACGAACCCACCGCCATGCAGACCAGAGACTTCTGAAAAATTCTGATCTCCCGTTGTTATTGTATTACAAAGAAACGCAGCGCCACTCTTCTGTCCGGACGCATCAAAAACCTGCCCCCATACGGCCCAGCCCGACGTGTCGCTCCCACTTTGACTCTTATCCCACCATGTTACCACAAAGCCACCATTCGAAAGAGCGGCAACCCTGCTTCTGGGGGTCTGAACGCGGGCGACCTCGGTGTAAGGAAAGGAGGAGTCGAGAATGAACTCGCTCCCAACCTTTTGCCCGGAGGCACTAATCACCTGACCTTTATAACTTAGATTCGATGAGCCTGGATCATAACTGGTCCATGTAACGACGGCATTCCCGCTGTTTAGTGTCGCGGCGTTCACTGCGTTCGATTGGACAATATTGGTTGCCGACGTGTTGATGATAAAATCTGATCCGACCTTTTGTCCAGATGCATCGAAGGCCTGACCTTTGACGGGCGATCCGTTGCTATCCACCCATGTAATAACAAAACCCCCGTTAGAGAAAACAGAGATGGCCTTGCCTCCCACGCTCGTGGCCGCGTTCACGACGAATTCCGACCCAGCCTTCTGGCCGGCAGCGTCAAACATCTGTGCCTTGATCCCACCACCGTTATAATCATCCCAGGCCACAACACAGCCGCCACCAGGAAGAGACGCAACTTCCGGTCCATTTTGATCGCCAGACGTTGTCGTGTTCACGACAAATTCAAGCCCAACCTTACCACCAGAACCATCAAATCTCTGTCCCTTTATGTCATAATTACCAGAGCTGTTGTCAGTCCATACCTCAACGAAACCTCCCTGCGAGAATGCCGCCACTCTGGAGTCAGACTGATCGCCTGACGACGTGGTGTTGACAATAAATTCACTTGATGGCGACAATTGCAGCAGGGCGTTGCCGGCCACGTCATTGATCCCTGTTGCCGTGGTCTTGAGGCTCACCCCCAAGCTGCCCGCGCCGCTGATCCCGGTCACCGCCACGTCATAGGTGCTGGCGTTGATCTGGGTCACAGTGCCGATAGTGCCGTCGGCGGTTCCGGTTTTGGCCAGCGTGAAGTCGCTGGCATCAACGCCGGTCACAGCCTCGGACAGGCTGACCCGGTAGGTCAGGCTCGACGCATTGGCCGCCGGGGTGCCGGCGACCGCAATCGAGGACACCGTCGGTGCCACCCGGTCCACCGCAAAGGCCGTGCCGGTGAAGCCCTGCCTGGACGTTATGACCAGATCATCGATCCGGGCCGAAGTTCCGGTCCACCACCCCCAGCCATCGAGATAAATATGATTGATGAGCGAGTTTCTCTGTGAAACCGGGATTGTTGTCGTCAGGGTATCGTATACCGTTCCGTTGCTGCCAAAGCTGGCACTCATAACTCCCGTCGTCCCGCTATAACTGACCGTTATATCGAGCCACTGGTTGTAATAGTTCGAACTGGTCAAGCTGCTATAGGCGTTATACGAAACAGACGTCCCGGCCCCAAGGGTCGGGTGGTTGTAATGATCTCCGTATTGTTGTAGGTCCGGCGCATCCCGGTAGTTCCATGCCTGCCTCTGGAGTGTAAAGGTCTCTCCAAAGCTATCATCGCCAATAATTATATGGGGTGAGTAATAGCTATTGCTTGCCCCATCAAAATACGCGCGCATCGTTGCTGTTACATTGTCAACAGGCGTGAAATAAGCTTGCGCAATGCCGCAGTTGTCGGTGACGTTTGTCTGAAGATCAAGGTAGCCATTGTGCTCCACAACGCTTTGCCCGGAGGTTACCCAGTTTGCCGCGAGGACTCCATCGTTGAAATTGTCCGACAGAATGACAGTGTTCTCCTGAATCCCATTGCCGGCCACGTCCGAGATGCCGGTCCCGGTCGCCTTGAGATTCAGTCCCAGGGTGCCGGCGCCGCTGATCCCGGTCACCGTCACGTCATAGGTGCTGGCGTTGACCTGGGTCACGGTGCCGATGGTGCCGTCGGCGGTTCCGGTTTTGGCCAGCGTGAAGTCGCTGGCATCAACGCCGGTCACAGCCTCGGACAGGCTGACCCGGTAGGTCAGACTCGACGCATTCGTTGCCGGGGCGCCGGTCACCGCGATCGAACTCACCGTCGGCGCCGTGGTGTCAAGGACGTAGGCTTGGCTCAGCACGGCACTGTCATTGCCGGCGGTGTCGGTGACCTTGACCTTGAGCGTGTTGCTGCCGGTCAGAGTCTGGCCCGCCAGCGACCACGTGTTCTGCCCGACGGTCGCGGTCGCGGCGGTCCAGTTGGCGCCATTGTCGAGCGAGACATATACGGTCTCGCCCGCCGCCAGATTGGCCGACAACGTCCCGCTGATCGTCTGTGCCGCCGTTTTCGTGATGAAGTCGCTGTTGCTGCCACCACCGTTGGCAGCGGTATCAGCCGAGAAGGCAACGGTGGCGATGGTGGCAGCCGGCAACAGATGGTCATACCCGGGCACATCAAGGACTTGCGCCTCGATCGCTCCGGTGCTTCGCTCCAGCATCCAGTCGCCGC
>Ga0194044_10000811_pt1 | contig 15714 bp, 12 predicted proteins | sample JunL4417m_MetaG_FD_155460 | JGI IMG/M metagenome (GOLD analysis project Ga0194044, IMG submission 155460) | Anoxic zone freshwater microbial communities from boreal shield lake in IISD Experimental Lakes Area, Ontario, Canada - Jun2016-L442-17m | ecosystem: Environmental > Aquatic > Freshwater...
GCATTTTCAAACCGGTTCACTACCGTAAACGCCTTTGCCGTGGTCCGTCGTTTTTGATTAAGAACGGTTAAATCTTTAAACGGCAGATCCGGTGGGGGAAGTTCATTGACTTTGTTGCAGGCTGTTTCACAAGCCCGGCATCCCACACACAGGGTAATATCATGCAGAATTGCAAAGCTGTCCGCATATCCCTTGAAATGAACTGTGGAAGAAGCATCGGCGCTGCTTCCCAATACAGTACTTGCACCCGCTGCACCGATCCATCCCAGAAACCTTCTTCGTGTTAACGACATGTCGCTACCTCTGTTGATGCGAATCCCAAATAAAACCAATAAAAATCAAAAGTTCGAAAGAACCGCTTTTCTGAACATCCGCGATTTCTGACTTCGATATTTACCCCTAATATCCTTCTGTCTTGTGACTATCTACCTGAGCAGTTATTTTTTTTCTTTGTGACATTCCGTACATCCCATGGGTTTTTCCATACCCATTGCCTTGTGACAGCCCATGCACTGTTGATGATAGGCGCCCATCAGCCCGGGAGCCAACGGATTTTTCTCATCAAAGGGCTTGTTATGACAGCTCTGACATTTCGGAGGTTTTATCGAAACAGGGCTGTTGTGGTGGCATCCCTGGCAGATGGTCATCTGGTCAGGATGAAAATTGCCTGCCAGTTTATTGTCGCCAATATTTTTCAAAAGTGTTTGAGCAATTTTTCGATGCGGAAACTCAGCCTGCTCGTACTTCTGAACCAGCGCCTTGATTACAACTTTTTCCGGAATATCCTTCAGCATTGCCTCAGAAAAGGGGGCGGTCACGGGACTTCTGGAATCCAGCAACGCTTTGGCCATAAGGGCCTCTTCGCTTTTGGGAACAGGCTGAAGAAGGGGTTCGGGTTCTTCGCTCTTGGGAATCTGCTCAGTAGCCTGCTGAAGGGGTTTTATATGACATTTCATGCAGGCCAGCTCGTCTTTTTTCGTTCTATCTACAAAACTGTGGCAGCCAGCGCATTTGACATCGGCCTTCTTGAGATCATGGCAACCCTTGCAGCTTTCGACGACATTCGCCTGATGCATGGCGCGGTCCAGCGTCACACCTTTGCTTTCTTTTGTGCCGGTCAGTGTATGACATTTATTGCAGGCATTCAGGTCTTCATGGTGACAGACCCGGCAGGTATCCATATAGCCTTCGTGGGCTTTGTGATCAAAGGGCGTAAAATTCATGCGGGATTCGGGCTGTATCTGTTCTTTGCTGGTTTTGATCAGAACCGCATCGGGCTGGTTTCGTTTGATGCGGGGGACATCTTTTACCTTTTCGATCAAGGCCTGCTGTTTCGGATCATGACATCCGCTGCATTGAACCGGACCTGCTTTTTTCCCGGCGGCAACGGTTTTTCGATGACAGTCCGTGCAGCCAATGTGCGAAGCCAGTCGATTGGATATACGGTTCCCCTCCGTGACTTCTTTGTGACAGTAACGGCAGGAGCCTTCTTTTTCCTTGGCATAAAATAGCTTTTTAGTTACTTCGTCATATTCATGATGGCAAGTCTCACATTTGTTCTCAAGCGCTTTGGTGTGGCGAAAGTGAAGGGATTTGTCCAGGCCCATGGGCTGGCGAATGGAAACAACGTCAGATTTTTCCTTATGGCAGTCTCCACAGGCGACCGGGCCGGCTTTTTCGCCCTCGGATGCGCTCTGCTTATGGCATTCGATACATCGGGAATGATACAGGTCCATGACCTGTTTTTTTGAATCATCATTAAGTCGCAGAAATTTTAAAGAAAGCCTGTCCTTGTCGGTTAAATGGCAGGCCGCACAGTCTTTTTTCTTTTTTTCCAACGCCTTGGTATGACTGTCGTGGAGAAACTCAACACCTGGCCGCTCCAGCTTTCCAAAAGCCTTCAGCGCATCTATCATAATTACATCCGCATGTTTTTGATCCCCTTCCTGCGGCTGCCCCTCAACGCCATAAGCACCGATTCCCCAGATGGACACAATGACAATTGCAGCCGGTATAATGGACTTAATCAGTAAAGATATCACTTTCCCCATGATACGATTCCTTGTGAAATATCAATGCACAATAATCAATTAATTCAATGAACAAAAAACCACTGATCGATAGCTTTCGTGAAATAAAAACTGTACAGGATCAAATCCGCTGACTTGCGGCGTTTTCCAGAATCGCCGTCTTTGAACGATAAAACCCATGAGGATTTCGTATGGACAAACAAACAAACAAATAAACAATTGACTGACGAAACCCATCTGTCTCCCATTTTGGAAAGAAGGGAAGAGATTTTCATTAAGTTGACGACATTAAACAATGTGTTCAGCAGTTGAAACATGAACCCTCAATTTTTATACTGTCGTTATTAGTCGAGAACATTTGTCATGTCAAAAGGTTTTTTTACAATGCCATCATGTTTTTAATAATAAACTCTCATGAACCATCTGAAAGACACCCTCAGATATGAAAATGAAATAAGCCCTTCCCCCCCCCTTTTTTTTGGAAAAAGAGGCTTGTGGGGGGATCGCCATCAGAAATTCCCCGTGGTCCACCATTTTTCGATGACGGAAATCATTTTCACGATAAATCATTCATTTCTGCCCAGTTACTTAAATACTGTTATTTTTATTGGGAATTTTGAATTGACTTTTATCATCAGACAATTGTAAATGAAATAATTTTGTATTTTGTTTGCTATGCATTCAATTCATAATATTTACATCAATGCTTCTTTTTGAAGCAGCAACTTTAATTTTCACGATTATAGGAGGCTGTTCTCACATGACAAAACAACGGTTCATGACTTTCATCGTGTTTGGGGCTATGGCACTCTTTACGACGAGTTGCGCCACTACTGATTCCAATACTACAGCAGTAGGAACATCCCAGGCTGCTGTTCAGAAAGATCAGGGTTCAACTCCGATATATCGTGAATTCGGGGATATTCTGGTCCCCAGCGAAATGGATATTGTTTCCGATTCCTCTTTTGTTTATTTAACATCCGGACTTGCAGCCGGAGTTATGACCGTTAAAGGCAGAGTGGACACGGATTCGCTTTTTTCCTTTTTCCAAAATAATATGGCCAAGGATAACTGGAAAATAGTCACCTATTTTAAATCGCCCAGAAGCTTCATGCTGTTTCGAAAGGAAACCCGATGGTCTGTGATCAACATTACCGAAAAAACTTTTTATACCTATGCGGAAATATGGGTTGCACCCGCAGTAGGGGATGCCTATACCGGATTGCTGAAATAGCGCAAGGACAATCGCCATGTTGTCATCGTTAACGGATAAGTCTATTGTTCTGGGGGTGTGCGGCGGAATAGCCGCCTATAAAAGCGTTGATCTGCTCCGGCTAATCACCAAATGCGGGGCTTCCGTCCGGGTGATTCTAACGGAGAAGGCCGCACATTTTGTCGGACCCATGACGTTTGAAGCCCTGTCCGGCCAGCCAGTATGCCAAAGCCTGTTTGAAAAAGGCGGGAATACATCCATCAAGCATATAGAATGGGCGCAAACAGCCGATGCCGTCGTTATCGCGCCGGCAACCGCCAATATCATCGGGAAACTGGCCTGCGGCATTGCAGACGATGCTCTAAGCACGTTCATGCTGGCCGTTACAGCCCCTCGGCTACTCTGCCCTTCCATGAATACCAATATGTATCAAAATGATGCCGTTCAGCATAATCTCAACACGCTCAAACAAAGAGGGTACCAGATTGTCGAGCCTGGATCGGGCCTGATGGCCTGTGGAACTACAGGTCAGGGGAGACTTCCGGAACCAGTTGAAATTCTTGATGCGCTGATCACTTCGCTGACTGAAAAGGATTTATGTGGCAAACACGTTCTGATAACCGCAGGCCCGACAAGAGAGCATATTGATCCGGTCAGGTTCATCAGCAATCCATCGTCCGGGAAAATGGGATTTGCCATTGCAAAGGCAGCCGCTCAGCGCGGTGCGACGGTTACCCTGGTCTCAGGCCCATCCGAGCTGCCCGACCCTGCTGGCATCCATTTGATTCGGGTGGTTTCAGCCCAGCAAATGGCGGATGCGGTCTTTGCGCTCTTTGATCAGACGAATGTTGTCATAAAGACTGCCGCCGTATCTGACTACCGACCCAATGTCCAATCGGATCACAAAGTCAAAAAAGGATCGGACGAACTCACATTGACGCTTGAAAAAACCCAGGATATTCTGAAAGAATTGGGAAAGCGAAAGAAAGACCAAGTCCTGGTTGGGTTTGCAGCAGAAACGCAGTCGCTTCAAACCTATGCAAGGCAAAAACTTCTGGAAAAGCACCTGGATATCATAGTCGGAAATATTGTTGGAGAAAAAGGCTCTGGTTTTGGTTCGGAAACCAACAAGGTCACCTTGTTTTACAGCAACGGAGCCAGTGAATCCCTCGCACTGATGCCAAAGGATACGATAGCCGGCATTATTCTGGACCGGGTAGCTGAATGCCTGAATCAAAAGGCGTAACAAGTGTGCGGAGGAGATGCTATATGGATAATGCATTGGCCAAATTAACGATCAAAGGTTCAAATGTCCACAGCATAAAATGACCCAATAACCGAATCATCTAATACCCCAGACTGTCCCCACGGGAGATAAAACCGGATATGAACTTTTGTACTTTTTCAAATACATCGTGTATGATAATCACAATATTTTTTCTAATGATCATAATGAGATAATATCCATGAATCGTATAAATATTAACAGCCTACTCCAATCCAAAGTCCCTCTGAATCAAGTCCTGGTAAACGGATGGGTTAGAACCCGCCGTGATTCCAAGGGGTTTTCGTTTATTGAAGTCAATGACGGGTCCTGCCTGAAAAATATTCAGATCATAGCACCCAGCAACCTGCCCAATTACGATGAGATTCAACGTTTGACCACTGGATCAGCGGTCAGCATCTCCGGCAGCCTGGTTCCGTCACAGGGCAAAGGCCAGAGCTGGGAAATCACCGCTGACCAGATTTTGGTCATCGGTTTGGCCCCTGAAACCTTTCCGCTTCAGAAAAAACGCCACAGTGATGAGTATCTTCGGACCATCGCCCACCTCAGACCCCGAACCAACAAGTATGGCGCGGTATTTCGCATCCGCTCCGAACTGTCTTACGCCGTTCATACATTTTTCAGGGACCGGGGTTTTCGCTACATCCATTCTCCAATCATAACCGGTTCAGACTGTGAAGGAGCCGGAGAAATGTTCAGGGTAACGACGCTGGATATCAAGAATCCGGCTTTAAAAGACAGGGGACTGGATGCTTCGCAGGATTTTTTCGGCAAAGAGGCCAGCCTGACTGTTTCAGGACAGTTATCCGCAGAAATGTTTGCACTGGCGCTGGGAGATGTCTATACATTCGGCCCAACGTTTCGGGCGGAGAATTCCAATACCCGTCGTCATGCCGCTGAATTCTGGATGATAGAGCCGGAAATGGCTTTTTGTGATCTTTCCGGAAACATGAATCTCGGCGAGGAACTAATCCGCTACCTTATCAGCCATGTACTTCGGGAATGCCGGGAGGACATGGAACTTTTTGGAAATTTTGTGGACAAAACCCTGATGGAGACCCTGAATCACATTTTATCATCCGATTTTGTACGGCTACCTTATGCTGAAGCAGTGGAAATTCTAAAAGCATCTAAAGTTTCGTTTGACTATCCCGTTACTTATGGCATTGATCTTCAATCCGAACACGAAAAATATCTGACAGAAACCCATTTTAAAAAGCCGGTCATTCTTCATGATTATCCCAAGACCATCAAACCGTTTTACATGCGGTTAAATGCGGATCAGCAGACCGTGGCGGCGATGGACATTCTGGTTCCTGGTATTGGCGAGATTGTCGGCGGAAGTCAGAGAGAAGAACGTCTAAATGTGCTTGAGGCCAGAATGGATGAAATGGGGCTCCTTAAAGAAAACTACTGGTGGTATCTGGATTCCAGGCGTTACGGATCGGTGCCGCACAGCGGTTTTGGGATGGGATTTGAGCGGCTGATTATGATGATAACCGGAATTACCAATATTCGCGATGTCATTCCATTTCCCAGAACCCCTGGTAATATTGATTTTTAAAAGATTTCGCTCTTATTTTTCATCGTTCGCAGCCGGGCCAACTCCCAAATATAGTCATACAGGTGCAGTCCTTTGCTGGCGGCAATAATCTCGCCATCTTCAACACCTATTTCCTGGGCCATGTATTCTTTAAGCATTTGAATGGCTCCAAGATTTGCGGGAAAACCATTCCATAGATCCCATGACCGGAAGTACACCATAAAATGGAGTTTGCCATACCTGATCCGTGTGTCGATTCCACGAAGACAGGGCGGGTCGTTCAATAACAGAGCTTTCGGATCACCAACCGTCATGTATGCCTGATTGGTTCTGTGTCCGTCTTGCTGGTACATGCGAATCACCTCGGCAATTTGAGGCTCAAGATATTCTCCGTAAGTGTAGTCTTCATTGGGCTGCTTTTCTGCTGTCATCAGATATGGCAGATAGCTTTCAATATAGCCGTCTGCAACCGGGTTCGGAATACACAGCGCCTCCGGAATATCAGGTATCAGAGGTCTGGTTCCCGGATATTTGATCTGGACCGTGATATAATCAAATTCAAGACGTTCCTGACCCTGGAAACTTCCCCTGTCAATCTGATAGCGGTGCCCCTTGTCTATAATTTCATAGACGCACTGAAACCAGGCATCAGGAATATCTCTTGCCTGAATGGTCGTGATATTCATTGTCGTAATTTGTTAAGTGTTAATCTTAAACTGCTTTTCTATATATCCAGCGTACTTACTTGCAGGGCATTGTTCTGAATGAATTCTCTGCGCGGCTCGACTTCTTCTCCCATCAACACGGTAAAAATTTCATCGGTCTCAACCGTATCCTCTATTTTTACCTGAAGAAGAACCCGCTTTTCAGGATTCATCGTGGTTTCCCAGAGCTGATCGGGATTCATTTCACCAAGGCCTTTATAGCGCTGGACCCCAAGCCCTTTCTTACCTTCTTCGATCATCATTCTAAGCAGTTGATGTTTGTTTTCTGCTACAAGAGCTTCTTTTTCCTTTCCTATTTCAAGAATCTGAAACGGGGGTGCGTCATAAAGCGCAATTCGGCCGCCTATCAGCAGACATGTTTGAAAATCCTTTGAAAAAACTAGACCTCTTCCGATCCTTACGGGTTTGAAGTCTTTTTCAGTTCTTTCCGTCAGCAATCGCTTCAACTGATCCGCCTCCAGATTAGACACCGTCATTTCATATAAATGTTTTTCCTCGTTCCATAGCGGTTCAGTGACATCAAAGCCCGCCTGAATGACCGCCTCTCTCAGCACTGTCATCTGCTGTAAATCCTTGATAAAATCCTTATCTGCAACACCAGCCCGGATCAGACACGTCATAAGCTCGGACGGATACCCCTGAATCATAAACTTGTTCATCATCGCAAAATATTCGGAAAGATCGCCGACCCACATTAATAAGTGATGATCCATGACAAGGTCATCGCTGACACTGGTTTTAACCGCTTTTTGCTGACATACACGTTTTAGAATATACTCGTCAAAAGCCCTTTCATCTTTCAGATAAAGGGCCTGATTGCCTTTACCCACCCTAAAAAGTGGCGGATGGGCAATGTACAGATATCCTTTTTCAATGATTTCGCGCATCTGGCGATAAAAAAAAGTTAGCAACAGGGTTCGGATGTGAGCTCCATCCACATCCGCATCGGTCATGATAATGACTTTATGGTACCGAATATGATCTGCGTTGTAGTCCTCTTCACCGACTCCGGTTCCCAGCACAGTAATGATATTCTTGATTTCCTCGCTTTTGATGACCCTGTCGAACCTGGCTTTTTCCACATTCAAAATCTTACCTCTAAGGGGGAGAATAGCCTGAAATTTTCTATCCCTTCCCTGCTTGGCGGAACCACCGGCAGAATCTCCTTCCACCAGAAAAAGCTCTCTTTCCTTAGGATCGGAACTCTGACATTCTGCCAGTTTTCCCGGCAGCGTCGAATCTAATAAAGAGCCTTTGCTGCGGGCAAGATCGCGGGCGCGCCTGGCGGCGTCTCTGGCTCTTGAAGCCTCAACCGCCTTTTCGATAATTTTTTTGCCGATCGCCGGATTCTCTTCAAGAAACATGTTCAGCTTTTCATTAACCAGCGATTCAACCAGCCCCTTGACCTCGCTATTTCCCAGCTTGGTCTTGGTCTGGCCTTCGAACTGGGGAGATTTGATTCTTACACTGACTATGGCGGTCAACCCTTCCCGAACATCATCTCCGCTGATCTTGACCTGAAGGTTTTTGGGCAGGCCGCCGCTGGTTGCATACTGATTCAAGGTCCTGGTTAAGGCCGCCTTGAATCCGATCAAATGGGTCCCACCCTCGATTGTGTTAATATTGTTTGCAAATGAAAACAGTTTCTCATTATATGTATCGTTGTATTGAATGGCGACTTCAATACTGACTTCATTTTTGACGCCTTCAACAAAAATAGGCGGATGAAGCGGCGTATTGCGCCGATTCAGATATTCGACAAATGAAACCAGCCCACCTTTGTACTGTAACTCTTTTTTGACATCCGAGCGTTCATCCTCAATGGAAATTTTGATGCCCTTATTCAAAAAAGCCAGTTCTCTTAGGCGGCGCAGCAAAATATCAAAATCAAACGTGGTAACAGCGAATATTTCCGGATCTGCGGTAAAGTGAACCTTTGTTCCACGTTTGTCCGTTGTCCCACGAATTTCAAGTTCGCTGGTCTTTTTTCCCTTTGAGTAAGTTTGATAATAGATTTTACCTTCTGAATAAATTTCAAGTTCGATGAAAATAGACAAGGCATTGACAACAGAAATGCCAACGCCATGAAGTCCTCCTGAAACCTTATAGGAACTATCGTCAAATTTTCCGCCGGCATGAAGTTTTGTCATTACTACTTCGACAGCAGGAACTTTTTCCTTTTTATGAATTCCGACCGGAATGCCTCTGCCATTATCTTCAACACTGACACTGTTATTTAGGTGAATGATCACCTTGATATCATCGCAATATCCAGCCATGGCCTCATCAATGCTGTTATCAACAACCTCGTAAACCAGATGATGAAGACCTTCTACATCCACATTCCCTATGTACATGGAAGGTCTTTTGCGAACAGCCTCCAGACCTTCAAGTATTTTTATATTATCCGCAGTATATGTCTGATTTTCCATTTTCTTCTTTTTTTAACCTAAAAACATCCATGACCTTAAATACACAACAAATGCCAACCTATCCTGATTTCTCATTTTCATCCTATATTTTCATGGGCATTATCACACTAATATAGCTCTTATCTTTTTCTCCCTCTATTAAACAAGGCGTTTGATCATCAATAATACTCAATATGACCTGATCCTCTTCAATCACGGAAAGGGATTCAATAAAATACCTGGGATTAAATGCAACTTCAATTGGACTGCCAGGATATACAAGAAACATTTCTTCCTTTGATTCCCCGAGTTCGGGATTCGTTGAAGTAATAATCATTTTATCGTCATTAAAATTAAATATTACCCCTTTGTAATCTTCAGTTGAAAAAATGGACATACGTTTGAGCGTCATAATGAACAGTTGCTTGTTAAGAATGATTTGCCTGGCATCCTTGATGAAAAGAATATCGCTGATATCCGGAAAAGCACCATTCAGGAGCTGAATACTGACGGTTTCCTGATTCTGTTTAACGAACAGTTTATTGTCCATGATGCCAATGGAAAGAGTCCCTTGTGGAATAATGATTTTAGAGAGTTCGTTAAATCCTTTTTTTTGAACAAGAATTGTTCGATCAAGAGCCAAGGCGGATTCATTTATACAGGGGTATTCCACCCTTGCGAGACGGTTTCCGTCTGTTGAAACGACTCTGATCCAGTTTTCACTTTCCTTTTGAACCGTCTCCAGACAAACGCCATGTACATGAGGACGTTTGTCTTCGGCAGATGCCGTCATCATGGAGGTTTTATCAATCATTTTCTTAAAATTACGTGATTCCACCTGGATGAAAGGAATATTTTCTATTTCAGGAACCTCTGGAAAAGAATCAGGATTCATTCCAACAAGATGATATTGGACATTAAAATTGCCAATTTCTATCCAGAAATTTTCTACTTCATTAACAAGTATGTCTTCTGTTGGAAAATCCCTGACTATTTCATACAATTTTCTGGCGTTGATGGCAATTGCGCCTTCTGATTCCACTTCAAGCGGATAAAAGCCGATAAATCCGGTTTCATAATCGGTGACATATATTTTAAGGCCGTTCTCAAGCGCTTTAATGAGTACACAGGATATAATGGCATTGCTCGATTTTTTACCGGCGATCCCCTGTATTTTTGCCAGTGTATCCAGAATCTTGGATTTTTTCAGTGTGAATTTCATTGAATAAGCCTTTTTTACTGCAGTATCCATTTTTTGATTTGAGGAACGACCACATCATTCCATTCAGAGGAAAGCCTGATTTTTACAAAAAAACAATATACAGCATCCAGCCAGACCGTAATTTTTTCATACAAAAAAAACTTCTCCAGCACAGCGCCTTCCACGTCATCCCTGGTTTCGATCTGTCCTGATTCAGGCAATTTAAGATTGCTGATATTAAGACTTTCGCCTTTCAAGGTAAACTGCCATTCATTTTCTTCTTCCGTAACTCTCAAATGAATTTCTGTGACCAACGCTCCTTTTTTAAGGGCCAGAATCCCTTCTTCCAGTCCGGCGTCATCCCCTTTGATCGTAATGGTTTCCACTGCATCATGAAGAGCATTTTGCAGCATAATCCGGTTGCCAATTGTAAAGTTGACGTTTTCATGAATGATCTGATTCAACTGGGCTGGGTCATGTTCGATAACAAACCAAAACCATGTAAGAAATTCATATCCAACAAATTTATAACGGTTATATGCAACGGATATATCTAACACTATTTACTCCATGATTTGAGATGGTGTAAGCTTGTTCAGCATATCTTCCTCAGAATTTGTGAGGGATTCCATGGCGGCGGTATAGGGAAATCGTCGAACAAGATTAAGCTTGAACGATTTAGTAAAAAAAACTTCAAATGCCTCACTAACTGATTTTTGCGTTGTAAAAAACCAGATACTTGATTTTTCATAATTCCAGAGAACATCATACACATTCGGTGTTGCTGGTATTCGAAGTGAAAGTTCGCGAATAACATCTTCCTTGATCTGCTTTTTTTCATTTCGGGATAAAAATTCTTTGCCGCTTTCTTTAAGCAGTTTTGTAATTTGCTGACGAAACCTTTTGTTTATAACTTTTGAAGGAATTGCTTTTTTATCCATGCGGAAAGAAAAAATGAATTGAGATCCCATTACAAACGCTGAACCGGTGAAATCAGGGGTAAAAGGATCTTCAAAAGACGTCCACCCAGCGGATTGATCCACATCCTCATCGTCTATTTCAACAATTGCATTTTGAGTAAGAAGCCGAGTTAGGGTATCCATTAAAGGATCAGCCAGTTGACCTAACACCTGATAACGCGTTATAGAAACACTTGAAGAAAGAATGCTCATAATATCCCATATCGAAGTAGTTAATTTGAATTGGTCATTATATCCGTTTTATTCATTGGTTACAAGCTCTATTTGTTAACGGATTACAAGCAGACATCACACCTTTTTTCTTGATGTATTCTTATTATTTATTTATAAAAAAAACAATAATAATACCCTGTTCATTATGTTAATAACTTTATAACACACTATTATAACATATAAAAAAGCATAATATTACTGTTCAAAACATTGATGATATTATCTGCTTATTTGAACATACATTCTGATGTTGTTTATAACTGCCATTTTTTAAACAGTATGTAAGAAAATTCTTCAAAATTGGTGACGGTATTCATATTTTTATGGGTTATGATGATAAAAATAAAAAACTCGTCTGATTTGACTTTTTACGAAAATAGCGGTATTTGTGGCACATTAGGAGTAAGTATCATTTAGAACTCATTATATAAATAACAATAAAATCCTTTAATAAAAACATGTTAAGATATAAAACATTTAAAAAGTGTTTATGATTGCGATAGTTGAAATGACTGAAAAAAATTTATTAAACACTATTTATCTTGAAAATGGTTTGTTGATCTCCTTTTATGACGAATCAAAAAAAATTGCTGGAGATAGATGGCAAATCATCGTGACCGCCAAGATTGAAATTGTGACGGACCAGGTTCAGTTCACCCGAATGGATACTGAAAAAAAAATTGAAATAATACAGGTAGTCGGCGAACAGATTTATTATGAAAAAAAACTAATTCGAAATTTTATCGGAGAGAAACAAAAGGAGGAAACCGTTACAGCACTGTATGAATCTTTTTTGCAAATTACCAAACCTTATTTTTCTCACAGTCAATTTGCAGAACGATTTGTCCTTAAAACCTACGCCGATTCTCTGGAAAAACGTAAATGGGTGAATAGTTGATGGAACCGTGAAAGGTCCAAACTAGGAAGGTTTTGTTATAATTCCACGGATGCGCTTGCCTCTTGAATATCGGGATCGAACAGGTCTTGCAATAAAGAGAGGGGGGTCGAAACATGACTTGGTAATTTTACAAGACTGTAACCTGTCAACGAAAGGAGAAATTATGAAGTATCAACAGAAGAATATATGGATTAGGTTATTTTATACAGTTATTACGTTATTCGTCTGTATTCCCTCTGCCGGAGCCGATATTTATGTGTTTAAAGACAAGGCTGGTGTTCGTCATTTCACCAATGTTCCTACGTCTCCAAAATATCATGTTTACATGAAAAGCATCGCCCCTAAATATTCAGATTTCAGTCTTGACGAGAAATTTTCTACAAACCTCGATCCCAATCAATATGATCATCTCATCCTGAAGGCTTCACTATTGCATGATGTTGATTTTTCATTGCTCAAATCAATCATCAAGGTCGAGTCCAATTTTGACTGTCATGCGGTTTCTCAAAAAGGAGCAAAAGGTCTGATGCAGATCATGCCACAGAATTTCAGCTTTCTGAATATTAGAAATCCGTTTGATCCTGAACAAAATATCATGGGTGGAACTCTTTATTTCAAACAAATGCTTGAAAAATTCAACAAAATAGAACTGGCGCTTGCCGCGTATAATGCCGGACCCACCACGGTTGATAAGTATAACGGCATACCACCGATTTCAGAAACCAAAGGATATGTAAAAAAGGTAATGTCTCATTACAAAGGCATGTCTACTAGCAAAAAGAAGTCCGCATAAAAAGATTTGACATCCTTCATATTACCTCAAAAGTAGTTGACGCTTTTTTTGATGAGCCCAAATGTTCCAAATCTGGAGATTGAGAACCAGTTGGATCGCAAAATATGAGCAATAAAAAATAATTAGAGATCGATTTGGCAAGATGAAAACAGATGAAAAAAATGCTTTTTGTAACTGGCTTCAGTCAGATCCTCTGCTGAGGCCCTATCAATCCGTGCTTCTTCGTCGGTTTTCTCAGCGGATTGAAAAAAAAGAAAATATCATAAAAAATCATCAATCTCTTTATGATTTTGCAGCCACTCACACTTATTTCGGGCTTCATCGCGAAAAAAACAACTGGGTGTTTCGGGAATGGGCCCCGTTTGCATCTCAAATATATTTTATTGGTGATGTAACCGGATGGAAAGAAAAAAAAGAATTTCAATTAAATCGAATTAGCCCCGAAGGTATATGGGTGCTTCATATTCCTGAAGATGCCCTGCATCACCAGGATTTATACCGGCTTCGCATTCACTGGAAAGATGGACACGGGGATCGAATTCCAGCTCATGCCCGCAGGGTTGTTCAGGATCCAGTCACGTTGATTTTTAATGCTCAGGTGTGGGAACCGAAATCCGCCTATCAATGGAAATCCCCAAGGATTGAAAAAAACTCCACCCTTCTGATTTATGAAGCCCATGTTGGAATGGCCCAAGATGCTGAGAAGGTCGGCTCATTCAGGGAATTCACCGATAATATTATTCCCAGAATTACAAAAGCCGGTTACAATACAATTCAGTTGATGGCCATTCAGGAGCATCCTTATTATGGATCTTTCGGATACCAGGTTTCCAGTTTTTTTGCCGTATCTTCCAGGTTCGGAACCCCTGATGATTTTAAAAAACTGATTGATACAGCGCATGGCAGTGGACTTAAGGTCATTATGGACATTATCCATTCCCATGCAGTAATCAACGAAGTGGAGGGCCTCAGTCGTTTTGACGGCTCTACACACCAGTATTTCCACGATGGCTCCAAAGGCCTTCATTCTGCCTGGAATTCCCGATGTTTCGACTATCAAAAATCAGAGGTTTTGGCGTTTTTGCTGTCCAATTGTCGATTTTGGATGGAAGAATATCAACTGGATGGGTTTCGTTTTGATGGCGTTACCAGTATGATGTATGATCATCATGGTCTGGGTATGGCCTTTACAGGTTATCCATATTATTTTAACGAATCGGTTGATGAAGATGCGCTTAACTATCTTTCGCTAGCCAATGAGTTGATTCATAACATCGATCCAGATTCCATAACCATTGCCGAAGATGTTAGCGGAATGCCAGGGCTTGCAGTTCCGGTTTCAGCCGGTGGAATTGGATTTGACTATCGGTTTGCAATGGGCATACCCGATTACTGGATTCGACTTATAAAGGAATATCCGGATGAAGCCTGGCCAATCGGCCATTTATGGTATGAGCTGACCAATCGCAGGTCGGATGAAAAAACCATAAGTTATGCAGAATCTCACGATCAGGCGCTTGTGGGGGATCAAACGCTTATATTCAGGCTGGTAGGTTCAGACATGTATTATGCAATGTCCATAACTCACAAGGACAATCATCGTGTGGACAGGGGGATGGCCATTCACAGGCTGATTCGTTTCATTACGGTGATTACTGCAGGCAGCGGATATCTGAATTTCATGGGAAATGAATTTGGTCATCCGGAATGGATTGATTTTCCCCGTGAAGGAAACAATTGGTCATACAGGTTTGCCAGACGCCAGTGGCATTTAGTGGATAATCCAAATTTGCGATACCATTTTTTGGCTTTTTTTGATCAGGAAATGATCGCTCTGGTTAAGGCTTTCCATCTTCTTGAAAGTCCCCAAATAAACCTTTGTTATGAGCATGACCATGATAAGGTCATGGTTATTGAGCGGACCGGCTTGTTCTTTGTTTTCAATTTTCATCCAGTATGCTCTTTTAGTGATTATCAAATTACTTTTGCGCCCGGAAAATATCGTATGATATTTCACAGCGATTTACTCGAATTCGGAGGACATGGCCGGTTACAACCCGGCCAGATTCATTTTACTCAAATGCAATCCGAGAGTAGTGGGACATCCCATTTCATCAGCCTGTATTTACCTTCCAGAACTGCTCTGGTACTTCAATTGGTTGACACGCGCCAACAGACTGGACAGAAAATACTTTGTGAAAAATTGTTATAGAGAACGGGAGACAAAATGAAAATTGGCATTATCGGCTGTCCTGGATCAGGAAAAACCACCGTTTTTGAAGCCCTGACCCGAAACCTTTCGAATATGGCCGGAAAAGCAGAACCCAGAATCGGCACCCTTCAGGTTCCGGATTCCCGTGTGGATGTATTAAGCCAGATGTATAATCCTCGCAAAACCATTTATGCCCAGATAGAATATCTT
>Ga0194044_10000812_pt1 | contig 15690 bp, 12 predicted proteins | sample JunL4417m_MetaG_FD_155460 | JGI IMG/M metagenome (GOLD analysis project Ga0194044, IMG submission 155460) | Anoxic zone freshwater microbial communities from boreal shield lake in IISD Experimental Lakes Area, Ontario, Canada - Jun2016-L442-17m | ecosystem: Environmental > Aquatic > Freshwater...
AACTTGATGATTATAGTGAAATTAAAATGTGGGCTCGGTAATCAGATGTTTCAATATGCTCTGGCCAGACGGCTCCAACTTGAGAGCGGCACAGAGCTTAAGTTTGATTTGAGTTGGTTTGACAATCTAAGAGAAAAAGACACGCCCAGGGAGTTGGGATTAGATAAATTCAACATCCCGATAGTAGAGGCTACCGATGATGAAATTAATGCGATTGAGCCAGGATTGATAACTGTTTTTTTAAAAAAAATTAATAATCGATATAACACTAATTATCATTATACGTATCATAACTCAGATGTAGCAGTAAAGAATAATTATTATCTGGATGGATATTACCAATCATTTCGATATTTTAATTCAATCAGGGATGTGCTATTGGCGGATTTTAAAATCAAGGACGGACTGTCTCAAATAGGTCTTGAAGCTGAGCGTCAAATTTTATCAAGTAAGTATTCGACTTCGCTTCATATTCGAAGAGGTGATTACGTAAACCAATCAGGTGCAAATTATCATGGCTTATGCGATGCAAAATACTACAATACCGCCTTAGCAAAATTGAACAAAGACAATTTGACCGGAGAAATATTTGTTTTTTCCGATGATATCGAATGGGCCAAAAAAAATTTAATTCTAGACCAGTCTGTAACTTTCGTATCCCGCCCAGACTTAAATTATGTTGAAGAGATGATTCTAATGAGCAAATGCCACAATCAGATTATTGCCAATAGTACGTTTAGTTGGTGGGCTGCTTGGCTTAATGAGAATAGTCAAAAAAAAGTGATTTCGCCAAGACGATGGTTGGCCGCTAAAGATGTTGATATTAAAGATCTAATACTGCCCACTTGGGAAACGATATGATTAGTATTATTTTGCCAACGTATAATCGAGCGAATATATTGCCAAATGCGATTAAAAGCGTAATTGCCCAAACCTATTCCGATTGGGAATTGATTATTGTTGATGATGGGTCTACCGATAATACCAGGGAAATAGTTAATGGTTTTTTAACTGACTCGAGAATATCTTTCGTTAATCAAGAAAATTTTGGTCCAATTGTGGCCAGAAACAACGGTGTAAAAATGGCCAAGGGGAATTGGCTGGCCTTTTTAGATTCTGATGATATTTGGCTATCAGAAAAATTATCCAAGCAAATTACTCTTGCGCAAACTTTTGCTTATCCAGTGATGATTATTGGTAATTATGTTTATATTGATGAACTTGGTCAAAAACAAGGTGAGTTTTTTAGCCAAAAAACCACACCTCATTCCGGCAGAGTTTTAGCGCAATTATTGCGAGACAATTTTATTTTAACCTCTTCGGTGTTAGTGTTAAAAAAATATTTTGAAAAAGTAGGTGGGTTTGACGAGCAGTTAAACTTAACTATTGGCGAGGATTATGAACTCTGGTTACGTCTTGCGGGTGAGTTAGAAATTTATTACGTGAATGAGCCAGTGGCGCTTTATCGGATCCACGCAGTTCAGTTAACAAAACAGAAACTTAGGGTCTATCATAGCATTTTAAAATTATATTGGCATTTGTTTTGGCATAATAAAAAATATCACCAACTTTCAAAGATGATGATATTGAGTGGTTTTTGTTCACGAATTAAAAGGATTTTACAAGCCAGTTCGACTTAATACAGTATAAATCGTTTTAAGAATGATTGACAGGTCGAGATAATACGACCTGTTTTTAATATAGAAGAGATCGTATTGCAGTTTTTTCATGGTATCTTCGTAGGAAGGTGAGTGATATTCGCCAGATACTTGGTCCCAGCCAGAGATGCCTGGCTTAACCAACATGCGTTGTTGATAAAACGGGACTAATTGTTCCAAATCTTTTATTAACTCTGGTCGTTCGGGGCGGGGACCAACAAAACTCATCTCTCCTTTTATGATATTAATTAGTTGGGGTATTTCGTCAAGCCGTGATTTACGGAGAAAATTACCAAATGGAGTAATACGATTGTCATTTTGTCCAGTTGGTGCAAAATCATTTTTGGCTGTACGCATAGTTCTGAACTTGTATATAGTAAATGCTTCACCATTTTGCCCTAGTCTGGTTTGAGAGAAAAAAACGGCTCCATTGTCAGTGAGTTTGATGACGATAGCAATAATCGGCCATAAAAGACTTGATATTATAATAAATACCAGTGCGAAGGTGAAGTCGAAAAATCTTTTTAGTTGATCAAAAAATCCTTTTGAGCCTTCGCTGAGATTTTCTAAAAACCAAGTTTCGCCAATCGCACTAATTGGCACCTTGCCAGTAAGTGACTCATAAAAATGTACCAAGCTGATAAAGTTGATTTTTTGAGGTAAGAGGGCAAAAAGTGAACGACGTAATTCAATTGATTCGTGCGGGGTGGTGGTAAAGACAATGATATTGGGGTGTTGCTCGGCGGCAAGTTTGGCTAAATTCGTGTGTTTTGAAAAAATTGTTTGCCCTTCATGATTAATATCGGTGTCGGCATTCTCGTCAATAATAAAGCTGAGCCGATAACCGAGTTGTGAGCGACTGGATACTTCCTGGATAATTTCTTTGATTTGTTCGTTGTAGCCAATAATTCCAATGGAAATTTTAGGTAAATATGCAGCAAGTGCTCGGTGGTAAAATTGTCGCCAAAATGCAAAAACTAGAGCAAAAACAATTAAATATATGGCGAGTGTGGTTTTGGGGGAGATATTGCGATCTGGTAAAATGTAAAAAAAGATTGCAGCACCAGCACCAGCGATTAACAAACTACGCAGAGAACGTTGCCAAAAGGCGATTGAATTAGAAATTTGTCGTAAATCGTAGAGGTTGGCAATATAAAAAATGATTACCCAGAGGATAAAAATAAAAGAAAAAGGTCGAACATGACTTAGCCAACGCTCTGAATCAGGCAAGGATTGATAGCGAATGGCTAAGGTAAGCCAAAGTGAAAGATACAAGACTGCTAAGTCGCCTAACAATAAAACGAATTTTTTAATTTTATGGGGGTGGTTCATGATTACATTCTAGGCTAATTTATTTTAAGTTGGCAATACCTCATTTTCTATTTTATATTATACCATAATATCACATGGGTTAAACTAATTCGCTTGCAATTTTGGCTTTTATGATTTTGATAAGGATGATAGAATAAGGGCATGAAAAAATTGCTAAAACAATATTTTGGCTACGATAATTTTCGACCATTGCAGGCAGAAATAATTGATACTATCATGTCAGGGCAAGATAGTTTCGTCTTGATGCCGACTGGTGGCGGTAAATCGTTATGTTATCAGTTGCCAGCCTTAAAATTCTCAGGAATAACTTTGGTAATCTCGCCATTAATTGCCTTAATGAAAGATCAAGTTGATGCACTCAAGGCGTGTGGTATTCAAGCCGAGTTTATCAATTCAAGTTTGTCCCAGGAGCAAATCAGTGAAATTTACCGTCGAGCGAATCGTCGCGAAATAAAATTATTGTATTTGGCACCGGAGCGACTTGCCTTGTCTTCGTTTCAAGATTTTTTACGAGCATTACCGATTAGCTTGATTGCCGTTGATGAGGCGCATTGTATTTCGGAATGGGGGCACGATTTTAGACCGGAGTATCGTAATCTCGGTGCCTTAAGAAAGTTATTTCCGCAGGTGCCACTCATCGCACTAACAGCAACGGCTACGGTGAAAGTGCGGGAAGATATTGTTCGACACTTAAGTTTGGAAAAAGCAAAATTATTTATCTCCAGTTTTAATCGTGAGAATCTTCATTTGAATGTTATTGAAAAAAAACAGGCTTTTGCTAAATTGGTTAATTTACTAGAGAAATATCGTCACGAATCAGTGATTATTTACTGCTTTTCCCGAAAGGAAACAGAGGAGGTGGCAGCTAATTTAAAATTGCAACGGTTTAGCGCGGCCGCCTATCATGCTGGTCTTGAGTCAGATGATCGACGCCGTACCCAAGAATCTTTTGTTAAAGATCGGGTAAATATTATTGTTGCCACCATTGCTTTTGGCATGGGTATTGATAAGCCGGATGTGCGCTTGGTTGTGCATTATACCTTTCCAAAAACATTAGAGGGGTATTATCAAGAAATTGGTCGGGCAGGGCGAGACGGTTTAAACAGTGAGTGTGTTTTGTTTTACACCTATGCCGATGTGCGTAAACATGAGTTTTTTATTCATGAAATATCAGATGATCGATTGCGTGAACGGGCCAAGGTAAAATTGGCCGAGGTCTTAAATTATTGTAATTTGATTACTTGTCGAAAAAAATATTTACTCAAGTATTTTGGCGAGGAATTGCATTCGGACAAATGTGGCGGTTGCGATTGTTGTCAAACTGAAACCGTAACTATTGATGGAGCTGAAGTGGCTAAAAAAATAATATCTGCGGTAGTGCGAACTGAAGGTCGTTTTGGTAAAAATCATTTAATCGACATACTTCTCGGTAAGCGCACGCAGAAAGTTACCCTTAATCATCACGATCAACTTTCGGTTTTTAGCATTGTTCACGATTTTAGCGCGGATGAATTAAGTCAGATAATCAATCAATTAACCGAGAGTGATTACTTACGTTCAAGTGGGGGTCAATATCCAGTGTTATCGATTAGTGGCAAGGGAGCGGATTTTTTATCTCGGGGTCAATCATTGCCAATTAACAAGCCGCGGCCCAGTGTTGCCAATGTGGCAAAAACTGCAGTCGGTAATAAAAATTTTAATCAAGCCTTATTTGACGAGCTACGAGCTTTGCGTAAATCTTTGGCTGAGGAGGCTAACGTGCCGCCATTTATTATTTTTGGGGATAAGAGTTTACAGGATATGGCGAGAAGCTTGCCACAGGATCGTCACGCTTTTTCTCAGGTTAGTGGGGTAGGCGCCCGTAAGTTGGAACTTTTTGGCGAGCAATTTATTGCTACCATTTCTCGTTTTGCCAAGCAGCATGGCTTAGCCAGGCAGTCAGAGGATGCAGAAGCCACTGTTGCGGAAGTAACCATGGTTAGTCAGAAGCCACAGTTTTATCTTAAAACGCGGGAATTATTAGTGAAAAAAATTCCCTTAGTGAGAATTGCTAAACATCAGAATATATCGGTTGACACCGTAATTAATCATATTGAAAAATTAATCGATGCTAGTGAGCGGCTTAATTTAGAATATCTCAAGTTGCCTCGTAATCGGTACGATACAATGTGTCAAGCATTCCTAATTTATGGTGAAGAGCGGATTAAGCCCGTCTATGAATATTTGCGGGGAGAATATTCCTATGATGAGCTCAAATTAGCCCGAATTTTATTACAAATTTAGCTAATTTGTGCCTATGGCAGTAGGTTGATTTTTACCTCGTAATTTTATATAATACAGGTATGAATAAAACTGCTAAAATTAAGTTAAATTGGCCGCTATTAGGCAATGACCATATATTGGAATATTTTTCGCGTAATTTAGCTTCGGGCAAGGTTGCTCAAAGCTATATTTTTGCCGGACCTGATGATCTAGGCAAGGCAACAATAGCTAATTATTTTGCCTTTAGCTTATTGTGTAAATCAACTGGGATGGCTTTCTCGCCGTGCGGCAAGTGTGAATCTTGCCGTCGTCATGGCACAATGTCTAATAAGACAGATCAAGGTGATCTCTCAAGTGTGCATACAGATTATTATGTCGTGAAGCGAGAAACAGATAAAAAAAATGTTTCCATAGAGCAGGTACGTCAATTGATTCATGTCTTAAATTTAAGTTCGTTTAGTAATGGCTATAAAGTTGGTATTCTGCGTCATGCTGATAGCTTAAGTGAAGAGGCGGCTAATGCGTTATTAAAAACACTGGAGGAACCTAAACCAAAAACTGTACTTATTTTGGTGTCAACTGATTTAGATCGACTACCGGCCACGGTTATTTCCCGGAGCCAGGTGCTTCATTTTCGGCCAGTTCAAAACGAAGTTATTTATAAGCATCTTATTGAGCAGTATCAATTACCACGCACTGAAGCTAAAAATATTGCTCGCTTATCATTGGGTCGACCAGCCTTGGCAATTAAATTTGCCATGGATAAAAAATTTAATACAACATATTCCAAGCGAACCGAGCTGTTATTATCTTTTTGGCAAAGTGATTTGATTACCAGGTGGCAACTACTTGATGAACTGCTACCTGCTAAGTTGGCTGGCCAAGAAGCAGTGAAAAGTGCTCGTCGCATCCTTGAAACGTGGAGTGGTTTGATGCGAGATATGTTGCTTTTGCATTTAGGCCAACCAGACCTGGTTCAACATCAAAGTGTGCTGTCAAGCCTGGAACGGTTAAAAAGTCGTATCTCTGCTACGCAGGTTGCTGGTTTTTTTGAGATAATTGGTCAAGCAGAAAAATATTTACGTGCCAATGTTAGTCCCAGATTGGTTTTAGAAAATGTAGCGGCTTACAATTAATTTTAATACAAATGTTATATCGTATGTCAAAAACAAAAATTAGTTATCTCGCATTGCTTTTATTACTAACCGGGGTGTTGTCCGGTTGTGGCCTAACGGTTAAAACAGGTGCGAATAGCACTGCGTCCGGCGCCAATGACGGGGGAATCTATCGAACTGATAATAAAGGAGCAAACTGGCTCCAAAAAACGTTACTAGCAACTGTCTCTGGGCGTCCGGGTAATTTTAATGCATTAAATGTGAGTGCGTTAGCCATGGACCCTGTTGATGCGAAAGCAATTTATGTTGGCGTAGTCGGTGAAGGCTTACTGTATAGTTATGATCGAGGCGACTCTTGGCAACGAGCTGCTAGTCTGGGGCAGGTAACGATTAATGCTTTGGCGGTTGACCCAACTTTTCATTGTACGCTATACGCCGCCCATAGCAATAAGATAAGTAAAAGCCTTGACTGTGGGCGTACTTGGGCGCCGATTTATTACGACAATGATTCTAAAATAATCATGAATGCCATAGTGGTAAATCCGAAATTAAGCAGTGAGGTGTGGCTCGGTACGAGTCGCGGTGATGTGATGAAGAGCTTGAATCGGGGTGAGAGCTGGCAATTAGTGAATCGATTTACTAAGCCAGTGGCAGGTATTTATTTCAGTCCATTTAATGTAAGGGTTATGGCTGTACCACTCGAAGCTAATTCAGTTAATTTTACCAAGGATGGGGGGAATAGTTGGGAAAAATTTGATGATGCCTTAAAGGAGATTAAGGGTGCGACCAATTACCGAGCCTTTACGTTTTCAGGGGTAATTGATGGTGGCATGTTTTTAGCAAGTAATCAGGGCTTGTTATCAAGCACGGATTTTGGTAAAACCTGGAAGGAAATTCCTTTATTAACCCCAGAGCCAAACACCAAGATAAATGCGATTGCGGTTAATCCCACCAATGACAATGAACTGTATTATGTGACTAATACCACTTTTTATCGCTCGATTGACGGTGGCCAGAACTGGATAACCAAGAAATTACCATCTACTCGGCCAGCCATTGGTCTCCTCGTTGACCCCACCCAGCCAAATACGATATATTTAACCGTACGACTAAATAAAAAATAAGTAACGAATATGAACACCTACCTACAGCAAAAACAAGCGGATTTTATTAAAGCGATTGAATTTTTTAAGAAGGAGATTTCTGTCTTACGCACGGGGCGGGCTAACCCAAGTTTACTTGATGGTGTTACTGCCGAAGCCTATGGTGTTCGAACCCCATTATCTGGTTTGGCCAGCTTATCGGTTAGTGATGCAAAAAGCATGGTGGTAAGTCCTTGGGACAAAGGCGTGCTTAAAGATATTGAAAAAGCGATAATTGAAGCCGACCTAGGCATGGGCGTGGTAAACGAAGGGGATAAAATCCGCTTGACCATACCAGTTATTACCGAGGAGAGTCGGAAACATTTGGTGAAAAAATTAAATGAACAAATGGAAGAGGCTCGAATCGCCGTACGCCAGATTCGGGAAGAAGTAAAGCAAACGATTGAAAGAGCAGAGGATGATAAGGAAATATCCGAGGATGATAAATTCCGTTTCGAAAAAGAATTAGATGAAGAAGTGCACAAGCGTAACGAAGAAATAAAACAAATTCGCGATAAGAAAGAGGAAGATATCATGACCATTTAGCTTTATGTTTACTCTAATTATATTTGTACTAGTCCTAAGTTTATTGGTGTTTGTTCATGAACTTGGCCATTTTTTAACCGCTCGAAGATTTGGCATTAAGGCGGAAGAGTTTGGATTTGGGTTTCCACCTCGTGCTATTGGTTTTTATAAAACACTAGCCGGCAAGTGGCAATTATTACGCGGTAGCAAGGAAGTAACTGATGCCGCTGATACGATATATTCAATTAACTGGATTCCATTGGGTGGGTTTGTGAAGATTAAAGGTGAAGATGGTGAAAACTTGGAACCGGATAGTTTTGGGTCTAAAAAAATCTGGCAACGAGCTGTGGTTTTGTCTGCTGGCGTGACTATGAATTTAGTTTTAGCCGCGTTCTTGCTTTCCATCGGCTTTATGATAGGTTTGCCACAGTCGTTAGAAAATTTACCAGCCGGCGCCAAGGTGAGTGATCGCAAAATTCAAATCATGGGAGTGCTGGACAATATGCCAGCCAATCAGGCTGGGTTAAAACTCGGCGATATCATTGTAGATATCAATGGTCAGCGCTTTGATCAGCAGCAAAGCCTCACTGCCTATGTAAATAAGCACAAAGGGGAGGTTTTGGCTTACAATATTAAACGTGCGGGGGAGAATAAAATCTATAATATTAAACCTGTGGTCCAATCTGGTTCTGATCAGGCAGTAATTGGCGTGTACCTAGAATCGACCGGGTTAATTCGTTTTACGTGGTATCAGGCAATTTGGCAGGGCATTAAACAAACAGGCATTTTGGTCTGGGTAATACTAATTGCTTTTTACGATTTAATTAAGGGGTTGTTCATGGGGCAGGGTGTAGGTGGTGATGTGGCTGGTCCAGTTGGTATTGCCACGCTTACCGGACAAGTGGCACGCATGGGAATAAGCTATCTCATTCAGTTCACTGCCTTACTCTCAATTAATTTAGCCATTATTAATTTTTTACCAATACCCGCCTTGGATGGTGGCCGTGTTTTATTTTTGATTTTAGAAAAAATTAAAGGCAAACCAGTTCGTAAAGAGTTGGAAGGCGCCATGCATAATGTTGGCTTCATGTTGTTAATGTTATTGGTGGTGATTGTTACCTTTCATGACATTATTAAGTTAAGTGCAGTCCAGCAGTTGTGGCACTCGGTCTCTGGTTGGTTTTAATTTTATTAATCATGCCCAAGGAAAATACTCATCTCTATTTTGCCCACGAACTTTTGTCACAGTTTGGCAATGAACGTTTGGAGGCATTAATATTGGCGCAAGTGAAGTATTATTATTTTGGCAGTATTGCTCCAGATTCGTTTTATTACAGTGCTAAAGCAAATGTCCGACGAGTTTCGGCAATATTACATGGTAAAGACGGTAATCTTACCAATGAAGCGATTTTTGCCTTACTGGATAAGGCTAAAGAAAACCAAAGTGAACCAGATTTATGTTTGGCGCTTGGGTATATTACCCATTGCGCCCTAGACATGGTTTTTCACCCGGTCATATACTACTTATCCGGTAATTATTATGATGCTGACCCAGCTAAGGCAACTGACGCTGTATATCTTCACCGCCACCTTGAAACCTACCTCGACTATCAGATTAATCAATCTTATTTTTTTAATGATTTAATTAGTTTTAAAATACTAAAACACTGCAGCTACAATCAGATTATTAGTCAGTTATATCATATTTCTCAAAAAGACATCATGGCGGCTTTGCATCGCAAGGCAACCATTTATAGTTTATTAAGAAGCAATATTGTCTTATCTGTGTTATACTTTTTTTATCGGATTGTGGAGCGTTCAAGCTGGTCTCGCTTAAAGGTGTTATTGGGAATTTTTTATGGCAACTTAAAAAGGGACAGTCGAACTATCCCTCATCGGATTAATTATCGAGATATTATTACGGGTGAGTCAAAAACGACTACTATATATGATTTGTTTAATCAAGCAAGAGAGAAGGCCGTTGAAATGGTAGACGCTGGGTATGCCTACTATCGAGGCAAGATTAGCCGCCTCGAAGCAGAGCAAATAATCAGAGGGGAAAGTCTTGATACTGGTCGATTACAAATGCCTGTGTCAGACTTGAAATATTTTTATAATAATTAATCATGGAATCGATCTATCATCGTTTTAATCGAATAGCTAATACCTATGCCAGCCGACCTGCGATTATGTGGCATGGTCGTTTTCGGTGGAAGACGATGAGCTATCAAAAATTACGTAGTCAAATCGAAGCCGTGGCCAGCGTAATGTCTAATAACAATCTGGCAGTTGGTGATCGAGTGGTAATTCTCAGTGAAAATCGACCGGAGTGGCTAGTTGCCGACTTGGCGTGCAACAAGCTGGGTTTAGTTAGTGTGCCGATCCATTTTACAAGCAATATTAAAACAATCGAATATATTTTACGCAATTCTGGTAGTCGATGGTTATTTGTTAGTCCAAAAATGTGGCAATTGCACCAATCCACCTTACGTACAGTGAGTCAAGAGTTACGGATGAAGGCGATTACGGTATTAATGGATATGCAACATGAGTTAAATAAAGACGATTTAACTGGGGTGATAACCTATAAAGAAATGCTTGACGGTGTTGGTGATGCAGAGATTGCCATAAATAATTTAGCCAGTATTGTTTACACCTCTGGCACTACTGGTAACCCCAAGGGTGTAATGCTTACCAATCAAACTTTTTTGCACAATGTTGACGCCTCCACAAGCTTGATTCCAATTTTTCCAACCGATCGATTCATGTCATTTTTACCTCTGTCTCACGTACTGGAGCGGATGGCAGGGTCGTTTATTCCAGTGTTGTCCGGTGCGAGTATCGGTTATGCCCGAAGTATTAAAACAATAACCGCTGATTTTCATATTATCCGTCCGACCGTTCTGATCAGTGTACCAAAAATATTTGAACGGACATTAGAAAAAATTATTGCCGGTATCCGGCATAAGCCGCGTGTTCTACAGCGGCTTTTTTTTTGCTGCTTGCGCAAAAGCGAGCATGGTTGGTGGCAACAACGGCTTGATCGGTTGTTTTATCACAAGATCAAAGGTATTTTTGGTGGTAGATTGCGTTTTGCAATTTGTGGTGGTGCTGCCATTAACGAACGTGCCATACGATTCTTTGCGCGCATGGGTGTGACCATTTATCAAGGTTATGGTTTAACGGAAACTTCACCGGTTATCTCAGTCAATTGGAGCGGTGCCAACAAATTAGGCACCACGGGTAAGCCCTTGCCTGGCGTTATGGTTAAAATTGGAGCCGATAAGGAGGTGTTGGTTAAGGGTGATAATGTTATGTTTGGCTATTGGCAAGATGAAGATAAAACCAAAGAAGTCTTTACTGAAGATGGGTGGCTACTAACCGGTGATCTTGGATTTGTTGACCATGAGGGCTATTTAACGATAGTTGGACGGAAAAAAGATGTGATTGTAATGAGTAACGGTAAAAATGTTTCGCCAGAACAAATCGAATCAGAATTAAATCTAAGTCCTTATATCGCACAGTCGATTGTGGTTGGCCATCATCAGGCGTACTTAGGTGCAATTGTGGTGCCAGACTATGAAAATTTAAAACAAGAATTTGGAGAGGTGCAGGTTGATGTAAAAAAATTAATCGGCCAAGAAATAGAACGTATTAATGATCAAATGGCACATTTTGAGCATGTGCGGAAATTTGAAGTACAAGAGCAGCCTTTTTCGATCGAAAAAGATGAGTTGACGCCAACCTTAAAGATACGTCGGCATATTATTGAACAGCATTTTTCAAATATAATCGCAAAACTATTTTAATTTAGCCACACAATGCACCAATCGATTAAAAATATATCTAATCGAATTAATTTTATTTGGAAAAAATTAGTTTTTGGGGTATAATATAATATAGTATCGAATAAATAATTAATTAATGAAAAATCAAACTAATTTTGTAATTGCGCAAGAAAATACAATTAGTGGAAAGATTCTTAAATTGGTAATTATTTTAATTATTGCACCTATTTTTCGATTAATTTTTATAAAGAAAGTTGATAATAAAAAATTTTTTCCTAAAAGTGGTGCAGTTATTTTAGCAGCTAATCATCAAAGCTACCTTGATTTTATAAGTCTGGTCTCTGTTTTACCAAATAAATTACATTTTTTAGCCGCAGAAAAATTTTTTGAATCGGCTATTTGGCGTCAATTAATGTTAAAGACTGGTCAAATTAAAGTAGACCGTGGTAGTAAAGATAATTCTCAGTCAATAGAACTGGCTCAAAATGTTTTAAAGTCAAATATGGCGTTGGCACTTTTTCCTCAAGGCACGAGAAGTCGCACTGGTCAAATTGAAAAAACATTCACAGGAGTAGCTCGATTTGCTATGCAAAGCGGTTGCCCAGTTATTCCAGTGGGTATTAGGGGTGCATTTGAAGTCTTACCCCCTGGAAGTAATAAGATGTCATTTGCAAAAAAAATTGAACTCCATTTCGGTAGGCCCATAATGCTTGAATATAATAAAAATGATATTGGCAACAAACAAGTAGAACGAAAACTTACCAATCAGATAATGATTGAAATTGGACGATTAGCTAATTTGTCATATACGCCAGAATAATATGGCGATTGCAATTTTTGATTTTGACGGTACGTTAATCACTGGTCAGTCACAAATGATGTTGATTGTATATGCACTCAAGAAACGTCAAATTGATATCTATTCGTTTATTAAAATTTGGTTTTGGTTTTTAGCGTATAGCAAAAAGTTGGCTGGAAATCCGCAATTAATAATCGCCTTTGCTTATAGGCGATTATTACATAGAAAAAGCGAGGCAGATATATTATTATTTATTGAAGAATTTTATCATGCGGTAATTGCTAAAAAACTGCGCCCAAAAATAATTTCTATTTTAGAAGAACATCGTTTGCGTGGTGACGAAGTTATTTTATTAACAAATGCCTTAGAGCCATTAGCACGGGTAGTGGCAAAGCAGCTTGATTGCAATCGATTTTTTAGCACTACGCCAGAAAAAATTAAAGGAGTGTATACCGGAGAAATTGAAGGGGAAATAATGTATGGCTATAAAAAGGCTGAGTTGATAAAAAAAATCTTTACTCCGGTTGAATTAAATAATGCCTCAGCATATTGCGACCATGAATCAGATGTAGCTTTATTAGAATTGGTTGGTCATCCCGTTGCCGTAGGCACTAATCAAAGATTGATTTATATGGCACTAAAAAGACACTGGCAAATAATTAATTAGTATTCATGGGTTCTTTTGCTACTACAACCATTATTACCTCAATTCTGAGCTTTGGCTTAGCAATTTTTGTTTACAAAAAAAACAATCAATCAGAGCTTAATCGAAGTTGGTTTTGGGTTAGCTTGTTAATGGGCTTTTGGAGTTTTGGTTTATGGGGCGTAGTGCGCTCACGGACTGAAATTGAGGCGTTAGCGTTTCAGGAAATTTTGGATTTAAGTGCTATTTTTATTCCTTTGTTGTATTTTCGTTTTACCACCCATCTTTTAAATCAAACTGAAGTATATAAGCGGCAATATTATTTATTATGGATTGTAAGTTTAATTTTTGCTGGACTGAGCTTCACTCCGTTTTTTAAAGTTGGCATGGTGCCGTTGCCTGATTATGGTTTCAACTTTTGGATTAATACCGGTAAAATATATTTTTTGTTTCCAATCTATTTTTCAGTGATAATGTTATATTCTTTTGGACTTGATTTGTTTTATTATAAAAAGCTCAATCCATTGGCCAGAAATCAAGTGCGGTTTATTTTATTTGCTGGATTGGCAGGATATTTGGGTGGTGCAACTAATTTTTTTCCACAATTAATTCATGTCTATCCAATTGGAAATTATTTTGTTATTTTATATATCGTGTTGGTTGCATATGCGATTATCCGCTATCGATTAATGGGCATTCGTACCATTATTAGTAAAATATATATTTATTTTTTTGTCGCAGTTTTTGCATTTACCTCATTTTATTTAATTATTTTACTTGATGAAATTTTCTGGGGTGGGGCTTATGCTCCACAGTCGATGTTGTTCTCCCCAATATTTTCTTTAGCGTTTGCCTTATTCTTCTTGCCATTTTTCAAAAAAATTCAACAGACTAGTGATGTATTATTTTTTCAAGGTTATAACCCTAAGGCGATATTAAAGGATTTAGCATTGAAATTAAGTAGCGTTATTGAAATTGATGAGCTTTTGCAAATATTAAATGATGAATTTAAAAAGATTTTAGCGACTGAAGAAATTGATGTATTTTTTATTCCCAAAAACCAAAAAGCTAAAGATTATTGCATCTCTGTTTTAAAAAATCGATCTAAAACATTACGTCTGGGTGGCCAAGTTTGTCAAAAATTATTAGAACATAAAAAATCGATTATTAGAGATGAGGCTGAAAATGCTGGACTAATTGATTTGGTCAAAGAGCTTGATCAAATTAAGGCCGAAGTAGTCTCCCCTCTGGTAATTCGCCAAGAAGTTATTGGTTTGATTGTTTTGGGTGAAAAGATTGAACAAAGCCCTTATACCAAAGAAGATATAGATTTTTTACAGATTATCAGTTCTCAAGCTGCGGTTGCCATTGAAAATGCTCGGTTATATCAGCAGGTGGAGGATTTTAACAAAAATCTACAAAAAAAGGTGGATGAACAGACCAAGGAGTTGCGTGATAAGGCGGAACATATGCGCAAGTTAATGGAAATGCGCAGTGAATTTTTGGATATCACCTCTCATCAGTTACGTACTCCGGTAACAGTTATTAAGGGTGTTTTAAGTATGATTGAAGAGGGCTCGATCCCACCCAAAAAACGCAAAGAATTTTTGCGAGGTGCTTTTGAGAAATCGATTAAATTGGGAGAAATAATTAATGACATTTTACGTGCCTCGGAAATGGATAGTGAGAAATTCAATTTGAATGTAAAGCCGACTGATCTAAATGAGATTTTAAAACGCATCCAGCAGGATAAAATTCGGACCGCTGAAATGAAAAAAATTCAGTTATTGTTTAAATTACCCCAAGAACCTTTGCCTTTAGTGCTTGGCGATGAAAAGTATTTAGAACAGGCAATTGTAAATTTAATCAATAATTCATTCCAATATACTGCCAAAGGCTCGGTAGAGGTTTTAGCCGAAGTTACAAAAAAGAACGTGATAATTCGAGTAGCAGATACTGGCATAGGCATACCTAAAAAGGATTTTGCTAAATTATTTCAAAAATTTGCTCGGGCGCAAAATGCAGTTTCAGCTTACACAGATGGCTCTGGGCTTGGATTGTTTATTATTAAAAATATCATTGATGCTATTCCTGGCGCAAGTATCAAGATAGAAAAAACCGAAGTTGACAAGGGTACTACTTTTGCCATGACCTTACCATTGGCCAAGGCAGAAACGCCTGTTGCAACTTCGACTAAACAGGCGTAAACTTAAGTTACAGGTAATTTATGCCTAAATCAAAATTTAAAATTTTAGTGATTGAAGATGATCCGACTCAGGGATTAATGTATGAACTGGCCTTGTCTTCGGCAGGGTTTGAAGTAACTTTGGCTGATACTGGGCAAAAGGGGTTAGACGCGGTTAAAAAAGTAAAACCGGATTTGGTTTTTTTAGACATGATTTTAGGTGATATGCAGGGTATAGATA
>Ga0194044_10000813_pt1 | contig 15681 bp, 10 predicted proteins | sample JunL4417m_MetaG_FD_155460 | JGI IMG/M metagenome (GOLD analysis project Ga0194044, IMG submission 155460) | Anoxic zone freshwater microbial communities from boreal shield lake in IISD Experimental Lakes Area, Ontario, Canada - Jun2016-L442-17m | ecosystem: Environmental > Aquatic > Freshwater...
GCCTGTCGCTGCATCCTGGCGCTGGTGATGCTCTCGGCGGTCTGCACCATGCGCTTCATGGCCAGCGTGTCGCCCTTCTTGAGCGTGGGGTTGATCTTGCCCTTGAGCATCATCCTGGGCCCCAGCGAGAGCCACGACTTGACGCTCGACGGCCGCTTGAGCACGTCGCGGGCGATGAGCTCGACCTCCCACATGCGGCCCCAGCGCACGAACGAATCGTAGTTGAGCTTGAGCATGGCCGCCGACGGCGTGCCCGCCGGGATGCGGCCGTCGCGGCGTGCGACGATCTTGAGCTCGTCCATGATGGCGGCGATGTCGATGCCCTGCGGGCAGCGGGCGGTGCAGGTCTCGCAACCTGTGCACAGCCAGATGAACCTGTCGTCGAAAACCATGTCGAGCTGCCCGAGCTGCACGGCGCGCATGATCATCGCCGGGTGCATCTCGGAGTACAGGGCCACCGGGCAGCCGCTGGTGCAGCGTTTGCACTGGTAGCACTTGTAGGCGTTCTCGCCGCAGCCTGAGCCGATGCTCTCGGCGAGGAGCGGGCTGATGGTGCAGGTCGTCATGCCGACCCCCTAAGCCACGGCCGGCCGCGGCATCAGGCCGGCCGCCTCGACGATCTCGGGCACGGCGATCTCCCACTCGATGGCCATGATGTGTACGCCGGCGACGCCCTCGATCTCGGTGAATTCCTTGATCATCTCGACGGCGATCTTCTTGCCCTCGGCCTGCGACGGGGCGCCCTTCTCGCAGGCGGCCATGCGGTCGACGATGTCCTGGGGCACGTCGATGCCGGGGACGAACTTCTGCATGTAGCGTGCGCCGCCGACGCCCTTGAGCGGGGTGATGCCGGCGAGGATCTTGATCTCCTTGTGCAGGCCCAGGGCGCGGACCTCCTCCATCCACTTCTTGAACTTGGGGACGTTGAAGATGCACTGCGTCTGGATGAAGTCGGCGCCCGCCTCGATCTTCTTCCTGAGGCGCAGGGCGCGCAGCTCGAACGGGTCGGCGAAGGGGTTCTCGGCGCAGCCGATGTAGAGCGGCGGCGCGACCGTCATCTCCTCGCCGCACTGGAACTTCTTCTCGTCGCGCATGTCCTTGTACATCTTGATGAGGTTGATGGCGTCGAGGTCGTGTACGCCCCTGGCCTCGGGGTGATTGCCGAAACTCATGTGGTCGCCGGTGAGGCAGAGGATGTTCTTGAGGCCCAGAGTGGCGGCCCCGAGGATGTCGGCCTGCATCGCCAGCCGGTTACGGTCGCGGCAGGTCATCTGCATGATCGCTTCGAGGCCGTTCTGCTGCGCGGTGTAGCCCGAGGCCATCGAACAGACACGGACCACGGCCGTCTGGTTGTCGGTGATGTTGACGGCGTCGACGTAGCCCTTGAGGAGCTTCGCCTTCTCTTCGATGATGGTGACGTCGGCGCCCTTCGGCGGGCCGCACTCGCCGGTGACCGCGAACCTGCCCGAGCTGAGGATCTTCTCGAGATTGCTGCCGGCTTTGTACTCAGTCGCGGTCATACCGGCTTCGCCTCCTCACGCACCATCTTGCGGGGGCCGCCGGAGCTGCTCTTGCTCCAGTCCTTCGGCGGCCGTTCCATGAACATCAGCTCTTCGCGGCCCTGGGCCTTGAGGCGCTCCCAGATGAGTGCCCAGGCGCACTCGATGTCTTCCTTCTCCGGGGTGGTGACCTCGCAGAGGCCGTCGTGCGAGCCCCCGCAGGGGCCGTTCATCAGGCTCTTGCTGCAGCGCACCACGGGGCAGATGCCGCCGGTGGTGCCGATGCGACACTCGCCGCAGGCCACGCAGCGCTCGAGCCACACGGCGTGCTCCTGCGGCATGCCCAGCATATTGGTGTTCACCGCCGGCATGACCAGCTTGGGGGCGAACTTCTCGGCCATGCTCTGGATGCCGATGCCGCAGGCCATGCTGAGCACGACGTCGGCGGCCTCGACCGTGTCGGCGATCATGTCGAGGTACTCCCACTCGCACTGGCGGATGGCGGCCGTGTGCTCGACCTCCACCTCACGGCCCTCTTGCTGGGCCTTGATGCGCAGCTCGCTGGCCAGGATCTCGGCCTCTTTCTCGCCGCCGGTGAGGCAGATGGCGACGCAGGTGTCGCAGCCCGCGACCAGGACCTTCTTCTTGTCGCCGACGAGCGCGACGATCTCGTCGAAGGGTTTGCGTTCGGCGGTGATCATTCTGCGTGTCCTTCCTCAACGGTGGCCGCGGCGGCCGGGTGTGCTTCATCGGGCATGGCCACGCCGCCGAGCGCTTCGCGGGCGGCGGCGTGCGGGCTCACGCCTTGACGTTTGACGGGGCTGGGGCCGAGCTGCTTCATGCGCTCGGTGAACTCGGTGGCGACCTCGGCGAACCTGGCGCCCATGGCCGACGACATGTTGTACATCTCGACGCGCTCGGGCTCGATGCCCAGCTCGGTGAGGAGGTCCTTGACGTGGTCGACGCGCTTGCGCGCCCAGAGGTTGCCCTTGAGGTAGTGGCACTCGCCCTCCATGCAGCCGGCGGCGTACACGCCGTCGGCGCCGGCCTCGATGGCCCTGAGCAGGTGGATGACCTCGAGCTTGCCGGTGCAGGGCAGCTTGATCATGCGGATGTTGCTGGGGTACTGCAGGCGCATGCTGCCGGCCAGGTCGGCGGCGGCATAGGCGCAATAGTGGCAGGCGAACACGATGATCTCGGGCTCGAAATCCGGGTCGACGGGTTTCTTCGGGGCCTCGTCCGCGGCCTCGGGAGCGGCTGCGCCGCCCTCGGCCGCGGCCGGCTTCACGTCGGCGCCCGCCATCTCAGCTCACCTCCATGAACAGCGCCTCTTCTTTGGCGAAGATCTGCGCGTCGGTGTAGTGGTGCAGGGTGATGGCCTTGACGGGGCACTCGCTGACGCACACCCCGCAGCCCTGGCAGGCGGCCGCTTCGATCCTGGCCTTTTTGGTCTCCATGTCGATGATGGGCACCTCGTAGGGGCAGATGCGCACGCACGTGAGGCAGGCTGCGCATTTCTCTTCGTCCACCTCGGCGACCACGCCGCCGGCCTTGATGACGGGCTTGGCGAGGATGCCGGCCGCCCGTCCCGCGGCGGCGTACCCCTGGCTGATGGCCTCTTCGATGCTCTTCGGGTAGTGCGCCGAGCCGCAGAGGAAGATGCCCTCGCTGCTGAAATCGACGGGGCGCAGCTTGACGTGCGCCTCGAGGTAGAAGCCGTCGCCGGTGAGCGGCACCTTGAGCAGGTTGCCGAGCTCGTGGCCGCCCGCCGAAGGCACGGCGGGAGTGGCGAGCACCAGCAGATCGAGCGGCAGCGTGACGTCGCGGCGCAGGTACGGGTCGCGGTAGGCGACCGACACGGAGCCGTTGGTGCTCACCGCCGGCAGGCTGTCGTTGTCGTAGCGCGTGAAGATGACGCCGAGCTCACGCGCCTTCGTGTAGTACTCCTCGAGGAAGCCGTAGGTGCGGATCTCCTTGAACCACACGGAGACCGTCCTCCGCGGGTCCTGCTCCTTGAGCCGGATGGCGTTCTTGATGCTCTGCTGGCAGCAGGTGCGCGAGCAGTAGGGGTGCGTGTCGTCGAGCGAGCCGGCGCAGAGCACGAAGCCCACCGCTTTGACGTCCTTGAGGGCCGGGTCGTCGTCCTTGAGCATTCGCTCCAGGTCGAGCCCGGTGATCACCTTCTGGCTGTCGCCCAGGCCGTAGAGCCCGGGGCGATCCTCGCGCGTGCCCGTGGCCACCACGACGACGCCGTGGTCGACCGGCGTGCGCCTGCCGTCCTTGTCCTTGACGACGCTCGAGAAGTTGCCGATGAAGCCGTGGAAGTCGGCGAGCTCGGCGCCGAGGTGGATCTTGACCTTGGGGTTGTCGACGAGCTTCTGCTCGAGCCGCGTGACGAGTGCGGCGGGGTCGTTGCCCTTGATGGTGTCGCCGAGCTCGAGCACGAGACCGCCGAGCCTGTCGGCGCGCTCCACGAGATGCACTTCGTGGCCCATGTCGCCGAGCGCGCCCGCGGCCGTCATGCCGGCGACGCCGCCGCCGATGACCACGGCCGCGTGCGTGAGCGGCACGTCGATCTTGAACAGCGGCTCGAGCATGCGGGCGCGAGCCACGGACATCCTCACGAGGTCGCGCGCCTTGACCGTGGCCTTGGCGTGCTCGAGGTTGTGCACCCAGCTCGCCTGGTCGCGGATGTTGGCCATCTCGAAGAGGAAGGGGTTGAGCCCGGCCTCGCGCAACGTGTCCTGGAAGATGGGCTCGTGGGTGCGCGGCGTGCAGCTTGCCACCACCACGCGGTTGAGGTGGTGCTCCTCGATCTTCTCGCGGATCATGGTGAGGCTGTCGCCGGAGCACGAGTACAGGGTGTCGGTGGCGTACTCCACGCCGGGCAGGGTCTGCGCGTACTCGGCGACGTTCTCGACGTCGATGACCCCGGCGATGTTGTTGCCGCAGTGGCAGACGAAGACGCCGACGCGAGGCTCTTCGCCGCTGACGTCGCGCTCGATGGGGAACTCCTGGTCGACGGTGAGCGTGTCGCGCGAATCGGCCAGGCCCGTCATGACCTGGGCCGCGGCGGCCGAGGCCTGAGCCACCGAGTCGGGGATGTCCTTGGGCTCGCCGAAGGGGCCGACGACGAAGACGCCCTCGCGGCTCGTGGCCAGCGGCTCGAACTCGCGCAGCTCGCAGAAGCCGTGGCGGTTGAGGGCGATGCCCAGGTGGCCGGCCGCCTCCTGCGCCTTGCGCGCAGGCTCCAGGCCGGCCGAGAGCACCACCATGTCGTAGCGGCTCTCGTGCAGCTTGCCGGCCTCGTCCTCCCAGTTGATGAGCAGGTCGTCCGAGAGCGGGTCTTCTTTGACGTAGCTGGGCCGCGAGCGAATGAACTTGACGCCCATGCCCAGGGCGCGCTGGTAGAAGGCGTCGAAGCCCTTGCCCTGGGCGCGCATGTCCATGAGGAAGACCTCGGGCTCGCAGCCGGGCACGTGGTCGATGGTGAGCATCGCCTGCTTGTTGGCGAACGTGCAGCACACGCTGGAGCAGTACTCGTGCTCCTGGTCGCGCGAGCCCACGCACTGGATGAAGGCGATCTTCTTCGGGTGCGCCCCGTCGGACGGGCGCTTGACGTCGCCGATCGTGGGGCCGGAGGCGCTCAGCATACGCTCGTACTCGAGCGCCGAGAGCACGTTGGAGTACCGCTTGTAGCCGTACTCGCTCTTGGCGCCGGGGTCGTACAGATCGTAGCCCGTGGCCAGCACCACGGCGCCCACGTCGAGATCCATCTCGGCGTCGCGCTCGCCGTGTAGCAGGGCGCCGGGCCCGCAGGCGCGCACGCACTCCATGCACTCGGAGCAGACGGCGCACTGCAGGCAGCGCTTGGCTTCGGCGATGGCCTGTGCCTCGGTGTAGCCCTTGCGCACCTCGACCCAGCTGCGGCGGCGCTCGGCGCCGGGCCACTCGGGCATCTTGACGCGCGCCTCGGGGGCGACCTTGGCGAGGGTCTCGTCGTCGGGTTTCGCCTCGGCGAGCGGGTCCGCCCACAGCGCGACGAGCCGCTCGCCGCGCAGATGGTTGTGGATGCTCGCGGCGCCCTTGCGTCCGGCGGCGATCGCCTCGATGGCGGTCAGCGGGCCGGTGGGGGCCACGTCGCCGCCGGCGAACACGGCCGGATGGGCGGTGGCCAGCGTTGCGGGCTCGGTCTTGACCGCGTTCCACTTGATCTCCACATCGTCGAGGCCCTTGGCGAAGTCGTCGACGATGGCCTGGCCGATGGCGAAGATGACCGTCTCGCAGGGGATCTCGACGAAATCGCCGGCGATGGGCTCGGGACGCCGGCGCCCCTGCTCGTCGGGCTCTCCGAGCTTGCAGCGCTGCAGCTTGATGGCGCTCACCTTGCCGCCGCTGCCGAGGATCTCGACCGGGGCCACGAGGTACTCGATGCGGACCTGCTCGCCGAGGCCCTCTTCAATCTCCTCGCGCGAAGCCGGCATCTCGTCGCGCGTGCGCCGGTAGGCGATGGTGACCGCGGGGGCCTTGCCGTTGACCGACGTGAGCCGCGAGGCGCTGCGCGCCGTATCGAAGGCCACGTCGCCGCCGCCGATGACGACCACCCGGTCGCCGACCGGCATGGGGTCGTCGAGGTTGAGCGCGCGCAGGAACTCGACCGCCGAAAGGCAGCCGTCGAGGTCGTCGCCCTTGGCCGGCGCCGGGGCGCTGGCGTGCAGGCCGGGGGCCATGAACACGGCCTGGTAGCCGTCGGCCAGCAGGCCATCGACGGTGAAGTCGACGCCGCAGCGCTGGTTGAGGCGCAGGTCGACGCCCAGGGCGCAGATCTGGTCGATCTCGCGCTGCAGCACGTCGCGCGGCATGCGATGGTCGGGGATGCCGACGCGCAGCATGCCGCCGGCCACGGGCAGCGCTTCAAACACCGTGGTGGCATAGCCGTACTGGGCCAGGTCGCGGGCGCAACTCAGCCCGGCCGGGCCGCCGCCGATGATGGCCACCTTCTCGTCGAACGCGACCGGCAGCTTCTCGGGCAGATCGGCCGGGGCGCCGTGGTCGCAGGCGAAGCGCTTGAGACTGGCGATGGAGATGGCTTCGTCGACCGAGCCGCGCGTGCAGGCCGTCTCGCAGGGATGCGCGCACACGCGACCGCACACCGAGGGGAAGGGGTTGGGCTCGGCGGCCACGCGATACGCGTCTTCAAAACGCCCCTCGGCGATGAGGGCGATATAGCCCTGGGCCGAGGTCTCGACCGGGCAGTTGCTCTTGCAGGGCGCGTAGCCCTTCTTGTCGACCACGTAGGTGCTGGGGATGGCCTGCGGATACAGCTTGTAGATGGCCTTGCGCTCGTCGAGGCCTTCGTTGTACTGGTCGCCGACGGAGATGGGGCATACAGGGACGCACTCGCCGCAGCTCGTACACAGATCGGGGTCGACGAAGCGCGCGTGGTGGTACACCTTGGCCTTGAAGTCGCCGGGTTGGCCTTCCAGCCCCGTGAGCTCGGAGTTGGTGATGATATCGATGTTCAGGTGCCGGCCGGCCTCGACCAGCTTCGGCGCCAGCGTACACATCGAACAGTCGTTGGTGGGGAAGGTCTTGTCGAGCTGCGCCATGTGGCCACCGAGGGCCGGCGCTTTCTCGACCAGATAGACCTTGTACCCTCCTTCGGCCAGATCGAGGGAACACTGGATGCCGGCGACGCCTCCGCCCAGCACGAGGGCGGCGCCGGTGGACCTGGGGGGTGTGCCCGACATACGTACTCCTTCGCCAGAATCGCGGCAGGCCTGGGATCAATGGGTGAGAGCAGACTCAGACTCAGCGTCCCGCGCGGGGACCCGGCGATTATATCTGTTCGATTGTGTTCGCGTCCACACGCCCCCTCGCGCGCGCGCGCGGATGCGTCAAGAACCGGACGCCGCGCCCAGGGCCGGGCGCGAACAGCCGCCCGCCGCGCCCACGGCCGGCCGCGAACAGCCGCCCGCCGCGCCCGTTCCGGGCGCGAACAGCCGCCCGCCGCGTGGACGGCCGCCCGCCGCGCGCCGCGTCAACAGTCGCCCGCCGCGCCCGTTCGTCCCGTCGCCGGCGTAGACATTCAGGGGGCTTTGGGACATGATAAACAGCTAGACAAGCTAGATGAAAGGAGTGGGTGATGAAGGAAACCGCCTGGCCCCTGCAGGATGCCAAGAACCGCCTCAGCGAGCTCGTCGACAGAGCGCAGGCCGGCATCCCGCAGATCATCACGCGACGCGGCAAGCAGGTGGTGGTGGTGATCGGCATCGAGGACTTCAAGAAGATCTCGGCGCGGGAGCAGGACCTCGTGTCGTTTCTGCGCGGCTCCCCGCTGATGGGCGTCGATCTGCAGATCGAACGCGACGCCGACCCCGGCCGTCCCGTGCTCCTGTGAACTACCTCGTGGACACCTGCGTGATCTCCGAGGTGGTGCGTAAGCGGCCCGCTCCCGAGGTGGTGAGCTGGCTGGCCGCTCAGGATGAAGACCACCTGTTCATGAGCGTCCTCTCGCTGGGGGAGCTGCACGAGGGGATCGCCCGGCTCGCCGATTCCCGGCGGCGGCGCACCCTCGAGGCTTGGGTGGAGGGCGACCTGCAGCGCAGATTCAGCGGTCGGATCATCCCCGTGGATCCCGGGATCGCCGCGCGCTGGGGGCGGATCGCCGGCGCCGCCGAGCGCGCCGGCCGGGTGATCCCCGTGATCGACGGGCTCCTGGCCGCCACGGCCCTCGAGAATGGCCTGACCCTCGTGACTCGCGACACCTCTCACATGGAGCCTGTCGGCGTCGATCTCTTCAACCCTTGGGAAGAGTGATCCTCCGGCGGGCGCCCGTCGCGCCGACGGGCGCCGGCCGCGCCGACGGGCGCCCGACGCCCCGCCGGCATGGAGAGGGTGTACGGCGCCTGTCGGTGGCCGGCGCATCTATGGGGCGGGCGTTCAACGGGATCGTGGGTCGACGATCGCGGCGGCCCTCGCGCGGCCGCGCTGCTTGCGCGCGGCTCGCGCGTGGCCCCGGCGGCCGGCCGGACGGGCGGCTCGCGCGTGGCCCCGGCGGCCGGCCGGACGGGCGGCTCGCGCGTGGCCCCGGCGGGCCCCGGCGCGGGGTAGCACGAAAAGGGAAGATAAGGATTCCTTGACTGTCGGGCCGCGTACGGCCCTCCACAGGCTCGATCGCCGGAGGGAAGATAAGGATTCGCCGGGATTCCTTATCTTCCCTCACAGCAGTACCCCGCCGCGGCCGCCTTTGCGGCGGACGGGCGGCTCGCGCGTGGCCCCGGCGGGCCCCGCGGGCCCCGGAAGGCGCCGAAGAGGTGCTCGGCGCACTCGGCGCGCTCGGGGTCGCAGCCGGCGCCGTCGTCGCGCGCACGACTTCCGCGTCCGCGAGGAAGCGCCAAAGGGCGGACGCGGGGAACGGGCGTCCGGCCAGGTCCGGTGTGGTAGGCTGCCGCGTGACAAAACGTTTTGCACCTTCGCGCAGGAGGCCCGGGCATGTCCATGGACGCCGATCTCATCCTCACGAACGGTGTCGTCTACACGGTCGATCAGCGCCGGTCGCGGCACGAGGCCCTGGCGGTCCGCGATGGGCGCATCGTGTGCGTGGGCAGCGCGGGCGACGTCGCTGCGCTCGGGGGCCCGCGCACGCGGACCGTCGACCTGGGCGGCCGTCTCGTGCTGCCCGGCTTCATCGATGCGCACATGCACCCCAAGCTCTCCACCGGCGAGCTCTTCGAGGTCTACCTTGGGGGCTGCCGGTCGGTCGCGGAGTGCCTCGCGGCGGTCGCGCGCCTGGCGGCGGAGCACCCCGAGTATCCGGCTGTGCGAGGGTGGGGCTGGACGCCGACCACGGTCCCCGAGCGGGAGATGACGGCCGCGGCGCTCGACGCCATTGTGCCGGACCGGCCGGTGGTCCTCGCCGACGACAGCGTGCACACGCAGTGGGTCAACAGCGCGCTGCTGAAGATGGCCGGCATCACGAAGGACACGCCGGATCCCGAGGGCGGCGCGATCGAGCGTCTGCCCGACGGGACTCCGTCGGGCCTGCTCCGCGAGGCGTGGGTCTGGCTCGAGCGCGCTCTGCCTCCGTATGACGCGGAGGCGCTGGGCGCCGCCTTGCGGCACTTCCAGCGCCACATCGCGGGGCGCTTCGGCATCACGACCGTGCATGAGGCGGGCCTGCTCCCCGGCGAGCCCGCCCTCGAGGCCTACGAGCGCCTGCAGGGGCGGGAGGAGCTCAGCGTGCGCTTCCGCCTCTCTCTGCAGCTCGAGCCCGACCGCCCGCTCGACGAACAGATCGCGGCGGCGGTGGAGGAGCGCGCCCGTCACACGGGCGCGCTGGTCCGCAGCGCCGCCGTCAAGCTGTTCGTCGATGGCGTCATCGAGTCGCACACGGCTCATCTGGCCCACCCGTACGCCGACAGGCCCGGCGACCGCGGCCCGCTGGTCTGGGCGCCCGAGCGGCTGATCGAAGCCTCGGTGGCCGCGGCCCGCGCCGGGTTCCAGCTCCACTATCACGCTATCGGCGACGCCGCCGTGGCGCTGAGCCTCGACGCGATCGCGGCGGCGCGCGGCGCGGACCCCGCCGACGCCCGCGACATCATCACCCACCTGCAGCTCGTCGATCCGCGGGACTACGCGCGCTTCGCGGCGCAGGGCGTCACGGCCGCCGTGCAGCCGTGCTGGTTCGCCAGGGACGCCGCCTACGACGGCGAGATCTACCGGCCGTACCTGGGGCGCGACCGCGCCGGTCGGCAGTATCCGATGAAGAGTCTGTTCGAGCACGGCGTCGTGGTCGCGTCGTCCAGCGACTACCCGGTGTCGCCGCCGCCCGACCCGCTGCTCGGCATCCAATGCGGCATCCTCCGGCGCGACCCGCGCTACCCCGAGACCAGCTTCGAGCTGTGGCCGGAAGAGGCCGTGACCGTGGAACAGATGATCGAGAGCTTCACGATCAACGGCGCCTACGCGAACTTCCTCGAAGACGAGACGGGGTCGCTCGAGCCCGGCAAGTCCGCCGACCTCATCGTCCTCGGCGAGAACGTCCTCGAGTCGCCCGCCGAGCGGATTGACGAGGCGGCCGTCGAGCTCACTGTCTTCCGCGGCGCGCCGGTGTACGCCGCCGGCGCGTTTGAGGGCCTCGCTTCGGCCTGACGGCCCGCGCGGCCGCGGCCGGCCCGGCCGGCGGCGCCCACGCCCGCTTCAGCGGCGGCGCGTGGACTCGCGCGCGATGAGCGAGAAGGGGAGGAGCTTGCACGGCTCGGGCGGGGTCTCGCCGCGCACCAGCCGGACCAGCATCCTCGCCGCCTCGCGACCGTGCTCTTCGGCGTGGTAGTCGAGCGTCGTCATAGGTGGCGAGCTGGTGGCGCCAAGGCCGAAGTCGCTGGGCGCCGCCACCATGATCTCGCCGGGCACGTCGATGCCGAGCTCGGCGGCCCGCCGCAGCACGGCGATCGCCGGCAGCTCGTAGAGGCCGTACACGGCGTCCGGTCGCGAGCCCGGCGCGAGCAGCCGTGAGGCGGTCTCGCGCAGCGCCGCGTCGTTGTCCGCGGGCACGACCTCGAGCCGCGGCCGGCGGCGGTGCTCCCTGCACCAGGCGTGGTAGGCGCTCACGCTCGCCTGCGTCCAGTGGTCGGACGTCATCCAGGTGACGGCGGCGATGCTGCGGGCGCCCTGGGCGGCAAGGTGGTCGAGAAACAGCCGCGTCGCCGCCGCGGCGTCGCCGTCGACCCAGTAGCCCTCGTGCGGGGCGTCCGGGTCGCGGCCGATGGTCACGTAGGGCACATGGAGGGCGCGGAGCGCGCGAATGTTGGGGTCGGCGGCGACCGGGTCGGCGATGAGGGCGCCGTCGAGCAGCAGCCGGTCCCAGTACGCGCCCGATTCCGACTCCGGGATGACGACGAGCGCGAGCTCGCTGCCGTAGATCCCTTCGGTGACGCCCCTGATCAGCTTGAAGTGGTACTCGAGATCGGCGAAGGACACCTCGGGGCTGGTCGCGTTGACGGCGCACAGCGCGATCACCCCGGTGCCGCTTGCCTTGAGGCTGCGGGCGCCGGGGTGCGGCCGGTAGCCGAGGCGCTCAGCGGCGTCCCGCACGCGCTTGCGGGTCGCCGCCGACACCGGCCGCTTGCCGCCGAGGGCGTGCGAAACCGTCGTCGGCGACACCCCGGCGAGACGCGCCACGTCCTTGATGTTGACGTTCCTCGACGCACTCACCGCGATCAAGCCTCCCTTGCGTCTTCCCGAGGCACTGTATACCATGCTGCGCAGATCGCCCAAATCGTTTTGCAGCGCCGTCGAGACCGGGGAGCGAAGGCCATGAGGATCACGCGGAGAGTGCTCACGCCCGTCTTGCTGGCGGCGGCCCTGACGGCGGCCGCCTGTCTGTGCCTGGGGCCGGCGCCGCCGTCGGGCGCCTCCGCCTCGCCCTCGCCGGCGACGTCGTCGGGCGCCTCCGCCGCGCCGGCGACCGGCACGGTCACCCTCAGGATCGGCTGGACGGTCGGCCCCGACAGCCTCAGCCCTTTCATCGGCGTCGAGACGGCCTCGGCGGAGATCCTGTATCTCATCTACGACCGCCTGTTCGGCATGGGCTTCGACGGAAAGCCGGTGCCGCAGCTTGCCACTGAGCTCCCGACGCGCGCGAACGGCGGCATCTCGGCGGATGGCAAGACGTGGACCGTCCACATCAGACCCGGCGTCACGTGGCAGGACGGCCGGCCGCTGACCGCCGCGGACGTGGCCTTCACCTACAACCTGATCATCGACAACCAGCTCACGTCGTTTCTGCAGGCGGTCAAGGACATCGAGAAGGTGGAGGCCGTCGACGACACGACCCTGCGTTTCACCATGTCGGCGCCCAAGGCCGATATGCTCTACGTCATCGTCTACATCATCCCCGAACACATCTGGGGGAAGGTCAAGGTATCCATGCTGGAGAGGAGCTATTCAAGCAAGCCCCCGATCGTCGGCAGCGGACCCTTCCAGGTGACCGAGTTCAAGAACGGCGCCTACACGAAGCTCGTGCGGAACCCCGGCTACTGGGGCAACGACGTCCCCGAGTGGGGGAGCCCGAAGGTCGACGAGCTCATCTTCCAGTGCTACACCAACCCCGACACGATGACGCAGGACCTGCGCGGCGGCACCATCGACGCGGCCCAGGGCATCCCGGGCGCGCAGTTCCCGGCGCTGCAGGGCGACGGCAAGCTGAAGGCCATCGCCTACAACTACATCAACTGGGATTACTTCGACTTCAACTGCTACGACGGCGTGAAGTCCAAAGGCAACCCGGTGCTGCGCGATGCGGTCTTCCGCGTGGCGCTCGACTACGCCATCGATCGCGACAAGATCTGCGCGCTCGTCTACAACGGCCGCGCCAAGCCGGGGTACACGCTGGTCAACGCGGATACGTGGCGCGACCCCGACTTTCACTGGGAGCCGCCGGCCGGCGTCAAGCGTACATTCGACATCGGCAAGGCGAACGGCCTGCTCGACGCCGCCGGCTACAAGGACACGAACGGCGACGGCATCCGCGAAGACAAGAAGGGCAAGCCGATCTCACTGCGCCTCTGGGCGCTGGCCGAGTCCACCTCGACCCAGGCCGAGGGCAAGCTCATCACCGGCTGGTTCGAGCAGCTCGGCCTCGACATCCGCTACGAGGTCGTCGACAACGGCGTGGCCAGCGACGCCATGTACGCTTGGGACGGCGACTATCCCGCGCCCGACTACGACATGATCCTCTGGTTCTGGGACGGCTATTGGGATCCGGGCTCGACCCTGCAGTGCTTCACCACCAGCCAGATCGGCTGGTGGAACGAGGTCTACTGGTCGAGCGCCGAGTTCGACAAATTGTGCGCGCAGCAAGGGCAGGAGCTCGACGCACAGAAGCGCGCCGCGCTCATCTACCGCATGCAGGAGGTGATGTACGCGGAGAACCCGCAGAACGTGCTCACGTACTTCGACTACCTGCAGGCCGTCAACGTGGAGAAGTGGGAGGGGTGGACTCCCTACTACGACGCCGAGGGTCCCGTCTTCTACAACGGCATGGTGCGGAGCTACATCAATGTTGGGCCGAAGGCCGCCGCCTCCGCGGCGAGCGGCGGCAGCGGCGTCGGCGGCAGCGGCGCCGGCCTCGTGATCGGCATGGTCATCGCCGTCGTGATCGTCGCGGGCGTGCTCGTCTGGTGGCTGCGACGCCGTCGCGCGGGTCGCGCCGAAGAAGTGTAGGCGGCGGCCCGCGCGGTCGCGGGACTGGCGCGCGGCGCGCCCGCCGGCATGCAGACGGTGTACGGCGCCTGTCGGTGGCCGGTGCATCGATGAGGCGGGCGTTCAACGGGATCGTGGGTCGACGATCGCCGCGTCCGGCGCCGGCGCTGTCGCGGAGCCGGCGCACGGCGCGGCCCCCGCGCGGCGGAGGCGCCGCCAAACGTCCACCGCCGGCCCCGCGCATTGTCTCCCCAGAGAGCCGTTCGTCCACCTGTCAAAGACCCGCGGCGCATGTCAGCATCCTTGTCGGCAGCGAGAATCGTCGAGGGGGGAGCCGGCATGGCCGAGGAGCGCGAAGGATCGCCCGACAGCGTCGCGCTCGTCTACGGCCGCGCGGGACGCCCGCGGGAGCCTTCTCATCTTCGTCGGCATCATCGCTCTCATCGCGGCCGCGGGGCTCTTCTTCGCCGGCATCGTCTGGTTCAACCTGGATACCACGCCTCGCTTCCGCAAGCTCGCAGACGTCTATCTCCTCTCGAGCCGGCGCCATGCCGAGCTGCAGATCCTCGGGAACACGGTGAGCGTCATCCGTCGCAACGAGCGTACCCTGCAGCGCGCCGACTCGCTGTTCGGCTTCGCCGTGTTACTCTTGTTTCTGGGTACGCCGCTTATCGGAGCGCGAGTCGCGCTACTGCTACTCCAGGAGGCGTCATGAGCAAGAATGCCAAGAAGAAGTCCAAAGACGCGAGCCCCGCTGACGCGACGGCCAAGACCCCGTCCCCGGTTAGCCCTGACGACCGCCCCAAGTCGATACTTCCGCCACCAGACCCGGATCTCGACGGCACGCAGAAGCGCGGCTTCGGCGTCTTCAAGCGCGGGCCGGGCGCTGTCTGACTCGCGGTCACGCCGGGCGAGCCGCCCGGCGGATCTGCGCTCTCGCGGTGCTCGAGCTCGGCGCTCGTCGACCCGCAACTCCGTTGAACGCCGGCCTCATCGATGCGCCGGCCGCCGACTGGAACGGCGTGTCGAACGCGGCCATCTGGGGCTCTCCCGTGTACGTCATGGGCCGATGGTAGCCGACCGACTCCGGCTTTGGAAGGCGTGCGAGGCAACGTCCACCCGTCGTGCGTCAGACTACACGAATGTGCGCGAATGCCGCGGGCTGGCGAGGCCGGCGGGGCTGCCGCGGCTGCGGCGGCGGGGTAGTACTGTGAGGGAAGATAAGGAATTCCGGCGAATCCTTATCTTCCCCCCGACGCGCGAGCCTGCGGAGGGCCGTTCGCGCCGCGACAGTTAAGGAATCCTTATCTTCCCCTTCCGTACTACCCCGCGCCGGGCTGGCGAGGCCGGCGGGGCCGGCCAGCCGCACGCGCGGCCGTACGCCGACGGGGCCGGCCAGCCGCACGCGCGGCCGCGGGCCGGCGGGGCCGCCCGGGCCGGCGGGGCCGTCCGGCCGCACACGCGCGGCCGCACGCGGGCTCAGGGCTCCGGGAAGACGAAGCCCCGCGCGAACACGCGCTCGCAGGCGGCCACGGCGGCGGCGTCGTAGCGCGTCCCGCCGCCGCCGCGTACCTCTTCCAGCGCCGCCTCGAGGCCGAGCGCCGGCCGGTAGGGCCGGTTGCTGGCCATCGCCTCGACGACGTCGGCGACCGCGAGGATGCGCGCCTCGAGCATGATCTCGTCGCCCTGCAGCCCCGCGGGGTAGCCCGAGCCGTCCTGGCGCTCGTGGTGCTGAGCGACGATCTCGGCGACCGGCTGACGAAAGCGGATGTCGCCGAGCAGCTCGCGTCCCGCCTGCGGATGCTGCTTGATGAGGGAGAGCTCGATCTCGCTGAGCGCCGCGGGCTTGCTGAGGATCTCGGCGGGGATGCCGATCTTGCCGATGTCGTGCACCTCGCCGGCGAAGGCGAGCCCCTCGACGGCCTCGTCGCTGAGCCCCATCTCGACGGCGATCGCCGTGGCAAGACCGGTGACGAGC